>JGI24712J26585_10002669_pt1 | contig 14419 bp, 11 predicted proteins | sample BioPla3DNA2_FD_26585 | JGI IMG/M metagenome (IMG submission 26585) | reverse complement strand
TCATTTAGTTTATCACTTAGTCATCTAATTTTCCACTTATACATTTTTTTACTCATTTTCCTCTTAACTGGATTTTTATAAATTCCTATACTTTAAAAAAATTTAGCAAAAAAGAATAAATCCTATAAATTTAAATTGGTGAAATCTCAAAAGTAGTAATGTTTTATCATCAAAAGCGTAGTTGATGGGTTTACGAACAAAATGCTGTATAAGTCATTTTGGAAAAAAGTTTTGGTCTCAAGCTATAAAAAATCGGAAAAAATACCACTTTTCATTTATAACATATAGATTTTATAGGATATTATCAACATTTTTACAAGTTTATATATTTTGTTTTTTCCAATAGTTTTAATTACTTTAATGAATAAAGCTTATTTTAAAAATAAATGAAGCTAATTATTTCCTATATTTATGTATGAATTGGTATTGTCTTTCTTTTTTAAATCTATCAATTCATACAGTTTTTCTAATGCTTCATGAAGACCACCAGTTCCATCAATAAGTCCTTGCATAACTGCCTCTTGTCCAAATAATATTGTTCCTACATCATTTGCCAATTCACCGGTTTTAAGCATAAGACTTCTAAACGTTTCACTTGATATCTTGCTGTTTTTTGAAACAAACTGAACAACTCTTTCCTGCATCTTATCAAAATACTCAAAAGTTTGAGGAACTCCTATTACCATGCCATTTAGTCTTATAGGGTGTATCGTCATTGTGGCAGAAGGTGCAATAAAAGAGAATTTCGTCGAAACTGCCATCGGTACTCCAATACTATGACCTCCTCCTAGCACAAGTGATACTGAAGGTTTTGACATACTTGCAATCATCTCTGCTATTGCAAGTCCTGCCTCCACATCTCCTCCCACAGTATTTAAAATGAGTAATAATCCATCTATTTCAGCACTTTCTTCAATTGCAACTAATTGGGGTATTACATGCTCATACTTTGTTGTTTTATTTTGTGGTGGAAGTATGATGTGTCCTTCTATCTGACCTATAACGGTCAAGCAATGAATATTTCCCCTTTCATTTGAAACAGTTGTCTTTCCTAATTCCTTTATTTCCTGTATCTCTTCCTTCGTTTCTTTATGCATATTTTCCTCGATAATTGAAGCCTTATTAAATGAAACTTTATTATCAGTATTCAAACCATCACATCCTTATAGTATATATAAGATTAGTATTGATTTTATTGATAAAATTATTACAATTCTATGAAAAGAGTTTTTTGACAAACCTTCATTACACTAATTTCATTTCTCTCTATATATTTTTTTGAAATTTTAAAGCTCAGTGTTTGTCTCTTGATTTTTTGTTCTTCTCTTCACATATATCTGACCTCCTCACAAATAAATTTTCCAATATATATAATGCTAAGCTTTCAGATAATAAAAACTCCGAGGCATCGAGCCTCTCCGTTTTTGCCTCTTTCACTTCGTTCAAAAGATACGCAATAAAATAAAAACCTCTACTGTGAGAGGTTTTTACAATAAAATCACTAATTATTTTTTTGTATCTTTTGCATCAGATTTTGTTCCGGTCCTTTTATAATACTCATTAAGCTTCATGCTTTCTACATACAAAGTATCGTTAGCATATTTCAAAGTTACAAAATAATCATAATAATATGTTTGTTCTTCACCAACCATACCATTTGACTGTAATAATGAAGCATCAAATGATACCATATACCATTTCTTCTTAGATGTATAACCAGGATGTTCAACTATCTTCATATTGTTCAGACTATTTATTTTTTCCATATTTATTTGCAATGGAAACGCATCATAATTAAAATTTTTCTTATAATTCTGATCTATAAACATAGCATCTTTTTCATTAACTTTGAAAGCTTCAGTTAACTCTAGGAAATTAATAAACTCTGCAGGTCCTGTTTCCCATTTAGATTTAAATAATATCATTCTCTCTTTGTCAAGCTTAGTTAGATTATTAAAAAACCCTTCAATTAACGCAGTTTCAGTCTCTAACACTTTCTTTTCCGCATCATTATTTTCATCCAAATATGGTTTCCTTGTCAAAAATTCATTATTTAGTTTAAATATTCTATTTTTGAGCTCAGGTTTGTAATTAGCCTCTTTAACAGTAACAATCTTGTATTGTCCATCTTGTTGAGTTACTTCTACATCAAATTTCGCCTGTGTTTTAATAAATTCATAAAGATCGTCGGTTGGAGCAGTACCTGCTATTTTGTCATACATTTTATTTTCAGGATTTCTCACATAAAATTGATCAAATAAAGTATTTTCTAAAGCCTTAGCTCTTAGATTTAGCTTAACAAAATATAAAAAATTTTCACCTGTCTTGCCAATGAATCCCGAATCAATTATCGCCTTATTAGAACTATCCTTAATAATCTCATAGCCAACTATCGATAATCCATTGATCTCAACTACTCTAGGTAAATGAATACCAATTTCAGGATTCCCTGTACCCTCATCAAGAGTCCTCTTTGCAATAAAAGTCTTTAACTTGTCTGGTACATTTCCTGTAACTACATTTTGATAATAATTTTCAAATGGTTCATTATAAACTTCTTCAAAATACTTACTAAGCATTTCTAGAACTTTATTGTCTTCTTCCACGCTAGTGTCAGGAGTCTCAACTTTTTTTGGAGGATCTTGAACCGGCTTATTTTTTTTGAATAAGGCCGAACATCCTGTACTTGTGACCATTACTGTCACCAACGTCATAATTACTAAAAGCTTTAAATTTTTTCTCATTTAATCCACCCCATATTTAGAATATGTCATATAAATTAATGCCCCACTTCGTAAACTTTTCCAACAAATTAACTCTTGCTGCTCTATTTAAATAAATTAAATCATCGGTTTCATCAGGATCTTCAGGTTTGAAATAACCGTTAACACTCACTGCAATATCTACAACATTTTGTAATCCATCTTTGGTATATTCTGAAACTACATCTCCAGCCAATCCTAAATAAAAATCAACATATGGAGGAATAATCTCGCCATTTCCATCATCATCATTAATTGAAATTGTAACTGCAGCGTATTCTCCATTATCCAGATTGTTAACTTCATCATGAGATACAGCCTTTGCACGTGGGAAAAATGTCGGGTCACCATTAGCATCTGATATTACATTGCCATTATAATCATTATACTCTCCGGCTCCTGCTGCAATAATTGATCCATATACATTTGCATTATCCTTTAAATGTATCTTGCCAGCAGTAACAATTATACCGTTAAAAGCTCCACTAATCTCTAAATGTACATTCGGATTAGCATTTGCAATTATATAATACTCTTCAACTCTATCAGCTGCACAAATACTATAAATATCAGATATTGCACGCTTGTCATTAAACAATTTTTTTATATCTATAGGCACCTCAGGACTACCACCTAATCCATCATCTTGAGCAATATAAATAATATGATTCCGATCTTCGCCTGACACTCCATCTTCTTCAGACTTTAGTGCTACAAGTATTTTATGAAATTTATCAGTTGGTTCTACATTCCATCCAGAATCAGCATAATTCCTTGATACAAACTTATTTACCTTTGCTTCTAAATCTTCTTTGATTTCAGTACATATACCTTTTAATTCAACATCAATATCAACTGTTCCAAATAGAAAATTTATTATCGGAATTTCTTCTCCATCATGTACAATTAAATCTTTACTAGAACCCGAAGGATTATATATCCATTCATCTTTCCCATATTTAATTGTTCCATCATTATTGAAAACATTATCTAACCTATAAGTACCAATACTAGTATTTTTCCCTACAAAATAATCATTAGCAAAGTGTTTAATATCAGTCTCTACTTGATTATTTTGATAAAGATTTTTATTACCAATTATCTCATATCCCCACCAACCTCTTCTATCTCCACTTTTTGTATTATCAAAGCTAACTCCTACATCATTTCTTTCTTTGTCTATATTCGCTATCCACGTAGAAACTTGTGCCGAGTCAAAAGGATCTAATATATTCCAAAGTTGGAATATATTCATACTTGCACCAATTTCCATAATAGTACCATCTTCGAACGCCTTCCTAAGCTCGTCATGATACTTAACCGCTTCCCTATTGTCCCAATCAAATGATTTATAAAATGGGATTCCATTTGTATCAAAAGCTAATGAAGCATTTTCAATGGGGCCTTGAACTACAGTACTACCATCATCCTTTGTTCCAATTTTCATGGTAGATCCACCTATAATAACATCTCCATTAATAACAACTCTGGATTTAAAAGTAGGATCACCACCAGAAAGACCTCCATGCCTGTTTATACTATGTAACAATGTACTGTTAACTATAGCACTCGATTCATCATGGTTAGAATTTTCCCCTCCCCTTTTTAATCCAAAAAAACTTCCATTTATTGCAATAACTGAGTTTTCTCCATTAATCTCTATATCATCAAAAGTATATGCATTTCTTAAGCCTATAATTTTATCTCCATCACCAAATGCTTGTATACACTGTGCTATAGCATCCTTATAAATCCTTATTTCACTATTATCAATATTACCAATTCCTGGTTCAGGATATGGTCCAGTCCTAATAAAACTTCTGCTATAAGCATTTCCGTATATATTTAGCATTCCGCCATTTATAGCATAAATACCTCCAAAAAGTTCTTGTCTCATATCATTTGTATTCACTCCATAAGAACCAAAGGTAAATACATCACCATTTACTGTAGCTGTCTTTCCTTCATTATTTCCATTAATATAAAAATCTCCTACCGCCCAAATAGCAGACTCAAGGAAATCTCTTGTAGGGCACTGAACTCTAAATGATTCTATTGCATATACTTCTTTATTTCCTGTTTTATATGAAGTACCTGGAAGTGAAAAAGAAGATTTCGCCTTTATAGCAATATATATTTCAATAGAATTGCCCATTGAACTGTCCCATTTTGTATCTTCTAACACTATATCTATAAATTCAACATGTGCAGAAGTATCCGAAGCAGCAGTAGCAACTAATTTATCACTTTTATTTGAAACATCTATCCATAAATCTTTTAATGCATCAGCCTCTTTTATTTTTTGTACTATATGATCAGCATAAGCTTTTCTACTAGAGCTCTCTGAAAGTGTTACATCACCAGGATAACTAGATGTTATAGAACCACCTTTTAATTGGGAATTAATTACTGAAAACCAATTTTCAATAGCTGATTCCCCCGCATAGTATGCAAAATCTATATTCATATGACGTTTTGTTAAAACGAGATTATTCAAAATTATATCCATCAAAATAGAACATAAAAGAACTAATACAGTAACAATTATTACAACTGTTACTAAAGTAGCTCCTTTTTTACTTTTTAGCATCTTATTCAACCTTATCCCTCCCCCTTAATTTGTAGATAAAGAATAAGCCTCAGTATTTATATTATCAATTTATATTTTCATTAACATTTACAGACATTTTTAGTTCGTTAACAACCTTTCCGCTTTCCTTTTCAATAATTGTAACTAATAAACTATATACACCTTCATAATTCGCATCATGATAATTCGCAGGATCATAAGTGATTTTATAAACATACTTCTCATTAATGCCAGATCCTTCTATTTTTAGTACTGGAGTCGTATATTTATCTCTTAATACGTCACGAGCATACTTAATAATTTTCCTAAAACCATCAGGTGCCGATCCATCTCCATCAATATCAATATCTTCTGTACTGTCTGGGGCAAATAATAGGGCTCCCTCTCCCGGTGTTTTAAAACCATCAGAAACTATTTGTGTAACTGTTCTTGTAACAGCATTAATCTCTGTCTGTTTGTCTACCTTTTTTGCATATATTTGTGCATTCATAAACATCATCATTATAGGTACAGACAAAAGCCCTAATATACCAAGAGCAATTAAAACTTCAAGAAATGACATTCCTTTTTTATTTTTAAGTAGCCTTTTCATAACAATCACCCTAATAAACACTTTATATTATGTAAACTTTTTCTGATTCACTGCTCTTCAAAATCAAATTACCATTTCTATCTGTTATTCTAATTCGCTTAACCTTATCTACTAAATTTACATCTACTCTTTTAGCAGAATTATTAATAATTTGGATGTCAGCTCCAAGATTTGCATTCTCTTTTATATCTGTAGGAAAATTAGCTCCTACATACATAGTAATAATGTCACGCTCAGTTTTTCCATCAAGATTGTAACCTTTACCTACGCCACCAGCTACAGAAACATGATAGTCATCATCACTAAAAGTAATTTTTACTGAAGCTCTGTCCTTTTGCCTAAAATTAATAGGATAACCGTTTCCTGCACCTCTTATTTCAAAATTCTGTCCTGCAATAAGAAAACTACCCAACCTTATGTCAATATCTCTATTTTTAGAATTTTGGGCAAACCTATCTAATACTGTACCACCACTTCCAGAACCCATACTAACCGAAGTACCTGAAGAACCAGCCTCATCGTCCGACGACGGAACAAATATCATTCCATCACCATCTTCAAATCTATTAAAGCTTTTTCTACTATACTCATAGATTTTATCAATACTACCTAAATCAAGAGCATATAAATTAATTGTCATTTCTAAATCGTAAATAGGCTCACTTGTCGCAGTTTGCATTGCACTATTCTGATTTTTTTCATTTTGAGGTTTTAAATTAAAATTTGATACTTTTAGCTTTCTTGACCCACCTTCAACATAATTAATAAAGCTAAGTGTTTGATTATAGGTCATACTTGTAGCTAAATCAATAGAAAATTGATAATATTGTTTTTTGGTTTTTTCAGTTTTTAATCCCTTTGGCTTTCCTATTTTAACCTTTTTAAAACCGCTTTCGAACAATTTTGCAAGCTTATCAACATATTCAATATTATCAGTTACATTTGCAGCACTCATTAAATACTCTTCAAGTCTCTCATTTTGAGTATTTTTCATTTCAAGGTTTCTTTTCAAAACTTCAATATTTCTAAGATCATCTTCTAATGCCTTTTTATTTTTCTCAGCAGCTTCTATCTTTGATTGAACAGCTTCAATATTTTCCATTGCATCAACCAACACAAAATTATAATAAATTCCTCCATACAGTGCAAGAAACAATATACTCAGAATTAGTAAATCTCTTGTCTTTTTAGCCATGTCTTATTTACCTTCCTTTCCGCCAACATTTAGTTTCAAGGTAAATTTATTAGTCTCATTGACAGTTATATCGCTTGCAATATTAACCGAATCTAACCTATCAATTTTTGTTACTAATTCAGCTATAGCCAAAATATCTTCAGTAAAACCAGTAAGTGTAACTTGATTATTTTTGTATTCAATTCTATTAAGACTAGTACCTTTAGGAATTGAACTATTAACTGCAATCAAAATTTCATTAATAGGATAAATATTTTTATCAACAGTAGCCATCACATCACTCTTCGAATCTATAATAGCCTTAACTGCTGAAGTATCTGCCCTAACCTTTTTAACCTCATCAAACTTTGGATCCTCTATTGCCTTCTCAATTGCACTAAGATTAGCTTCCAACGTCTTTATATAAACCGAAGGAGCCACAAGGGTTGCCCCAATAAATAAAGCGATCAATATTAAAATTGTAATTACTTTTAATGAAATACCCGAACCTGGTTTACTCGGCGAATAAGACGTTGTAGACTTAATATCTTCCGGTAATAAGTTTATATCTTTCATGTTAATCCCCCTCAGTATATTTTCCAAATAATTTATATCTAACAGAAAACTCTGTAATTATGTTCTCATTAATATTTCTTCCTTTATATTTTGTTTTATTCAATTGCTCAGGTTTTATAGTAAGTATCAATTGTGTCGGTCCATCGCCACTAAAAGTATCAACATCAAATTTACTTTGAGTTAAATCTAATCTATCTATTACTCCTGTATATTCAACAGAGTCAGTAAATGAATACACACCTGTAACTTCATCCCTTTCATCATACTCTTTAACATTTTTAAGACCTAAACCGTTAACAGTATCAATATCATCATCTGTCTCATGAAAACTTCCAAACTTCCAAAACCTTAAAGACTCATCTGGAAACTCAAATATAACTTCTTTAATGTTTGCACTATCATCTAGAACATAGGTAACCCTTTTTGCAGCTTCAACATCCTGCCTTATATATCTTATTACCTCCATTACTGAATACTGCTGATCAACATATTTCGTTGTTGTAGCATAATCCTCTATACCAAAAACAAATATAGTAAAAATTAACGGAGATATTAAACCTATAAGTGCTACTGCAATTAATAATTCAGTTAAGGACAACCCCTTTTTATTTTTTAATATCATAGTCAATCACCTAAACTTTCTCTGGCCGGCTTTTAAACCGGCCAGATTAAAAGTATTATTATGGTCTGTCTGGTATAATAAGTTTAGCACCTGATTCTACTGGTACTACTGTAGCATTCATTCTTTCTGGGAATACTTCAATAGTATACCCTTCATGCCCTGTCCACTGTACTTTAAAGTCAGCTGAAGATGGCGTTGCACCATTTTTAGGATTCAAGAATGGTTCATAAATCTCTTCACCAACTTTTTGATAACACTGAAGAGCTATACAAACATCTTCCCAAGTGTGAGCAGCTGCCTTAATTACAGCACCATTGTCTGGATCATCTTGATTTGCTTTTTTATCAATAGTAGTTGGACAAACCAAGCTTTCTAGATAAGCATCCCCTGTGTCAACTATGTAAGCAACAAGTGCCTTTTGAATATTACCACCTTGTGTTCTATCTGCTTTCTTTCTGCTGTTCGAAACAACGCCTGAGAACATACTGAATGCAATTACAGCCAAAACACCCATAATAGCTATAACAATTAAAAGCTCGATAAGTGAAAAACCTTTTTTGTTCTTTAACATTTTTTTCATACTTAACCCTCCTATAATTTGTCTTTGTTTATCATACTGCTTATTTCACATCATTCTATTCCATAAAAGCAGCAATTTGAAATCCCCCCCCAAATCTTTTTTGGAATAGAACACTGCTATAAGCAAAATTTTCTAGAATTCAGCGTGTTGATAAATACTTAACATTGGTACAAGTACACTCAACACTACAAATGCAACTACAAAAGCTAAAAGAATAGTAATAAGAGGCTCAATTAATGCCATTAACTGTTGGATAGAAGTCTCCACCTCTTGATCATAAAAATCAGCTGCCTTTTCAAGCGTAAAATCAAGACTTCCCGACTCTTCCCCAATTCTTATCATCGACATGAGAAGCGGAGGGAAATATTTACATCCAAGTAAAGGTTGAGTAAGACCTTTACCTTTTTTAATCTCATCTATAACAGTATCAAACTTTTTGATAATAACAGCATTGTTAAGAATTTTCTGCACAACTTCCATCGATTGAATAAGGAGAACACCACTTGACATAAGAGTACCTAAAGTACGCGAAAGTCTTGATGTAATGATGTTTTTAGTAACACCTTTCAAAACTGGAAGTTTGATAGCCAGATTTCCAAAAAACATCCTTCCTGAATCGGATTTTGAAAAAGCTTTGATACCAAAAAACATAGCAACTAATGCAGCTAATATAGCCCACCAAAAACTCACAAAGAAATCACTAACCGAAATAAGTATCCTTGTAAATATTGGTAAAGGAACATTAAACCCTTCGAGTATTTCCACAAAAGAAGGTACAACAAATACCATTAATACAATTATTACTGCCACTGCTATAACCGCTACTATAATAGGATATGTAAGTGCACTTCTTATCTTGTGGTTTATCGCATTTTGATTCTCAAACTGCAGTGCTAGCCTTTCAAACACTACATCTAACTGACCACTAACCTCTCCCGCTTCCACCATACAAATCATAAGCTCAGGGAAGATATCTTCGTGCTTTCTCATAGAATTTGATAATGAAATACCTTTTTGGATATTATCATATATATCATTCAAAGATTCTCTTAACGTCTTATTTGTAGTCTGCTGCTTTAAAACATCCAAACATGTGGCAATAGGAACCCCCGCTTGTAAAACAATTGCAAACTGCCTAGCAAATATAGCTAAATCTTTAGTCTTAACCTTTTGCTTGAATATTCCTATAGTGCTAATATCCGTTAAGGCGTTTTTCTCAACTATTTCAATAGGAGTATACCCTTTATCTTCAAGCAGCCTTCTTAGCTCTTCTACGCTATCTATTTTAGTTTCACCTGAATACAATTTGCCTGATTCAGTTTTAACCTTGTAGACGTATACTGGCATTTTTCCAACCCCCAAGTAATCAACTGCATTTAATTTATATTAATTAAAACTAAATGTTCAATTTGTAGAGTAATTATTTATAAAAATACATTTTGACTTTGAATTCAACTTCGAAAAGATACTTGATATATGCGATAAAGATTATTGTAGCCTTGGAAAACTATTATTAAGGAAGAGATGACGGAGGATAATTAAAAACACCGACAATATCACAAGAAATTAACATATGTAACCTCCCTAATAATGCACTCCAAGAAAAATAATTAAAAACAATTTATTCTTTCTAAATATCTCTAAAACTTTATATAATTATATTTTACAACATATCGGACAAAATTACTAGTACTTTTTTCACATTGATATGATTTTTCTCAGATTATCCATATCAATTGAATACTGGCATGCACTTTCGTAATCGATAAGTTCTTGCTTATAAAGGTCTGCAAGGCATGAATCCATAGTATACATCCCAAATTGTGATCCTGTTTGGATACATGTATTGATCTGGTGTGTACGACTTTCACGTATCAAGTTTGCTATAGCAGGTGTCCAAACCATTGTCTCGGTAGCAAGAACACGTCCTTTATCATCGGCACGCCTTATTAACTGCTGAGATATAATCCCTTGTAAAACTGTCGAAAGCTGAGTTCTAACCTGAGCCTGTTGATGAGGCGGAAAAACGTCAATAATTCTGTCAATGGTCTTTGCAGAACCTATAGTATGCAATGTGGACAACACAAGATGACCAGTTTCAGCAGCTGTCAATGCTGTAGCAATAGTTTCTTGGTCACGCATCTCACCTATAAGAATAACATCGGGATCTTCCCTCAGTACAGCTCTTAGAGAGTTAGAATAGTTTTTGGTGTCTGCACCAATCTCCCTTTGATTTATAACACTCTTATTATGCCTATGAAGAAACTCTATAGGATCTTCTATTGTAACAATATGGCACTTTCTCTTGCTATTTATGTGGTTTATCATGGCAGCAAGTGTTGTAGATTTACCATGCCCTGTTGGTCCTGTTATAAGTATAAGTCCTCTTTGTTTCATAGAGAGATCATAAACCAACCCTGGCAATCCCAAATCTTCAATCTTAGGTACATCCTGTGGAATGGTTCTGAGTGCTATTGCACAAGTACCTCTCTGCTTAAATACATTCACCCTAAAACGAGCTAATCCCGGGATAGCATAGGACGAATCGACTTCTCCAACATCTAGAAAAGTCTCATACAATCGGCTGTTCAAGCACTGTTTGGCCAATTCTACACAATCATGGGGCGTAAGTATTGGCTCATCAAGATTAATCAAGTCACCATGTAACCTGACAACCGGCGGTACACCTGCACAAATATGAAGGTCAGAAGCTCCCATATTTACTGCTTTCGTTAGAAATGAATTAATGTCCATAAATTACATCCTCTCATCTAATCTTTTGAAAATGCTATTTTAAGCATTTCATCAATCGTAGTTGTACCATTCTTTACTAATCTTGTACAATTCATCCTCAAGGTTTTCATGCCATTCTTTATGGCAACATCCTTTATGGTATCAGAATTTTCGTTTTTAGCAATTAGTTCTCTAACCTCTCTGTCCACTTCCATTATTTCATATACGGCTATTCGCCCTTTATATCCAATATCATTACACTCTTTACATCCTTTTGCTTTGTATATTGTAACTTCTTCACCTTCATCAATTCCCAAAATATCCTTGGCATAATCATCAATTTCCGCTACTTCTTTGCACTTTGGACAAAGTCTACGCACCAGCCTTTGTGCTAAAACTCCAACAACTGATGATGACATCAAAAATGGTTCAATACCCATGTCTATCATTCTCGTAATAGAACTTGCTGCGTCATTAGTGTGCAATGTACTAAAGACAAGGTGACCTGTGATAGCGGATCTTGTGGCAATTTCGGCAGTCTCGCCATCACGAATTTCCCCTACCATTATTATGTCAGGGTCTTGTCTTAAGAACGATCTCAAGGCTGCTGCAAAAGTCATCCCTGCTTTAGCATTAACTTGTACCTGATTTATTCCTTTAATAGTGTTTTCCACTGGATCCTCTACAGTAAGTATGTTTACATTAGGTTTGCAAAGCTCTTTTAGTGCTGTATACAGAGTGGTTGATTTACCACTACCTGTAGGACCGGTAACAAGAATTATGCCGTGAGGATTTGAAATAATTCTGTCGAACTTGGCCATATCATCTTCAAAAAAGCCCAACTGTTCTTTTGTGACATTAAACCCATCTTTGTCTGCAATTCTCATTACTATCTTTTCGCCGAACATTGTAGGTAATATAGAAACACGAAGATCGTAGTTTTTGTTCTCAATCGCGAGGGCAATTCTACCGTCTTGTGGAACTCTTTTTTCCGCAATATTCAAACCACTAATAATTTTTATTCTTGCAGATAATGAAGGCATGATCTTAATATCATGATGCATAATTTCAACAAGTTGACCGTCTATTCTATATCTTACCAACACATCATCTTCCCGTGGCTCAATATGTATATCACTCGCTCTACTTGCAACAGCTTTTTCAAATATTATATTTACCATTTTTACTATCGGAGCATTCTCGAGGTTCGAAACATCAACAATTTCTTCTTCCTCTTCAGCCTCTTTAATCTCGACAGCAATCTTTTCGTTTACTTTCTTTATTTCCTCATCTAACTGTGCAAGCTTCTTTTCCCCAGAAGCTCCTCCTTTTTGAGCCTTATTATAATAAACATCAAGATACTTAATAATAAGCTCTTCTTCTGCTAGACAAGGTACAATCTCAAGACCTGTAGTAAGTCTCAAATCATCTATTGAAAAAATATTCATCGGATCACTCATCGCAACTTTAAGAGTTGTGCCCGATTTAACTATAGGAATCAACTTATGCATTCTTGCTATATTATAAGAAACTAAGTCTATAGCCTCTTCGTCAAATTCTGTCGAGTCCAAATCAACAAATTTAACCCCCATTTGCTTCTCTAGAAACTCATAAAGAGATTTTGTGTTAATAAACCCTTCTTTGACAAGAATTTTCCCGATAAGTTCACCATTTTTAGTTTGTATAGCCAACGCTCTGTCTAATTGTTCTTGATTAATAACTCCCGCTTTGACAAGCAAATTACCTATCTTATCTTTAAACAAACCAGTGTCAGAGTAATCATTACTTCCGAAGCTATCTGACAAAGTATTATTCATATTATTTAAACCAAGATCAGGTAATTCGACATCCTGCTTAATAGAATTGTATGTACTGTTATCGAGCAACATATCTTCTTTTTCTTTTATCAGATCTTGCTCTTCGTAAGTTGACAATTTCTCTTCGTTTATTTGTTCAGTCTTGTTATCTTTGATTTTTATTTCTTCACCATAAAATTGAACAATATATTTTTCAAGTTCTGTGCTGTCCACAAGGACAGGCTTTATTTCAAGACCAGTCGCAAGTCTAATATCGTCTATGGAAAATATATCTGTAGGATCTTTCATAGCCACAGTTAAAACATTATTTTCTTTTTGGATAGGTAAAACTTTATATCGATGTGCAATATTTTTCGTTATAAGACTTGGAATACTTGCATCTTTGATGCCATCAGATAAATCCACAAAATCTATACCCATTTTGGTGGCATTTGCCATCATGATATCTTTTGGGGCCACAAGACCAAGCTCAACAAGAACATCCTCAATATTCCCTTTACTTTCACGCTGGATGTCCCAAGCCCTTTTTAGATCTGTAATTTTCAAAACACCCATTTCCAAAAGTATTTCATCAATTCCTCTAGTATCTAATCCTACCATTTTGAACCCCCAAATAGTATTTAATTTTATTACCCTACTACGACTAAAGCACCATGGATACTACAAAGAAATATAACTGAACCTATTCTTATTGTATACTAAAGTTTATTCTTTGTGAAGTAAAAAATATTCTTTTATTTATCTACTTTACTGGCTATTCTATATCTATTCATTTACAATAACTATAAAGACCAAATATATTTTTTTAACTAATATCTATTTTAGCATGTTTATTTAGGATACTCAAGAACCTAATTCACTAATTAGGATGTTTTTATGAACTTTTCATAAATTTTTAATTAATTTTTATGCTATTTTCATTATAAGTCAATTTATTGATTAATTTTGTATTTTTAACTCATATTTCATCATA
>JGI24712J26585_10002662_pt1 | contig 14445 bp, 13 predicted proteins | sample BioPla3DNA2_FD_26585 | JGI IMG/M metagenome (IMG submission 26585) | reverse complement strand
TGGCAATGTAGCTGAGCTCTTCATGGCCGTAAAAATGCGTCACAGGTATGACGGTCACGCCGATACGCTGCATAGCCAGCCATATGGCAATCCATTGCGACATATGCGGAAGATAAATGATGATCCTGTCCTGTTTCTTAAGGCCCCTGCTGTAAAAATATGCAGCAATCTTCTCCACAATTTGATCCAGCTCCGTAAAAGTATACTTCTCGTCTTTATAGATTAGAGCTGTTTTATCGGGGTACTGCTTTACTGTGTTTTTAAAAACTTCGTTAATGGTTGTTAAATGATGTGTCACAACTTGTCCCTCCTGCTAATTTTAATAATTTATTTTGGATACTTACTGCTCTAAAACGAGCAGACATAACCTGGACAAACAAGTACCTGTAAGTTGGTTTTCCAAACTTCTAAACATTGAACACACCGGTATTTATACGATCGTTTTAAAAATCTTGCCAAACTGTATACGCAAGAGTAAAAAAACAAGGGTCTAATAATAACATTTTCTTTTTGAATAATTCGCCAAAAGACGAGTAATTCCTTTTCAATTTTAAAATAAAATAGAAAAACCCTGCCACAACAAAAAAATCACTGGGTTGGGCTTTTTAATGATCTTTTTACCTGGACGGCTAGGATAAACGGCCTCCGGCGGAGTGTATTAAAGTAATCCGGTCACCCACTTCGTAAGTCTCCAGTACTTCTTTCGCCTTTCCCGCCGTCTTTATCTTTCGTCATCCCCGGCTTCAGATTGCAGGAAGCATAACAAAATGTTCCGGCATGGAAAGCTGTTATGGCATTATTTATTCTCCCCCTTTTTCCAACTACTCTGGAAATCAGGTTAAACCAGCAGCTTCGTCAATTCACTGATGTCATCCACTTCTTGCAGGTTGTCAATTAAAATGATGATCTTTTCCCCATTTTCTTCCGGGATAGCTTTGGAAATGGCGACATTTTCTCTAAACTTGTCTAAAATTTCCTCCTGTGACAGTATATTTTCTACAGGCCCACCTTTGACGTGCTGCACTTCGCTAACATATTCTCTGCCGTCTTTCATTTTAACCTTCAGTAATGCGGCGCTATTCCCCTGTTCCCGGGGTCCAAATGCTTCTACTTTTACTTTACCGGCAATGTTTAAAATTTCCGGCTCTCGAATATATTCTTCCTTGAAGTGCTCGATTGTGATCTCCTTCCTGAGCAACACATTGGCCACACAGAAACGCAGGCTGAAAGCTGCATCTACCTGCGGGTTCCGGCGAAGCGCAAAAGGCTGCCCCACAAACATATCTCTTACTATGGGATTCACCTTTAAAATAATATCTTCAATATAATTGATATCCACTTCGTGTTCATGAACAATATTTAAGGCACAATCAATAGCGGCATGATTTGCACGGCAGCAGGGATAAGGTTTAAATGTAGCCTCTGTATAAAACTTTTGGCCGATGTTTTTTGTTAATATCTCCTCGTTGCCACAACCTTCAGTGAAGAGGCTGAAATAACCGAACCTGGAAAAGAACGCGTCGTCAGGCCCATCCCATCCGGCTTTCGCCAGCTCGGCGGAGAAGATGCCGTTTCTGGCCGATAAAGCACAGGGAAGTTTAAAGCATAAGGACCCATCCCATATGTTTTGAAAAGTGCCGCCCAACTGATTTAAAACGATACCAAAAGCATTTTGCATTTGCTTCTGTGTCAACCCTAGCAAACGTCCGGCGATGGCTGTGGCTCCAAATGCATTGACTGTTCCGTTGCCGTCCCAGCCGAGAGTAAAGCCAAACCCGGAGGCAGCAAGCATCCTGCTGGCAAGATCATCACCCACCAGAAGAGCTGTGAGCAATTCTTTGCCGGTTACCTTCCGCGCTTCACCCAGGGCAAAGGCTGTTGGCACTGTGGTAACACTGATATGGGACGGGAGGTCCACACCGTCCACAAAGGCGCCAATTGCTTCAAAATCGAAAGACCTGGCCATAATACTGTTGACCATGGCCGCATTATGGGCCGGCGCCTTGCCGCCATAAACAAAAATGGTGCTCTCTTCCTTGCCTCCCCATGCTTTGACCAGATCAACCAGGGCTGCATTTCCGGGGCCACGGGCACCGCTTAAAGAACATCCCAGCACGTCAAGAATGCGATTTTTTGCGTTCTGCAACGTAGCCTGGTCAAAGCTTTCAAAATTTGTGTTTAAAACATGCTCCGATATTTTCTCAATATATAAATCATGGTTTTGCAGCATGATATATCCCTCCATTGGTTAAAATCTACATATTTATTAAAATCTATCTTCACAATAATGAATTTGTCCTGTAAATAACTCCCGCCATTTACATTCATTGATGGTCAAGTGCGGCTTCATGAAAGACTAACTCGTTGAATCCATAATTGCCCGTTTTAGCAGTGCCTTTGCTATTTGGACCTTGTAGTCGTTCTTGCTGAGCGGTTTCGCCTCCCACCGGTGTCTCCTCCGCCGCCGCCAAAGCGGTCTCTTCACAGATAGGTCTGCCTATCAACAGCTCTTCTGCTGCCCTGACCCCGACGGGGAACGGAGCCAGGGCGCCGAGAACAATGCAGGCTTGCGGCAAATCTTTTCTTCAAGGACAATGATGGCTGCCACGCTCACTATGGCAAAATCAACAGGTTTACGGAGGGGAAATTTAAGAAAGCTCTGCCGTGCGGGTATTTTTGCGGGTCGGTATTTCGATTTCCTGGACCATCTCGCCCGTAGAGAGAGCATTGCCAATAGAATGGAAGAAATCGGCTGGCGCTAATTTTCGCTCTCCATTCAGGCCGGTAATGATACACTTCCCGTCCAGGGCTGCGATGGCCACTGCCATGTCGTAGGAGCAGACGGCGAAACACTTCTTCCCGCCTATGATGGCGTGGTAGCGGTTGTCTCCTTTAACGGCAAGGCAGGGGCCACTCCCTTTAGGCAGACACTGTAGCGGTCCCCCGATAACCTCTGGATAGCGATAGTACCAGCAGCGTGTCTCCTGACAAAGATTTCCTCCTATTGTAGCCACATTTCTTATCTGCGGAGTCGCCACTTTCCGGGCCGCTTCCACGAGGAGGGGATATTTTATGGTTTATAACTTTCTTAAGTGTTTTTTTATTATTTTTAAAGCTTTTAAAGGAAATTCCTCAGCCAGGAGCCCTATAGCATACAAAATATAACACTCGTCCACAAAAAAGTCTGGATCCATTGGCCGGAGCGAATCAGGATTCTTTTCATCAAAACAAGCCGACTGCAATATCCGGCGAGGTTCTTGACCTGAAGCAAATATACCTCCTGTGCCTATCACGCATTTTATCCCTGTCAAGTCTTTCCCGTATTGAACTCTGACTTTTCCTGATGGATAATATATTTCCTTAATTTTTCCTGCATGCCTTATGGTAGCAATTTCCACTGCTGTGGAAGCCAACCCGACATCAATTAAGTACTCTTCTCTACTTACCGGAACAGTATCAACATGGTCTGATAGATACTGCACTGCTTTTTCCAATTTCTCACTCTGAATCGAACAATTATCAACTGCTTCTATTTTTTGAATAACTTTTTCTTTACCGGCTGATTCCAATAATGTCAAAGCATTGTATCGAATACCAAGATCTCCTTCGACAGTTCTTTTTTCATACGGCTCTGGTAATCCTTTTAATATAACACCGGGAAAAGATGGGTGCCCATAAGCAACCGAAAACACATCTGTAGTAGCCCCACCTACATCAATTACAATTATTTCCCCCAGGCCTTCTTCAGTTCCGTTTCCACAAGCCAACAAAGCCGCTCCTTTTAAAATGGCCATTGGAGTTGGCAAAATAGCATTCCCAACAAATTCTTGAGCTTTATCAATACCTTTTGCCTGAATAATACGCTGTAGAAAAACTTCTCTTATAGCAGTACGCGCAGGTTCTACGTTTAAACGATCCAATTCGGGTAAAACGTTTTCAACGCTCACAACATATTTGCCTGCAGTTTCCAAAATATGCTGTGCTTCTTGGGCAGCCATCTTATTACCCGCTAGAATAATAGGCACATCTAATCGAGATGCGCCCAATACTGTTGCATTATGCAGTATAACCTGGGTATTNCCGCCGTCAGTACCTCCAGTAAGTAAGATCAAGTCAGGNGCTTTTAGCTCAANATCTTTCATATCATCGGGACTTATACCTTGGGAATAAGTCCCCACAAGCTTAGCTCCTGCTCCCAGAGCCGCTTCTCTGGCCGCTTTTGTGGTTATTTCATTAACCAAACCAGCGACTACCATGCGCAAACCACCAGCAGCGCTACTGCATGAAATAACTTGATTGATATTTAATTTATTTGTGCCGATCTTTTTCTGCAGGCTTCCAAGAGCTTCATGTAATCCAACCATAATATTGGTCTCAACAGTGCTCGGTGCTTTTGCAATGCCAACCAATTCATCATTTACTAAATCTAGAGCCGTTATTTTTGTAAACGTGCTTCCGAAATCTACAGCTAGCGTCAGTTCCAAAAAAGCATCCTCCTAATGACACTGCAAAAATTGTCTTAATTAATAAATATTGGCTTTACACTTCTTAAACGGGAAATTCTTATTTAATATGCGGTTACAATCAAACTAAATAGCCCTTACTAACTGCCAAAAGATCGCTAACTAGAGTCTCATAATTTATTGTTTTACCCTGTTTCTTTTCCCTTTGTTCTATTTTCTCTTTGTGATATTCTATTATTTCCTTAGAAAAAGGCAGGTTGCCGATATTATAATATCTTATGGCACCCTCACTATCTTTAATTCCCAACACTTTGCCTGCAGCAGCACGATTTGCAGCAAAAGGATTATCAAGGACACCAGAATCTACAGCTTTAGCTGCACCCACTAAGGCATCACCGTCACCAAATTCAAATACCTTATCTAAAATTGCCCGCGCTTCTTTATCTTGCATCTGAGACTCCAGTTGAACTTCTTTCTTGTCAATCTCAATCTTTTGATTCTCAAGATAGTTTTGCATTACTTTGGCCGTTCTAAAAGTGCTGGCAATGTCTTCTTTGGTAGGGATCGCTTTAGCTTCAGCTACAGTCCTAATATCGCTGATTTGTGCACCAACTAATTTAGCCATAAGTGTATTCATAAAAACTACAGCAAAATTTGCCCCGATCTCAACAGGGTATTGCATCAAATTAAAGCTTAAACTGGAATAAATCTCAACATCACTGTAGCCTAATTTATCCAGATACTCGCGTAGGAGATTGCGCCGGACATTTGCTGTAGCGACATCTTGTACTAAATTACCATGGGCTGAACAGGCTACGAAAATATTCTTTACTCCCTGCTCCACCTGTAACAATATAGACACAATGACTGTTGCTGTTTGCAAAGACGGCGGAATGCCCGCTGCATAGAAACCCTGGGCACCGCTACATATTGGTACGCCTTTTTCCGTATAATAAGCCATCAACCTGCATACATACTGATGAGTGTTAATAACTTTTTCTAAAGGTACCCGGGCGGAATGCTGCCAGAAATCCATAAAAAGATCTGGCGCTGAACAGCTACATCCTCCGGCTAAAAGAATTTCATCGCAGAGCCTAGCATCGGCGGCACCGTAGCGTGGCTGTATAGGACAATTTACAGATTCAACTAACCTTCTTATGCCAGAAACACCGTGATTCACTACAGGAAGTCCGTTAAGCACTGATTTTCCAGTTTTTATGCTTTCTTCCAAGCCTCGTTGAGCACTTTCGTAATCGTTTTGTCTAGTAAGGCTGTCAGGAGAAAGGCCCAACAGATCTGCTTGGCCTTCTTTTTCTACATATTGCAATAGTTCCATTTGTTCCTCGATAGTTGTCTTCCCCATACCCGTAGAGGCATATATTTTATTATNCTCTTTTGCGTAACTTAACTTATTTACAAAATTCTTCTGCGGAGGTAAATTTTTATGATATTCAATCGCTTCATTTAGATCGATCCCCTTGCCCGTAGGCCATTGTGCCAGCACTTCTTCTCTTTGTTTAAAAAAATCTTCCTCGCTCAGCTTTTTATTTTTTATCACTTCTTTTCCTCCTTCTAAGGGAAATGTCTTCTACAAGATCTTTGACTGCTTGGGTAGGCAAAGTGCCGGGCGGGTACACCCTGTTAAAACCAAGTTCTTTAAATTTTTTTTCTACCTCATCCCATCGTTCTTCACTAAGAAGCAAGGATCCACCAATGTATAAAATAATGTCACTAAGCCCTGCCTCTATGCACTTTTCTCGAAATGAGCGGACTAAAAGTTCGGCATGTCCACTAAAAGAAGAAACTAAAACAGCATCTGCATCTGTCTCCTGAGCGGCATTTATAAATTCCTCCTGGGTAACTTGGGCTCCTAAAGAATGCACTTTAAAACCGTAATCATTTAAAACATGTTCAATAATCCTTATGCCCACAATATGGACATCCTCGCCAATTACTCCTGTAACTATTGTTCCTGTTATTTTTTTATCAGCGACTACCATTGTATTCTCCTTTTCTTCTCACTATTGGTAAATAAATTAGCATTTGATAAAAACACTGATTTTTACGGCTAAGTATTAATTCGTTTATCTTAAAATATTTGGCAGAAATAATGCAATGTCAGGAAAAGCCATGATTAGAACAATGAGAATAAATATAGAAACTAAAAATGGAAGTGTTCCTTTAAATATTTTATGCAAGGGTATATCTTTAGCAATACCAGCAATAATATACACATTCATACCTATTGGTGGGGTAATCAATCCTGCTTCTATCGCTATTACGCCCAGCACACAAAACCATATGGGCTCAAATCCTAGATGAATAATTATTGGGTAAACAATCGGTACTGTAAGCATAATCATCGCTATAGCATCCATGATACATCCCAGTATCAACCACAATATTATTATTGCGCTTACAATTAGTATAGGCGGCAAGTGAAGACCACTAATCATTTCTCCTAGTTTAAATGGAAGTGTGCTTGCCGCTAAAAAGGAGCTAAAAATCATCGCACCAATAAAGATAGTTAGAACCATACCCACCATTGCAGTTGACTTACGAAGAGAGTCGCTTAGTTTTTTTAAACTAATACTACGCTTAATTAAACTCGCAATTAAAACTGCAATCACGCCCACAGCTCCAGCTTCAGTAGGTGTAAAAAAGCCAAAAATGAGCCCACCGATACATACAACAAATATAACTACAACCTCTATAAGACCTTTAAGCGATAAAAGCTTCTCTCGCATGCTAAACGACAGCATATTATTGCTTCCTTCAGGATTTACTTTAGCCATTATATAGGCAACAATCATAAATAATAGTGTTAATAAAATACCTGGCAAAATACCTGCCATATAAAGGCTACCTATTGATTGCTCAGTAAGCAATCCCAAAAGGATAAAGCCAACACTTGGTGGAATTAAAATACCCAGGACGCCTCCAGCGGCTACAGTTCCAGTGGCAAGTTCATCACTATACCCATATTTTTTCATTTCAGATATAGATATACTACCTACTGTAGCTGCTGTTGCCGGGCTAGAACCACATACTGCTGCAAAAGCAGCACTGGCCCCAATAGTAGCCATAGCTAAACCGCCACGAAGCTTTCCTAACCATTTGTATGCTGTTTCATATGCCCGATTGCTTATTCCAGCACTAAATGCCATCTCTCCCATTAAGATAAACATGGCAACAACAGCCATATCATAACTAGCGGCAGAAGTAAGAACTTGTCGCCCTAGCATATTAACTGCCGTCTCAATGGAGGTCAAATAAGCTATCCCTGTAACACCTACCAAAATCATAGAGAAACCGATTGGAAGCTTCATAAACATTATTAGCACCAATATTGCAACAAAGCCTACAACACCAACCATTATCGATGACATTCCTCTACCCCTGCTCTCTTAAAAGTTTTAAGATAATAACTAACCCCATTAAAGCAAAACCTATAGCTAATGCAAATTGGAACAAAAAAACAGGTATGCGTAATGTACTACTTGTTTCACCTATTATATATGCATCGATACCGTCAGCCCAAAGTCTCCAACTAATTAATGCAAATATGCATATACCAAGTATCTTGTTAATAACCTCAAGGAAGATTTTTACTTTCTGAGGGTATAGTTTAAAAATCAAATCAATAGAAATATGCCCCTCTTCTAAAGCTGTATAAGCTACTGCTAAACAAATTATAACAGCAAAACCATATTGAACAATTTCATAGGTACCTGTAATTGGATATCTCATAAAACGACCCACTATATTAAGTACTGATATTACCACTAAAAACGCCAGTACTATACCAGATATACTATTAAACACAGCAGTTATCTTTTGAACAACTGCATTTATCTGTCTCATCTACTAACCTCATTTCTGTGAAATATATTGTGCATTTATTTTTTCTATTTCACTCAATAGTTTATTAGCAGGCACACCTTTTCCTTCTAACTCTGCAGCTATCTGTTGAAATACGGGAATTGAAGCGCTAAATATTTTCTGCAGCTCATCTTCCTCAATTTCAACAAATTTTGTTCCCTGTGATAATGCAAACTGCCGAGATTGGTTCTCGCTTTCATCAAAACCATTAATCGTTAATTCCTGTCCCCATTCAGTAAGTTCGTTAAAAACTTGTTGCACATCTGCCGGTAAAGATTCCCAAACTTTTGAATTCATTGCCGTCCAGTTAAATCCATATACCATTGAAACATCTGTCGCATATTTTGTGAATTCAGCCAATCTCATTGTTTCAAGCATTTCTGCACCGCCAAAAAATCCATGCGTTGTCCCTTTCTCCAAACCGACATATATATCTCCAATTGGCATATTTACCGGGCTTATTCCCCACGCTTTAGCCAGTGGTTCTAATCCAGGTGGGAACCTCATCACAAGACCTTTTAAATCTTCCATCTTGCTAACTTCTTGTTTGGTAGTACCAATAATTAGAGGTGTAGTACTAGTTAAGAATAGAATATGTACACCCTCAAGTTCCTTCTGCAACTCAGGCATATTATTAAAAGCTTCGGTCCATATATTGGCAGCCTCTTTAGCATTAGGAATTCCCATCAGGGCATCACCAAATAACTTATTTAACGGCATAATTGCAGGAGAGTATCCAACTGGTGCGCAACCAATATCAGCAAGACCATTTTTAACTGCATTATATGTGTCCATTGGATCATTCAAAGTACCCGATGGGTAAAGTACAATTTTTACTTTACCATTCGTCCTGTTAGAAATCTCCTCCGCATACTTCTCATAACTTTTATAATTTGGGTGTAATGTAGAAACAACGGTAGTAAATCTAAGCTCTATCGGATCTGCACCCGGATCTGTACCCGAATCTGTACCTGTTTGATCTTCTTTTGGTGTAACTACCTCTGTTGATTGACATCCTATTGCATATAGTGATAACAATACCACGAAAATTACACTAAGTATTAATATTTTTCTTTGCATTTTTTATTAACCTCCATCTTTTTTTTTACCTATAAGTTTTAAATATTTATACCAGAATTATTAACAGTTGAGTTGATCCAGCCCGCTTTTCGAATTTACTGCGCCCCCCCTTTCCGTATTTGCTACGGCTCACCCCAACTCCGGGTTACTAATTATAGACATGCTACTGTTTTCCAGTTAATTTGTATAAATATATCAATATTTGCTTATCATCTCAAGACACATTTTTTACCTTCTTTCTTGCTTACGCTTATGGATCTTTAGATCTTTGAGATGTTAAATTGGTTTTTAGGTCCGCGGTTAATTTCATTCCACGGACCCAAAAATTACAATATGGACACTTCTACAATCTCTACTTATTCAAAAACGATATACATTTCAAAAAATTACCATCCACTACTATCTAGTCGATTGTTATATTGCGCCAATCCTTTTAGATGAAAAACTATGCTTTCCTCCAATAATGTGAACTAATCTACACCCAGAAATTTGCTTTTTTTGGTCAATGTTACCGGATGAATGCCGAAATCAAGCATTTGATGCAATGGGATAAGAACATCTATAGCTGCTTCTGGACACATAGTTTCACAAAAACAACAGATTGAGCACTCCCCAGGATAATCTACAGTAGGAAGCTGTTTCTCTTTGTCCCAGCCAAATACGTCCATTGGACAATTTTCATAACATTCGCTGCACCCGTTACAATGCCTGTAATCTATTTTGGGTCCATAGTTGATCTCAACTTTTTGCATTTTCCTTCACCCCTAATTCAGATTCTCAATATCATAGTTGATTTGACCCGCTATCTTTCTCACTGTAATAATTTTGTTATCCCACTTGGGGTCCATATCTGGATAATCTTCACGATAGTGGATTGGAATTAAACGGCTCTCATCTCTCATTAAGGAAGATTGAGCATGTAGCTCGGAAATCTCAATAATATGCTGCACTTCAATAGCTCTCATCAACTCGTGCGGATTGTTCGCCGTTAATAGCGGTACAGCTCCGTCTCTGGCACGCTTAATTAGTTCTATTGCACGCTCTAATTTAGATTTTATTTTATAGAGACCCACATAATTATAATTAACCTGCCTTATATAATCCTCCAGCTCTAACGAATTGACCTTGTACTCGCTATTTCTTCCTAAGGGCGAAAATACCCATTTTTTCGCTTCTTCTACCTGTTGTACCTGCTCGCTGTCAAGCGCTAACTGCTTCTGGTCCTGTACTAATTGCGTAATATGGTCAGCGATAAGACAGGCCCAAGTAAATCCATGCGACCCACCGCTTCCTGTAACATTACCGGCAGCAAAAAGGTTCTTTACTCCTGTCTCAGAGTGTTCGTTCTCGCGCAAAACGCCCCCGGTAGCCATGCCGATGCCGACCAGAACGGGAATACATTCAACAGGACTCTCGTTGGTGAGCCCTCCGGCAAGTTTATGAAATTTTAGCGCCTTGGGTGGTTCGGTTACCGCCGTAAAGTAGACGGCAGCTATTTCATCAGCGGTAGCATTGTGCTTGGCCGATAGAATCACGTCTTTCATAACTTCCGCGTTCTGCATGTCGGGCGAAAAAAGAAAATTAACCCCCGGTATCATGCCTCCTGCTTTGGTAACCACCCTATCAGGATATTTGTCCTCAAGGTACTCCCCTTTTGAGTTGTACATTTTAAAATACCAGTTGCAGGCACCACCTCCGCTACTGTGATTAATGCCTTTTGATACGTTATATACTGTGTTCATTTCCATACAATAAAGCTTGGCACCAGCGTTTAACGCGCTGATATGGCCGCCCCCATGGTTCACTGGTGAGGTCAATGTGTAAAACAAGCTGTTAGGATATGGGGCCCACGGATAGGGGTAGAGCCTGCTTGCTGCGCCGGTTGCCAGTAGTATCGCTTTTGCTTTGAATACTAAAAATTTACCTGTTCTTGTGTTGAGCGCAGTCACTCCAACCGCCACACCATCCCGGGTTATAATGCTCGTTAACATTGTCCGATCAAAGACCCTGGTCCCTGTCTTGCGAACCGCTGTTCCCAATTTCATCTTGAGATCGGATGCCCTAGAGAAAGATCCAAAAAGGGGCTCAGTCGGCTTCCCGTTTTCGTCATACTCAACATGTCCCCAAACCGTCCCTTTTCTATAACCCTGTAGCACTTTAAGCGTGCCGTCATCTTCACGAACTTTGACACCGACTTCCTCCAGAATTGGCTGGGAAATATAAGCATTCTTCATAGAAATGGCATCAAGCCTGAGATTTTTGAGCCCCTTTAACCTTTCAGCACCAAATATGGCCTTTTTAGCATCGTCTTTATCAACATCTCTATGAAGATCTTCTTTGTGCAGGGGAACCTGGTTGAAGTTGTCCAAACCAACCCCGTCGCCACTGTACTCCATGCGGGCTTTGTCAATTATGATAATGTCAATATTTTTGTCATTCTTTTTGGCACGAATAGCAGCCATACTACCAACCAAACCGCCACCAACGATCAAAAAATCAGTTTCAATAATACCGTCAGCTAAATCCTCTAATTTCGTAACCAATTGTTTCTCCTCCTTATGTTATATTTCTCTTAATTTAGTCCAGCTTGACACTGACACAACGAAGCTCATACATTTTCTGCAGATCTTCATAAGTTATGGTAGGTGCATCATAAAAGTGCAGTTTAAAGCAAAAATCGGAGCAATATACGTGCTTCACACCTCTCCGTAACACTACCTCGGGCTCCCCCTTAATAACCCGCCCACAAAATTCGCACTTTTCTGTGTTAAGCATATTTCCAACCTCCTCCTAATGATAATATGACTGAAATGACTATCATATCATGTTATTTTTATTGTATTTAAATAATAGTGTCTAGTCTGTCGTTTTCCTGACACTTTATGAGAGATTGTTCCGCTTCTTCGAAAGCAAATTTAAAGTTAAATAATTCTGTAAGCCCTTTGAAATAGCGGCATTACTGGGTAAAGTTCAGCTTAGATTTGTATATATTTATTTGCCTCTTTTCGCCCTGCCAAATTTTTTTATTTCACCAAATGTCAAACTTTTACCATTTTAAACACAATAACCCCATTTGCACTAGTCTCCTATGCAAAGAATTTTTGCACTCTATTTAGAAAACAACCTCCTTTGGCTCACTGGAACGAGGCTCAAACTGCCTGGGTTATCATGTCATTTATCTGACATTTTAATTTTATTTAGGAGATATAATAATTTTGGATGCATTATAATTAAATACATTTCCAAGAACAGGTATTGAAACAAAAATGTAAATTGCAGACACCGCTATCTGTAGACTGGAAGGAAAATGGAACAAATACCAATATCTTCTCAGAGGAATTTTTTTAAATTTATAGAATATCAATTAGTGATCATAAATGATCATAAATAATTTTCAACCTATGTCAAGCAACAAAAAGTAAGATAATGATTATTGTATCTTAGGGGGTGGTGCATCTTTGTGAATCCGTATTTGCCTAGGGTGACGATACAGTCTTTTTAATTCTACTGCCGGTGTTACGTAGTTAAAGGATTTTTCCTTAATATGAAGGTTAATTTACTATTTTTCGTGTTTTAAAGCTTAATCTTTCAATTTCGTATTGATTCGTTACTCGACAAATTAATTATAGGTTTTGTCAACTCTACTGATAGAATATATATTACAAGTAACATGAGGCCGGATAACAATGATTGAAGAGATAAACTTTGAGACAACCTTGAATAATATGCTTTCTTTAGAAAAGAAACTCACTGCTAAAGACATCCGTTATGATTTTTTTAGGTTCTTTACAGTTAACGGATACCGTCGTTCTTATGTTAAAANAAGCAGGATTTTCCAGCTAAATGATTATGCTGATGAAGGATATGCTGTGGAGAGTGGAAGGGTTAAGACTTATAAGTTATCATCTGATGGCAAAGAAGTAATTTTTAATATTGCAACTCCTGGTGAGGTATTGGGATTAGCAGAAGTGCTCCTGAACTGCCCAAGAATGCGTTATGCAGAAGCTTTGTGCGACACTGTAGTGTGGGTTATGAGTAAAAATCAGCTATTTGAGTTGTTTTATTCCAACAACGATTTATGTTTTAAAAATATGTGGATTTTAACTCAGCAATTGTTGAGATATCAAAATATAGTCGAAGATCTGGCTATTCTTCCTGTTAGGGATAGGGTAATCAAACTATTAGTACGCTTATGTAAGGAATTGGGCATACAGAAAGAAAATTATACAATTATTGATTTTCCTATTACGCACGAGGAGATAGCCCAGATGGTTGGAAGCACACGTCAAACTGTTACATTTATTTTAAATGAACTAAGAAAAAAGGGTATTTTAACTTGGAAACAAAAGAAAATTAAAATTTTGCGATGGATGGATTTGATTGATCAAACTTAGTTAATACATAAAATCTATCTAATGGCCTCATCTGGCTTGGCGCTATAACAATAAGGTATATTGATGTTTTATACAGCCGCTGCGATTCTTTTTTTCCTGCAAAAAATTCATTGTTACCATCCTCTATCATTTCTTTATGCAACATCATTTCTCATATCTCCCATAATAATGCCACAAAGTTGATTGCTGTAATATTTTTGAAAATACAATTATATGAGCCACTCTAGGGAATATACCTCTATGATTTAGTGAGGTTACCCTATTGCATTCCACTGTATATTAGAATAGAATTAAAAGAAAGACTATTCTAATAATTTATTTATTATAAGGAATTAAATGGGGAGTTAATATGAAAACCGGACACTCTGACTCGCAAAAAAAGTTAGCTGATAACCTTTTGATTTTAAGCCGCATCACAGCAGCGGTAAGCGGTTTGACTGAGCTTGAAACCATCCTTAAAATAGGGCTGGAAAAGACGCTGGAATATCTGGAGGGGGTTTCCGGGGGCATCTTGCTTCTGGATGAACAAAAAAAGATACTTTATTACCGTGTTTATACAGGTCTTTCCGAAGGATATGCCCGTGAAATACACCCGAAAATCGGAGAAGGGATAGCAGGGAAAGTCG
>JGI24712J26585_10002661_pt1 | contig 14445 bp, 10 predicted proteins | sample BioPla3DNA2_FD_26585 | JGI IMG/M metagenome (IMG submission 26585) | reverse complement strand
CACGGATTTAAGTGCTGCAAAAGCAACAAATAATTATAATACTTACGGTGTGCTGTATAACTGGCCTGCAGCCCTCACTGCTTGCCCTGCCGGCTGGCACCTGCCCAGTGATGCAGAGTGGGTACAACTAGAAACTTTTTTGTCTAATAACGGATACAGATACGATGGTAAAACAGGTCCGCAAAGCGACAGTGAAACCGTCCAAGATAAAATCGCTAAATCTCTGGCGAGTGAAAGTGGCTGGTGGTCTTATTCCGGAACAGGAACTGTGGGAAGTACCGATTATCCTGCATACAGGAACAAATCCGGTTTTACAGCTCTTCCCGGGGGCAGCCGTTACGACAGTGGGGCGTTCGGTGAACTTGGTGGCTTCGGCTACTGGTGGAGTTCTACAAAGGGCAGTTCAAGTTACGCCTGGTCCCGGTACCTGTACTACCTTAACAGCCGCGTGGACAGGTACCACAGCCTTAAGGGCTTCGGGTTTTCTGTGCGTTGTGTCAGGGAGTAGTCATTTATTTGATGTTAGTCGTCGCTAGATTCAATCTAAAATGCCAAAAATGCGCCAAATTGCATGCAACTGCACTGAACAAGGGAGCTGACACCAAAAGAAAAAGGGGAACCTCGCACCCGAGGAGGGAGGGGCCCGGTTGCGCAGCAGTAGCGAAGCTACAGCGCAGCATCCGGGAGGCGTTCCCCGTTCTTTTGGTGCAGCGACCTGGTGCTACTACTTGTGCAGCGACCTGCAAAATCGCAGCACAGACGCACTCAAAATCGCAACCAAAAAAAAAGCTCCCGAAGGAGCTGTTTTTGCGTGTGCGCTTCTAATGTGTGCGCTTCTGATGTCTGCGCTTCTGCGCTTCTACCTGTTGCGGTCGCCGCCCCGGCCTCTTTGAGGGCCGCGGTCGTTGCCACGTGAGTAGTTGCGGTTGTTGCGGTCGCGGTCACCGCCCGAAGGACGGGGTTTGCGTTCCGGTTCCACATAGCCCTCGGGTTTCTCCAGGAGGGCTTTGAGTGAAAGACGCATTTTGCCTGAACGTTCGTCTATTTCCAAAAGTTTCACGGTAATTGTTTCTCCAACTTTCACCACATCTTCTACTTTGTCCACTTTCTTCCAGTCCAGTTCCGAAATGTGCAGCAACCCTTCTTTGCCGGGAAGGATTTCTACGAAAGCACCAAATTCCAGAATAGAGACCACCTTGCCGGTATATACTGCGCCCACTTCAGGAACGGTTGTAATGGCTTTGATGGTTTCCAGTGCAGCGTCCATGCCTTCTTTGTTTTCACCGAAAATATCCACAATGCCAAATTCACCTTCTTCTGTTATGGTGATGGTGGTTCCGGTAGTCTTCTGGATTTCCTGGATAACCTTGCCTCCTGTGCCAATAACAGCTCCAATAAAGGACTGAGGAATGACAATCTGGACAATCCTGGGTACGTGCGGTTTGAGTTCTGGTCTGGGTTCCGAGATGGTTTTAGCCATTTCGTCCATGATGTGCAGCCTGCCCTGACGGGCCTGTTCCAGCGCCTGTTCCAGGACCTGGTAAGGGAGTCCGTCCACTTTGATATCCATCTGGGTTGCAGTAATCCCGTCGCGGGTTCCCGTAACCTTAAAGTCCATATCGCCCAAGTGGTCTTCGTCTCCCAGTATGTCAGAGAGTACGGCATATTTCTTACCGCCCGGTTCCGAGATCAGACCCATGGCAATACCGGATACAGGTTTTTTTAATTGGATACCTGCGTCCATCAACGCCAGCGTACCGGCACAGACGGTGGCCATGGAAGAGGAACCGTTCGATTCCAGAATATCGGATACGACCCGGATGGCATACGGATTGTCTTCGCCCACAGGAACCATGGATTTCAAGGCACGGTGTGCCAGGTTGCCGTGTCCTACTTCACGACGGCCTACGCCGCGTGTGGGACGTGCATCTCCGGTAGAGAAAGGAGGGAAATTGTAATGCAGGACAAATTGCTCGGTACCTTGTATGAGTACTTCGTCCATTTCTTTCATGTCCAGCTTGGTCCCCAGGGTAACAGTCGTAAGGGATTGCGTTTCACCCCGGGTGAATATGGCAGAGCCGTGGGCCATGGGCAGGTAATCAACTTCGCTCCAAATGGGACGGATTTCAGCCGGCTTGCGGCCGTCCAGGCGGACGCCGTCGTTCAGAATCATGTTGCGCATGGCGCGTTTTTCCACATCGTGGTAATAACGGGAAACCATAAGGGCTTTTTCCTCGCGCTCTTCTTCCGGGAGGGTTTGCAAAAACTCTTCCTTAAGGGCTTCAAAAGCGTCTGAGCGGGCGTGTTTGTCTTCCCCGGAATGGGCAATGGCATAGCAACGCTCGTAACAAAAATCTTCCACAGCTTTGCGCAGGTCTTCGTCGTTTTCTTCGTGGGAATATTCACGTTTTACGGTTTTCCCCGTTTCTTCCATCAGTTCCATTTGCACCTTGCAATGCTTTTTAATTTCTGTATGTGCAAATTTGATGGCTTCCAGCATTTCCGCTTCGCTTACTTCTTTCATCTCGCCTTCCACCATCATGATGTTATCATAGGTAGCTCCTACAATAATATCCAGATCTGCATCTTTAAGCTGGCAGAAAGACGGGTTGATTACAAATTCTCCGTTGATGCGTGCTACGCGCACTTCGGAAATGGGTCCGTTAAAGGGGATGTCACTTACGGCAAGGGCTGCAGAAGCTGCTAAACCGGCCAGGGCATCGGGCATGATGTCTTTTTCTGCCGAGATAAGAAATACGTTAACAAATACCTCTGCGTGAAAATCGTCGGGGAACAGGGGACGAAGTGCCCGGTCAATCAGGCGGGAAATCAGAATTTCGTAATCTGAAGGACGCCCTTCGCGTTTCATAAAACCACCCGGATACCTTCCGGCAGCGGCAAATTTTTCTTTGTAATCTACGGAAAGGGGCATAAAGTCCGTATCGGGTTTTGCTTCCTTTGCACAGGTGACTGCTGCCAGCAGCATGGTGCCACCCATTTTAACTACCACGGAACCATCTGCCTGTTTGGCCAGTTTCCCGGTTTCGATCTCAATGGTGCGGCCATCATCCAGGGTGATGACTTTCTTAATGATCTTCATGTATTATTTCTCTTGCAATCCGCCCCTTCCTGTAAGGGGTTGTTAAAAATATTCAATTCCGCGTTATACCTGTCCCCGGATTGCGTTAATTTGGACCGGTATAATTATGAAATTTATTAAAAAAAGGCTGATCTCTGTGTAGAGGGTGCAGCCTTTGTTTGGTGAATGCAGGGAGACGGATGTTCCTCTGCATGTGTCAGCTATTTCCGGAGGTTGAGCGCCTTAAGGATGGAACGGTATCGCTCAATGTCGGTTGCCTTCAGGTAATCCAGCTGGCGGCGACGTTTTCCTACCAAACGGAGCAATGCACGTTGTGTGCCGTAGTCTTTTTTATTAGACTTCATGTGTTCGGTAAGATGGGCGATACGGTATGAAAATAAAGCAATCTGACTTTCAGCAGATCCTGTATCCTTATTAGACGTTCCGTACTGTCCGAAAATCTCTTGCTTTTTCTGGGCATCTAAATACTCGGCCATGGTTAGCAATTGATTTTAAGTGGTTAATAATAATAGTATTCCCAAATGGGGCAACAAAGATATGCAAATTTTCCAATAATCACCTTTTTAATCCTTTATTCTTTAACAAGCATTTTTTCACCCGGAGCAAAACCGGCGTATTGAGGGGCATACAACGATTGCACCCGAATACTTCCCTGGTTAAAGAAACCTTGTTGGGTTACTAAAAAGTGTTCTTCCAGTACGTGCTCCCCGGCGGACAGGTTTTGGAAAAAGTATTGGGTAGCCGCCTGTTTTACTTCCCGGAACCAGGAGCACGTACGGCTCCACTGGTAACCGGAAGTTTCGGTTGCCGGCATAAGGCAGGCAGGCCGGGAGGCCTTGAGGTGCACAAAACTGCGGTCTATATCGTTATGCAGCCGGTACCGTGCAACAATTTGTTCTCCCGGGCAGAGGGTGTCTGTTTCCGTTATAAGAGAATTGTCCGGTACGCGATGCCAGGTGCGGGTAATTTCCAGGCCATTGGCATAAGGAGCAGTTGCCGACAGATCTTCTGTAGTATGCTCATAAAGACTTACGTACAAAAGGTTTTTTGTGTGGTTCCGTACCGTGTAGGTAGTTCCCTGCTGCAGGACTTCGTATTGTTCGGGGGTGACAGCGGTCATGTCTCCGGAGTAAAGCAGGGCATGGATTACGTCCGAGGTCTCTGCGCGTGAAGTCCAGATGTTGTTTTGCTTGTTGTAAAGGAACCAGCGGGTAATCCCCCGGTGCAGGACGGGATCATCGGCAAAGATCCTAAGCAGCAGGGCGTGGGCTTTCATTTGTGAACTCATGGGACCCTCAAAGGGTACCGCGTTGGGAAAATAACATCCCGCTTCCCCGTCGCAAACGGCAAATTCCCTTAAGGAAGCCAGCAACGGTTGGAGCGCCTGTGTTTCTCCCCACCTTAGTAAGGTTACAGCCAGGTAGGCTTTTTCCATGACTGATGTTCCTGTCCAGGCTTGATGGGGGTTCCCGGCCAGGCGGGCAGCTACTTGTGCGATTTCCTGCCCGTAGGGAACTTGTGTAAAGGCAGACCGGACATAAAAATACATATTTACATCCCGACTCAAATTGAGAAGTTTTTCCTGGCTTGTGTTTTTTATAAACAGGCTGTCTGTATAACGGATGGCTTTGCGAACAATGGGAAGCAACTGTTCATCTTCGTACGGCAGAACCTCTTTTTCCATCATGTCCCCGATTTTTTCCAGAAAATGAAGCGTGAGAAGGTAGGAGCTTTCCATTCCCGGGAACCAGGAAAAACCACCGTCCCGCTGTTGCAATGTCCTGAATTGCTCCAGTGCCTTTGCATTGAAGGAGCGGACGTAGGCCGGATCTGCCAGCCGGAGCAGCCGTTGTATTCTTTCCGCTTCTTGTCCCGGATACGTAAACCACGGTGTTTCTTCCAGCAGCAGCGCTCCGGTTTTGCTGTTTTTTTCAAAAACAGCTGCCTGTCCCCGGGTCTCTGCCCGGAGTGCGTCCACAATATAGGGGAAACGTTCCAGAATATGCGCTCCCGTGTTGTTGGCATACAAGGCGGCTACCCAGCTTGTGAGGTTGCTGTTTTCCGGTTCGCAAAGAACGGGGAGTGCCTGTAAAGCCGAGGCGAACGGGGTNCTTACTTCCAGGTGCGCTTGTGCTGACTTGTTCTTCTTCACCAGCGTTACCACACCGTCGCCTTGCAATGTTTTTGTCTGAGCACGGGTAATCTGTTCCATTGTCGAAAGAACAGGAATGGTGTGTGTTTCTGCATCGTTGTGGGAAGGGCTTTCAAAACCGGCTGTGAGGGTCAGCAGCGGGACAGGTAATGCCTCGGCCTGAGGTACCCGGTAATCCAGGCGGAACACTAGCGGGGCCGAGGGGAGCAACGTGACGGTCCGGAACTCCGGTTTGTTTTCCCCGGCTGTCAGGTACGCTTTGCCCTCAAGTGTTTCGGAGGTAAGGTTGACCACCCGGCCGGTTAAGGAAATGTTGTCTCCTGATCTTACAAAAGCCGGGAAATACGGCAAGGCCATGACTTCTTTTCTGACCGTCACGGTCTCTTCGGCCGTGGCGCTCTTCCCATCTGTTGTATGGGCCAGGGCCAGTATGCGGAACGTGCTTAACAGTCCGTTTGTCCGGTAATGGACGGGAATATATCCCGTACTGTCGGGGATCAGGTGTGGCAGGAAAGCCAGGGTTTCTTCAAAATCACTGCGGATTTCAACCGTGGCGTTTTTCTGATGCTCACCCGAGAGGGCATCGGGCATGCCTTCGTCTGATGCCATATCCGCACCTTCCGTCACAGCTCCGTCTGCCGACATGTTCCGGCTTGCCGCCATATATACTGCAGGACTTTTTGTGCTGCCGGCAAACCCGGTGGCTGTTTGTGTAAAATGGTGCCGGATGTACGGGATGGGCCGGTACGGTGCCTGCGCCGGCCGGTAAGAGAAACTGTTGGGCTGGAAACGGTCGGTGCTCTTGTTGAAAATGCCTACCAGCACCTCGGCTTTTTCCCGGGCGGGTAATTTCAGACCAAAAGTTTCCCGGGTGTTCGGTCCCGTTACCTGGCGCAGGGACACAAATTGCAAGCTAAGATCAAGGCCGGGGGGCTCTTCCCAGCGGTGTGTGAATTCATGGAATATTCCGTCCCGGATGGCAATCAGCCTTAATTCCAGGGGGTAAGAAACGGAGGCATGGTCATCAAAATAAAAACGTTGCATGCCGGGCTGCAGTACCAGGGGGTCTTTTTTAATAAGGGAATCGCCAACGTACCATTCGGCCAGGGCATAAAGCGGTTGGTCCACGGTGCCCAGTAAGAAGGAAGGACCGGGAGTGTCCAGGGGACAGAAAAACGCTGCGGTATGTACCGGACTTACGGTATCGTGAATGCTTACCAGATAAAATGTTTCTTTATGGGGAGGGGCTCCTTCCAGATTGCAGGAAAGTTCCCACGAACCGGATTCCAGCGAAGACCACGGGGGTTGGGATGTCTCTTTTCCGGTAAACGTGCCGGAGAATTGCTTTACTCCGTTCCTGCTCAGGGCGTACGAGCCTTGCACCTCCTGGTCAAAACCTGCGCTATTCTGCACATCCAACGCCAGGAACGGTCCATGTTCGAGTACCAGGATACGGTTTGCTGCTGCTGTGTTTGCAACTCCCATGCGGGATCGGATGGTATAGCGGTATGCGTTTATGGGAAGAAAAGTTTGCTGTTGCCGGGTTTCTCCTGTCGGGTCTGTTGCAGAAAAGTGTACCTGTAGTACTGAGCCCCAAGAGCTTTCTGTACCTTCTTTTTCTGCAGGAAAAGCTGCGCGGAACCGGCCGTCTGTGTCGGTATGTACTGTATCTGTCCAATAAGGCAGTTCGTCTGTCGGGAACAGGTTCAGATCTCTGTAGTAAGGCCGGAACAGAGGCTGCCTGAATACCCGGTATGCTACAGCCACTCCGGCCAGGGGAAATCCTGCGTAATTGGTAACCACCCCTTCTTGAACAAGAGTATCTTCATAGGCATAAGCCTGTTTTACCGGTTGCAGGTCAATGGAAAAGGAAGGTCTGGTGTATTCTTCAATCCTAATGTGGGCCGAGGCTCCCGGCATGGTCAGGCTGTGCTCACCGTTTATCCGGACTATGCCGGGAGGAATAAATCCGCTGAAGGATCCATATTCGTTGGTTACAACGTTTACGGAATAAAGAGTATCCCGGTAACCGGCGTTGTTGCGTAAAACGATGGTGTAATTTTTTTCTTGCTCCGGTTCGCATTTGTTGTGGCTGTAACGGGTCACGATTCCCTTAAAAAAGAGGGTATCTTCTTTGCTGTACAATTTTCTGTCTGTGTAAAGAGCAGCCGATGTAGTGGTACCGGAAGGAGCCCCGTAACTAAAATCCCAGGAATGTACGGTAAAGGGTACAGAAAAAGTGTCCGGGACTGCTTTCAAAGGGGTGGGAGGGGATACGCGGAACGATTCGCCGGGGCGGACATCTACGGGTGTGAACCCGTCCATAGTTATGGAATAGGAAGGCCTGGTATCTTTGACAAACCGGACCTCTGCTTTGTTCAGGGGTTCTCCGGTTTGCAGATCGGTTGCATAGACGTAACCTGTCTGGCGGGATGAACGAAACATAGAAGCCACCGCACCGCTGTAAAAAGTAGTTTTACTTTCTGTGGGGCCTTTTTTTACACGAATCCGATAAGACCCGGGTGCCGGTGCCTGCGGCAGGATAAGCGTATCGGTTACGGCTTCGTACACCGGTGCATCCATGCCGCTCTTTCTGATACCCGGACTGCGTTTTCCGTTTTCCCCTTTGATTTCCACTTTGTAACGGGGCGTGTTTCTGCGGGTAATCACAATTTGCATGGGAGCATACGGGTAGACCTGCTTTTTCACCAGGATGGAAAGAGCAGGTGCTGTAAGAAAACTTACGTATTCTTTCAGGGATTGTTTTGCCGAACTTTTTGGAAACTGCCGGATGGTTTCACGGCTTAATTTCAGGGCCTCTTTGTAATGTTTTGTATCTATGAGAAGCCGCACTTTTTCCAGGTAGACAAAAGAAACGGGCTCTGTCTTAGGGAATTGCAGAATCAGGTTGTCCAGCTCCGCTATTTTTTCTTCCGGTTGTAACGGTTTGGATTGTATATGTAACAAACGGGCTGCAATCAGGTTGTGTGGCAGGTTACCCCGGCCGCTTTCCAGCAGGTCGGTTAACGCACCGTAGTCTTCCAGGACAAAAAGTGCCAGTTCATACAGGTCCTGGCAGGGATATACAAAGGCCCCGGTCAGCAACAATTCCTGGTAAGGAGCGGCCGGCACACCCTTCAACTCCCGGCTTCCTGGAGGAAGGACGCTGCCGTAGGTGCCTCGGCTTTCCGGGAAACGGGTATGCATGTACAGGTGGTACACCACTTGTCCCTCTATGCTTTTTCCAAAGAGCGGGGCATAATCTGTATACGTTTTGAGCAGGCGCGGACGGGCTTTGCGGTTTATAGCTGTTTCTGCAGTCATCATGCTGTCCATCAGCATAACCATCTTCTTATAATCCTGTTTTGCAGCTTCCGCAGTGAAAGCTTTTTGCATCCGGACCAGTGATGTGGCAGGATAATCAACGTCCTGTCCCGTTACCTGGAACGGAATGAGCAGGAACAGCCATAGTAACCGTTTATACATGCTTGATTTATTGTTAGTTGTTTGGTGATTTTTCATATGTTTTGGCTCGCAAGTTATAAAATTTTACCTTTACAAAACGGTTGCTTAAAAGAAAGGACAGACAACTAGAAGTGTTATCTGTCCTGACCCATTTAACCTAAAACCTAATAGATGAAAAAAACTATCTGCCTTAATAGTTTGCAAACAGCGTGCCAGGTTTTTTATTTATGGAATATTTTTTAGATTTCGGATACGTTGGACTGTTTTTTGGGTCGTTTTTGGCTTCAACCATAATACCCTTGAGTTCAGAGATTTTGCTGGGCGGTATGCTTCTGGCCGGAGGGAATCCCTGGCTCTGTTTTGTGTTGGCTACAGCAGGCAACGGGCTGGGGAGTGTGACCAGTTACGGGTTGGGTTACCTGGGAAAATGGCAATGGATTGAAAAATGGATGCGGGTAAAAAAAGAGACGCTGGAAAAGCAGCAGAAAGTCATCCTCAAGTGGAGCAGTCTGGCAGCACTATTCTGCTGGTTGCCCTTTGTTGGGGATGTGCTTGCCATAGGCCTGGGGTTTTACCGCATGCCGTTCTGGAAGACCACTTTCTTTATGTTTCTGGGGAAAGCCCTCAGGTATCTTTTCTGGATTGGTTTGTGGCTAATTCTTCAAACGATACATCACGCAGAGGGAAAGATCGCGCTCCTGTAAAGTTGTAGTGCCACCACTCGTGTTCGTATATCGTAAAGCCAAAGGTCTCCATAATACCGCGTAACAAAGCCCTGTTTTCCAGAATGTGTTCCGGAAGATCCATAAAACTATGGGAGGCGGTATCTGAAAACGAATCAAAACGGGTGGGCATTTCCAATTCTTCTCCTGTTTCCAGCTGAATGAGCGTGAGATCCACAGCCGCTCCACGGTTGTGAATGGAGCCGGTACGGGGACTGGCTACAAATGTGGTGTCGTGATATACCTCATAAAAATAGACGGTGCCGGCATAGGGCCTGTAGGCATCAAATACTTTAATTCCCAATCCCAGGCTCTGTAGCGAGTCCTGTATGGCAGCCAGTGCCTGAGCAACCGGTCGGCAAAGATACGCTTTGGGCGACGTGTAAATAGGAACTCCGGTAAAGTTGTCTTCTGTAGCATAGGCAATATATAATGCAACACCCGGGATGGCTTCTTCCAGGTCTATCAGCTCCGTGTTGGGGTCTTCTTCCACTTGTGCCAAATAAGCTTTCATGGTGTTTGCTATGGGAAGGTTGTACGGATTACGTGGGTCATTTTGATGGCAACTAACCATCAGAATGGTAGCAGTAAAGAGAATAAGGATTTGTTTCATAGCTCAAAGATACAGAATTAAATTTTTTGATTACCTTTGCCACCCAACAAATCGGGGTGTAGCGCAGTTGGTAGCGCGCCACGTTCGGGACGTGGAGGCCGAAGGTTCGAGTCCTTTCACCCCGACTCTTTGTTCTCCAGGGCAGTCAGCAACTCTTGTTTTTTATTTTTAAAGACCTCAGATTCAGGGTTCCGGGTTCCGGCGGGGATGTCGAGGGTTACCTGCGTAAGGATATTTGCCGGTATTTTACTGAGAACTACTATCTTATCTCCAAGCAGCAGGGCTTCGTCCACGTCGTGCGTAACAAAAATTACCGTTCGTCTGTCTGCTTTCCATATAGGCAGGAACCATTTGATAAGGTTTTGCTTAAGTACAGCATCCAGTCCTTTCAGAGGCTCGTCCATAAGGATAATATCTGAGGGAACGGCAAAGGCACGGGCAATGGATACACGTTGGCGCATGCCTCCGCTCAGTTGCGCGGGATAATAACAAGAGAAACCTTCCAGCTCTACCTGTTTAATAAGTTGCTCTGCCTGCTTTTTGCGTTCCGGGGCATTCAGGTTTTTATCCAGGACAAATTCAATGTTTTCCCGTACTGTTTTCCAGGGGAGCAGGCGCGGGTCCTGAAAGACATAAGAGAGTTGCTTGTCTCTAAAGCCGTTCAACGTACCGCTATCGGGAGGGATAATGTTTCCAATGATATTCAGCAGCGTTGTTTTTCCGCATCCGGACGGACCCAGAATGCAGGTTATGGCATTTTCCGGAAAAGAAATGGAAAAATCCTTAAAAACAGGATCTTTGTAACTTTTGAACAAGTTGTTTATTTGTAATTTCATAATCCGTTTTGCCATTTAATCAGGTAAGATTCACCCCACCGGATTAATTTTTCAAAAATAAAACTGAGGGCGATGGCAATGAGCGTCCAGGCAATAACCGCTTCTACATTCAGGTACGTCTGGGCCAGTTGCAAACGGGTCCCAATGCCATACACAGGCTGGCTAAGGACCTCTCCAATAATAATGGCGCGCCAGCCAATACCCATAGCACTGGATGCTCCGCTTATAATAAAAGGCATTACCGCCGGGATGTAAACACCGGTAAGTATCCGCCGTTTGTCCACCTTATAAAAATGCGCCATTTCTACCAAGCCCGGGTCAACACTTCTTATGCCGTCAGACACGTTGGTGCAGATGAACGGGAACATGGTAAGAAAGCCGATGAAGATAGGCACAACTCCTGTGCGAAACCATATAAGAGCCAGCAGGATAAGAGAAATTACAGGAACAGACCTGATGGTAACCAGCATGGGAGTAATAAAGGTGTTGAACCCCGGGCTTATTCCGGCCAGAATACCTATACATATACCCAGCAATCCCGATAAAATAAATCCCGTCAACCCCCTTACTACCGTACTTCCTGCTACCATCAGGAAGCCCGGCTCGGCAAACAACTTTACCACGGCCAGAAATGTGGCCTCGGGGTGTGGAATGGTAAGCGGAGAATCAAACACAACGGCCAATACTTTCCATAAAACAAGCATAAGGATTATGGAGAGGACTGTAAGGGTTTTCTTTTTAGTGATAAAATGCTTCATCGGGCATCTTTCCTCCTACAATTTCAGGGTCTAAAGTATAAAAAACTTGCAAATAATCCTTTACCAGGGTGCGGATACTGTCTGCTCTTGCAAAATGAAGGCCTGCTTTTGGGATCGCCCGGACAGCAACATCCGTTCCGTCCAAAATTTTGTGCCTGACCAACAGAACGGCTGCACTGTCCGGGTAGTTGTTCACCCATAGGGTGGAACGCTCGCATGCAGCAAGAATTTTTTCTATCTGCTTCGGGTATTTTTCTAAAGCCGAGGCACTGGCCAGAAAGGCTGTCTGAGGCATAGGGGTATGCGTGGTAGCTGTCCATTCGTGGTTAAGGTCCATCAAAAGAGAAAGGTTGTGGTTTTTTTGAACTACCTGACTGGCTTGCGGTTCTGAAATAACACCTAGTTTGACCTTTCCCATTGCCATGGCACTTGCCAGGTCAATATGGGATGGGAAGCGGTAATCCAGGGTAAGGTCTTTGTCGGGGTCCAGGCCGTTGCCTATAAGCAGGTACCGGAATAAAATATCCGGTGTCATGCCACGCGCCATAGTATGGACGGTTTTCCCTTTCAGGTCTTCCCAGCGGGTAATGGTTGTATCTTCTCCGTACAGGTACAAGGCACCCCATACAGGAACGGCAACCAATCTGTAGTCCAAGCCTTTATTGTATGAAATTGCAGCCATGGTCATGGGGAGCAGTACTATGTCTGCCTTGCCTTCCAGCATCAGCTTTCTGGCCTGTAGCGGCTCGTTGACCATTACTACGTGACAGGTTGGATTTTTTTCCCGGGACAGGCTGTCTGTCAACTGAACCATTCCCATGGAGGAAGGTCCTTTTAATGTGACAAGGGTCAGGTTGCCTTCCGGATTTTCCCCTGACCCGGTACCACAACCTGTAAGAGAAACCGTAAACAAGACAATAACCCATACAGACAGAACGCGTATAAAAGCAGGAAAGTTCCGGTTCTTGTATGTTAAGTGATTCATGGTTCGAAATTTTCAACAAAAATAGAATAATTTTAGGCAGTTGAGAAAAATGTCTTATCTTTGCGGCTCAAATAACAATTTTGCATCTATTAACAAAATCTAATCCGGAGGTACTCTGATGGAAAAGAGAGTAGGAACAGTAATCATTCAAATCAACAGCAACGAGTATGTCGCTCTTATGAACGACATTCTTTCGCATCATGCAGGAATCATCCTGGGAAGGCAGGGTCTTCCGCGAAGCAATGGCAAGAATCTTATTTCCCTTATTCTTGAAGGTACCACAGATCAGATAGGTTCCCTTACAGGCCAGCTGGGCCGTTTGGAAGGGATCCTGGTGAAATCGGTACTTTTAAAGAATAAATAAAATGAAGAAAAATCCCATTGCTTTTGTAGCAACCCGTATTTTGGTTGCATTTTCCTTTTTAATCCTTGTTCCTTTTACAACGCTTCGAGCTCAGGAAGTAGAAAAGAAAGATACCATTCCCGTTACACTGGGAGAGATTGTGGTAACGAGCTTAAAAATGGACCGCCAGGTCCGGAATGTGCCGGCTTCCCTGGTAGTGGTAGATTCGTCTTTGTACCAGAGGCAATCTGCCTTTACCTTGTCCAACGTGCTGGAGCAGGAACCGGGGGTGACCCGGGGTGGAGACGGTGTTTGGGCCACAAACATTAACGTACGTGGTTTTAATGAAGACCGCCTGGTCATTCTCATTGATGGGAACAGGGTAGAGACGGCCACAGACCTGACGGCATCCCTTAGTATGGTTGACGTGAACGATGTGGAACGGGTAGAAATTATCAAAGGAGCTCAGTCCTCTTTATACGGCACAGGAGCGATGGGGGGCATAGTGAACATCATTACAAAACAAGGTCACTATGGCGAAAAGCCGTACGTATCGGGTAACGTTACTTCCGGTTTTGCCTCGGTAAACCGTATGTTTTCCAACAACGCAAACGTGAGCGCCGGTTCCAAAAAATGGTTCCTTCATCTGGGAGGAACGTATGCCAAAGCCGACGATTTGCGCACACCGGACGGTATTTTGGAAAACAGCCGCTTTTCCACGAGTAACATCTCGGCAAAACTAGGCGTAAAGCCTTTTGCTAACCACGAATTTAAAGTGCAATACCAACGCAACTGGTCTAAAGACGTAGGTATTCCGGGGGGCGACGCATTTCCCGGTCCGGCCCAAGCTACGTATAAGGACATAGGACGTCACCTGTTTTCCGCTAACTACAAGATTTCCAATATTACGAGCAAATGGACCTCGGTAGAATTAAAGTATTTTACCCAATACATTGTGCGTGATGTGGAAATGAAACCCAATCAGGTAACGGAGGTAACCATGCCCAACGGTAATATTCAGCGTACGTCCCCTCAGGTGTTTCTCCCGCTTGGACTGCACTTGACAAACGGTGTACAACTGCAAGGCACATGGGATTTGTCCCCCAGGAACGTATTGATTGCCGGAGCCGATGTATGGGGACGGAAACTCCATACGGAACGCACTAAGCACATCCAGGTGGATATCCTGAATCCGTTAGGAGACATTGTGAAAACGAATATTGTAGAACGTGGTGAAACCCCCATTCCCGATTCCCGTTTTAATAGTGCCGGACTATTTTTCCAAAACGAAACGCGTTTTCTGGACAACAAGTTGACCATGATTGTAGGCGGTCGCTTTGATGGCATCTTGATTAAAAACGAGCAAGGTGTTGACGTAGATTATATTATCATGAACGGCGATCGCAACGACAACCCTGCGGGACAAAAGGTGACGTTTGAAAAAGGAGAAGAATACAACTTGTCCTGGAGT
>JGI24712J26585_10002660_pt1 | contig 14445 bp, 15 predicted proteins | sample BioPla3DNA2_FD_26585 | JGI IMG/M metagenome (IMG submission 26585) | reverse complement strand
AAAAAGAACTTGCAAATCTTACAGAAATGGGATATAAATTAGCTGTGGAAAGAGATTTAAAAAATATCGGTAAAAGGCTCAAGATTATCTACTCACAAGCCGATAATTAGCAGTAAGAAAGGGGATTGGTTGATGAAGATAGATACTCATACAAGCCTTGCAAAGCTTGCAATAGATAAGGTCCAAACGATGTTGCCGGAATGGGAAATCTCCGGTCTTATGGAAAAGGCTATTATGTTTGGAGCAATAGAGGCAGATTTCAACCCTATAAGGTTTGTAAAGCCTCATTATTATACAAGGTCCGGCGATACTGTCTTAACCAGCATAGATAACCTGTTGGAGAACAGGTTAAAGTTAAGGCCGGTGGAAATTGGGACCATAGTCCACTACCTACAAGACTTTTGTTGCTATGCCCATTTTGGAGAAAATGCCGGCGACCTGCAAAAGCATATTGAATATGAGAAAAAGTTAAAGGCAGGCTTCTATAAAAATGTCTTTGAACTTACTATGCTTAAGCTTCCAATGCCTAAAAAGGAAGACTCTGTAGAATTTATAAAATACCTGATTGAAAAGTATAGGAAGGAAGTTCCAAGCGTTGAAAACGACCTTTTATATTCCTTAAACGCCCTCACAGTCTTTTTATTTAATGCTGTCCAGTCCGTTTTTGAATATGAATTTGTCTTGGCAAAGCCTTTGAAAGAAAACTTTGTAATAGTATAATAATGATTGCCATNGCTTTATGTGCAGTGGCTTTTTTTATTTGGTTATTGTCACCTCCTATCGGGTATAAATATACATATAATAAAAGGAGGAATTATATGAATAAAGACGACAAGAACAAAACAAAAATGGAAAGGACAGCATCTTATTATTTATTGGTATTTTTATTTATATTTTTATTAAATTGGTTTATTATACCAAAGATGTTGCAAAATCAAGTTCAACTTTCTACTTATAAGGACTTTTTGGAAAATGTAGAAGCAGGTAATGTAAAGTTTGTAGAAATCCAAGACGAGGAAATCAGATATCAGATTGAAAAGGATGGAAGAAACTACTTCTATAAGACAGGGTTTATGGACGACCCGGAGATAATTAATAAACTCATGGAAAAAAATGTTGAGTTTACAAAGATTATCCCTGAAAAGCCCAACCTATTTCTAGGTATAATTTTATCATATATCCTTCCTATCATTATCTTTACAATGATAGGTCGTAGACTCTTCTCAAGGATGGATGGTCGTATTGGGGCTTCCGGACTTAATATTGGGTCAGGAAAGGCTGCAAAGATTTATGAGCCTGACAAGGACAAGAAGACCTTTGAGGATGTGGCGGGGCAAGAAGAGGCAAAGGAGTCTTTAATGGAAATTATTGACTACTTAAACAATCCAAAGAAGTATGAAGAGATTGGAGCACAGTGCCCAAAGGGTGTCCTCCTTGTAGGTCCGCCGGGAACCGGTAAAACTCTTATGGCTAAGGCTGTAGCAGGAGAGGCGGAGGTACCCTTCTTTTCAATTTCCGGCTCTGAGTTTGTGGAAATGTTTGTTGGTAGGGGGGCTGCTAAGGTTAGGGACCTCTTTGACCAGGCAAGTAAACATGCCCCTTGTATAGTTTTTATTGACGAGATTGATACGATTGGAAAGAAGAGAGATTCTTCATTTACTTCCAATGATGAAAGGGAGCAGACTCTCAACCAACTACTTACTGAAATGGATGGTTTTGAAAGCAATAAGGGTGTAATCATACTTGCTGCAACCAACAGACCGGATGTGCTGGACCCGGCACTGTTGCGACCGGGCAGGTTTGATAGGCATGTAAATATGGAATTGCCTGACCTTAAAGGAAGGATTGAAATTCTAAAGGTCCACTTGAGAAAGGTGAAGACTGAAGGAGAAATAGACTATAATTTTGTATCTCGAATGACAGCCGGAGCATCCGGAGCTCAAGTTGCCAACATAGTAAATGAGGCAGCATTAAGAGCTGTTAGGACTGGTAGGTCTGCTGTAACTACTGACGACTTGGTGGAATCCATAGAAACAGTAATTGCAGGTCAGCAAAAGAAAAACACTGTCCTCTCACCTAAGGAAAAGGAAGTTGTAGCCTACCATGAAATTGGTCATGCCCTTGTGGCTGCCATGCAGACAGGGTCAGCACCGGTTGAGAAAATCACTATAATTCCTAGAACAAGCGGTGCGCTTGGCTATACTATGCAGGTTGAGCCTGATGAGAAGTTTCTAATGACTAAAACAGATGCAATACAGAAAATAGAAGTCCTTTGTGGGGGAAGGGCTGCCGAAGAGGTTGTCTTTGACTGTATTACCACCGGAGCTGCAAACGACATAGAAAAGGCTACAAAGCTGGCTAGGGAAATGGTTACCAAGTACGGCATGAGCGACAAGTTTGGCATGATGTCCTTAGAAACATCTAGCAACCAATACTTGGGCGGGGACTCGTCCGTGACTTGTTCTTCTGAAACCAGAAAGCTAATTGATGAAGAAGTTTTAAAGATAATTAAGGATGCACAAGAAAGTGCTAGAAATATTTTGACAGAAAACAGGGACAAGATGGACAGGGCTGCTAGGTTCCTAATTGAAAAAGAAACCATTACCGGTAAAGAATTTATGGAGGCAATAAGGGATGAGTAATGAACATAAGGCTGTTGCAAGGCTAATTTGCTTAGCCGCCTTGCTTTTGCTGATAGTCCTATACTTTAATAACTTTTTAGTTTTAATAGCCAATTTAGGGAGTGCCCTAAAACCTATTTTTATTGGACTATTTTTAGCTTTAATACTGAACATTCCAACATCTTTTTTTGAAAGTACCCTGTTTGCAAGGTCAAATAATATAGTTGGACAAATAAAGAGGCCTCTTAGTTTCCTCTTGGCCTTAATTTTAATAATAGCAGTTTTAGGCTTTGTTTTCGGGATGGTTATACCTCAAATAGCAGAGTTGATTAAAGTTTTCATTGATAGCCTGCCCGGCTTATATGATAAGGGAGTGGCTTTATTAAACAAGATTACTTCAAACTATCCGGACTTACAGAAGGAAGCCTTGAAGTATATTCCTGACCTTCAAAAGGAGATTATGAAGTACCTTCCGGACCTTAAGACCATTTTAAAGAACTTTACAGACAAGGCTGCCCAGCTTGCAGGAGGGACTTTTAATATCATAACTAGCTTCTTCGGAGGAATTGTCACCCTGCTCTTTGCAATAATCTTTTCAGTTTATATTATTTTTGGTAAGGACAGGCTCAAGGAGAGGTTTGACAGGATATTTAGAAGTTTCTTGGCAGAAGAGAAAAGGCAGGAACTATATGAAACTTTAAAAATTTCCAACGATACCTTCTCCGCCTTTATTGTTGGGCAGGTTACCGAAGCCTTTATACTTGGAATACTAACCGCTCTTGGTATGATGGTCTTAAAGATGCCATACCCTGCCATGATAGCATCTTTTGTGGGCTTAACTGCCCTTATTCCAATTGTCGGGGCTTATCTAGGAGCAATCTTCGGCTTCATAATGATTGGGACAGTAAGTCTGCCTCAGGCAATAATCTATATTATTTTTCAAATCATACTGCAGCAACTTGAAGGGAACATTGTCTACCCCAAGGTTGTGGGGGAAAAGGTCGGTCTTCCCGGCATATGGGTATTGGTGGCAGTTATACTTGGCGGGAGCCTGTTTGGAATAGTTGGTACTTTTTTGGCTGTGCCTCTTTTTGCTATCTTTTATAAGCTTCTCTTTAGGTTGGTCGAAAAAAGAGAAAAGGCTCAAGTTAATATTTCTTAGAAAGAGGGAGATTCTATGGAAAGCGTAATGGATTTACAATCCATAACAAATGTAGAAATTCTTGGCAGACTGGCTCTTTCAGCCCTAATAAGTGGTATCATTGGCTTTGAGAGGGAAAAAAATCACCAGTCTGCAGGCCTAAGGACCAATATGCTAGTTGCAATCGGGTCTTGTTTGATTATGCTTCTTTCCATTAAGATGCATGAAATGTATGGGGCTGACCCGGCAAGGATCGCAGCACAAGTGGTTTCCGGTATAGGCTTTCTTGGAGCAGGTACAATAATTACAAGGACCGGAGGTAATGGTGTACAAGGTCTTACAACTGCGGCAACCCTATGGGTAAATTCAGGTATAGGCCTAACTATAGGTTCAGGCTTATATTTTGGTGGAATAGTAACCGGGATAATTGTACTGATTGTACTGGCTATCTTGGCCAAAATTCCTGTGGAAAAATAGATTTTATAAATTATATAAGTCAAACTTAGCAGATTATAATTGAAGGCCAAGAGTAAACCTCATTGTAGAGGTCCCAATAGGCCTGCGTTAATTCTTCTGGGGTCATATTTTTAGGTATATGCACTGCCTCGCAATGTACCTAATTCGCTGAAAGGGAAGTTAAAGGTCAAACCCCTATACTAAAATAATTTTTTCAGGTATTGAATATTAACCTTTAATGCACCAAAACTTAATTTAACCGTGTCCCTTAGTCCATACCTTCTTATCATATAAAGACCACTTTTAGGATTGACCATAATCATATAATAGAGGATTAGGGTATAAAGATAATACTTTCTCACAGAGATTTTTGAAGGTCTCACAAGCAAGTGTGCCAAATCCCACTTTTCATACTCCTCTTCCTTAATGATAAAGTCCTCCCTATACTCCTCATACAAGTCCGTACCCCTTAGAGGGGTTAAGGGTTGGAGGTTAACAAAGGTAAGGCCCAGTTTTTTTATCCATCTGCCAAGTGCAATAAAGTCTGCCCTGCCGTAAATCAAATACTTCTTTTCTATTTTTCCTTTTTTAATAGGTGACAAAAGTCCAATATCCTATCCCTATCAACTAAAAAGTCATCATCAACTATATAGATTTCTTTTTCCTTAATAGCTTTTAGCTCATCGATTATATTGTCCAAGTCACGATAAAAATAGTGTCCATCAGTTATCCTTCTACAAAAACAAAAGCTACATTGGTAAGGACAGCCAAAGGATATTTTTATCAAACTGCAATTCCTGTGGAACATGTAGTAGTACTTGGACCGATACTTGTTTACCTTGTCCCTGTCAGGGAAAATATAATCAAAGGTCGTCTCCTTTTCATGACCTTTAACCGCCTTATTATATATACCTGCAATATCTTCGGTTGTTTCCTTCTGTTCCAGCCTATTCAACAGGTTAATTATTGTCTTTAGTCCATTTGCTCTAATTATATAATCAATGTTCACGCATTCAAAATCCTCAGGGTTTACTTCAGCATGGACCCCGCCAACAATGACTATGATGTCCTTACTGTAGGTCTTTATTTCTTCTGCATATTTTTTAATAATGTTGACATGGGAGATATAACCTGTAATTCCCACCACTTTCGCTTTATATTTTTCAAGAAAATAAGAAATCCTCTTCTTTTCTATAATCATATCTACAATCGTAGCTTTATGACCATGAGGCTCTATGTTTGAAGCAACATACTCCAATTCCAAGGGTTCACAAATCATTACATTTTGCAAGCCAATGGTTTCCTTATGGGGTTTGGGTCTTATTAAGAGTATTTCCATAGCTTAACTAGCTTTCCAGATGAAATAAAGGAATAGTTGGCATATAACTTTTTCTCTAATAATATTTATCTTCTTTAGCTTTAAACCTGCCCTTTCAAACAATTCTTTCATTTCACCAATTGATAAATACTTTGCTTCACTGGTTGTCGCCTTTAAAAAGAAGTTGATTACTAAGTCCTTTAAAGAATTGCTTGAAGAGTTCACTATAATTAGCTCTCCCTTTTCATTACATAAGTTCGCCATCTTCTTTAGCATTTCTTCCTTGTTAGGAAAATAAGGGAAGGCGTGGGTGCATAAGATAATGTCAAACTTCCCATCGGATTTAAAATCTTCGATAGATGACACTATAAACTTAATATTTGCCCCCTTATTATTCTCTTTAGCAAGCTCTATCATATTGTTGGCAACATCAATCCCTAAGTAGTCAACCATTGGATGGGTGGAAGAGACTTCATTTAAAATTTGACCTGTTCCACATCCAATATCCAATATTTTTAATTCAGGCCTTTCATCCAGCAGGGGTATAATAATTTTAGATACTTCCCGCCTAGTTGGCCCAAGAGAGTATTTTTGCACCCATAAATTGTTTACTTGTAGGCTAAGTTTTCCCAAACATAATATCTCATTGGGGTCTCCTCATTCCTTTTATAGCTTCAATCCAGTATTCAAAGGAGGCATTTACAGCCGAACCTATGTATTTAATAGGCAGGACCTTTTTTCTCATAATAAGACTTGCTAGCTTTACATACAATTTATAGAACTCGAAATAGAATTCAAATTGACTCATTTTTGTTGGCTTAATTGTCAAGTGAACAAAGTCCCATTTCCTATAGTCAATTGATTAGGATGTCAAAAGTAATTTCTCATTAAGCATTAAAATACAATAATTTATACTTTTGACACTCATATCATAATATACGAATAAATAAAAGAATTCAAGAATAATCCCAACTAATTTACGATACAATCATAAATTGTAAATATTTACAAAAAATAAACTCCAAGAGCCTATCTTCCCGTGGAGGTTATTCTATATATTCTTTTCAGATTCTTACTTCTTTTATTGGCATACACTGCCTTGTCTTTCTATTAATGTAATACAGGGAAATTTCTATAAGGACAGATACAAAAAAATAGCTATTGCTAAGAGTATGTAAAAAAATGTCCTCGCACCCTTCTTCATTAATCTGCCCCCTGAAAAATCTAGCCCGTATTTCTTGCCCAAATTATGAAGACTATAATGACACATTGAGATATCAACATCAAATATTCTTTTACTAATGTGACTATTTTAGAGGAATTCTTACTTGGCTCCAAATATCAGAAAAATAATAATTCTGGAACTTTCCAAATGTTATTAACAAAAGCTCCAGGCTATTAAAATGGGACGGAATAAATCCGCCCCACTTAATCCAATCAATTATTTATTATAGTCAAAGAATCCAATCTTTGTCTTTCTACCAAGCTTACCTGCCCTTACCAACTTTCTTAGTAGTGGGTGAGGTCTGTACTTAGTATCGCCGTACTCATTATACAATACTTCCATAATAGCCAAGCAAACATCAAGTCCAACCAAGTCGCCTAGAGCCAAAGGTCCCATTGGGTGGTTTGCACCAAGCTTCATAGCTTCGTCAATGTCACTTGCTGAAGCAACACCATCTGCTAGGATTCCACAAGCTTCGTTAATCATAGGGATTAATATCCTGTTAACAACAAAGCCTGGAGCTTCTTTTACTTCTACAGGCACCTTGCCAACAGACTCTGAAAGTTCAATAACCTTTTTAACAACATCCGGACAGGTCATTTCACCGGCAATGACTTCAACTAATTTCATCATTGGTACTGGGTTGAAGAAGTGCATTCCAATAACAGCTTCCGGTCTCTTAGTAGCTGATGCTATTTCAGTAATAGAAAGTGAAGATGTATTTGTTGCTAAGATTGCCCCATCTTTACAAATTTCATCAAGTTTCTTGAAGGTTTCTTTCTTAATATCCATGTCCTCAGAAATAGCTTCAACAACTAGGTCAGCATCNTTCATTTCATTCATATCTGTAGTAATTTTAATTTTAGCAAGAGTTGCATCCATATCTGCCTGTGAAATTTTTTCCTTTTCTACAAGTCTTCCAAGTCCTTTTTCAACACTCGCTATACTCTTTCTTGGAGCAGAATCATCAATATTCCTAACCCACATTACTACATCGTTACCTTTTTGTGCAAAAATTTGAGCAATACCTTGTGCCATTGTTCCCCTACCTAGAATACCTAATTTCATACTAACCTACCTCCTATATAATATTTTTTACTAACTCTATTTAAGTTCTATGGATTGCCAAGGCTCTCTTCTAACAATATACTAAATTTGAGTTATTTACATTTGAATTCTGCCGGTCTTTTTTCCAAAAATGCCTTCATGCCCTCTTTTTGGTCCTCTGTTGCAAAGCAAAGTCCAAAGACATTCCTTTCAACTTCCATGCCTGTATCTAAGTCTGTTTCAACCCCATGGTTGATGGCAGCTTTAGCATACCTAACTGCAAGTTGTCCCTTTGAAGCTATCTCATTTGCCAACTTCAAGGCCTCTTCCATCAAAGCCTCCGGCTCATAAACAGCGTTCACCAAACCAATCCTTAAAGCTTCGTCTGCACCAATGGTTTTTGCAGTGTAAATTAATTCTTTAGCAAGTCCAGTTCCCACAAGTCTAGGTAGCCTTTGAGTCCCTGCAAAGCCGGGAGTAATCCCAAGCCCTGTCTCCGGTTGACCAAACTTAGCCTTACTTGATGCAAGCCTAATGTCACAGGCAAGAGATAGCTCACAACCTCCACCAAGGGCAAAACCATTCACCGCTGCAATCACAGGTTTTTCCATCAGTTCTAACTTTCTAAATGTATCAAGTCCCTTTTTAGCAAAGGTCCTAGCCTCTTCTGCATTTAATGAACTCATTTCTCCGATATCCGCCCCTGCAACAAAAGACCTGCCTTCCCCAGTGAGAACAACTACATAAGTATTCTTGTCCTCTGAAAGCTCGTCTATGGCACAGGATAACTCATCCAAAACCTCTGAGTTAAGAGCATTAAGTGCCTTTTCCCTGTTGATAGAAAGTATAGAAACATTGCCTTCCTTCTTAAGTAATAAATTCTTATAAGTCACATCCATCCCTCCTATATTATTGAAATTATTTTATCCAACTCGTCAATATTTTTAACATGGTCCTCCCCATTAACATACCCCAATAAGTCTTTTTTAATTACAACTTTGTTAATTTTTTTATTAAAATCAAGGGCAGTTTCCCTTACGCAATATTCACTGGCTATTCCAACTACCACGACTTCATCACCGGTTTCCTCATGCAAGACTCTGCCCGCCTTGTTCTTAGCGTTAAAGGCAGAATACTCTTCAACATGGTCATCAAGACCTTTATAGTAAGTATTGTTTTCATTAGGTCTTTTAGTCTCATCATTAATCTTTTCGAAGGCCTTTGACAATTCTGCTCCCCAGGTGCCGGCAACACAATGGGGTGGCCAAATTCCCCCATTTTCTTTGAAACTACCATTAACTTCAGAATGCCAATCTGATGTATAAAATACTTTAACATCAGGATTTTCATTGACAAAGTCAACAATCTTATCCACAGCATCTTCTGCATTATCGCAGGCTAAAGTCCCAGTTATAAAGTCGTTTTGACAGTCCACAACAACCAAAGATTTAGTCATACTATCTCCTTTCAATCAGCACAGCCGCATAGTCATCTAACTCGGGCTTTCCACCATCAAATATCTTCTCAATATTTTTTAAAATATTTTCAGGGTCACTTTTTACCAGATCAATCAAACCACCTGACCCTAAAAAGCTCCCATCCTCTATCCTCTTCTCAGTAAGTCCATCTGTATAAAGGAATAGCTTGTCATCTTCCCCAAAGTGAACCATCTCTTCCTTATATTTCACAGATTTAAATAAGTTAAAAAGTGGATAACCAGATAATTCAAGCAAGTTAATTTCACCACCGCTAATTATTATTGGAGGTGAATTGTGACCAGCATTTGAATACCTTAAAATCTCTTTTTCCATATCATAAACACCATAGAATAGGGTTAAGTACCTTTCGGGCCCTAAGTCTAACTTATACATTCTCTCATGGAGTTCCTTGAGTGTTTGAGCCGGACTCCTGTGGTATTCCTTAATAGACCTCATAGCCTGCTTAACATACATTGCTAACATGGCAGCAGCAAGGCCATGTCCTGCAACATCTGCCACATAAAATCCCACATGACTTCGGCCTATTTTAAAGATATCAAAAACATCTCCTGAAAGCATTTCAGAAGGTTCATATAGGTAATTTATAGATAGGTTTCCATACCTTTCCCTAGTAGGAAGAATCTTTCTTTGGATGTTCCTAGCAAATTCAATATCCTCTTCCAGCCTCACCCTCTTATTGAACAGCTCTATCTCTAGAGTCCTCTCCCTAGATATATCTCTAAAAACTTCGATACAGGAAGTAATTTCCCTGTTCAGATTGTAAATAGGAGAAACCTTTACTGAAAAACACTTGCCCTTGATAATTTCTTCCTTTTGTTTTGGAAGGCCATCATCTAGGCATTGCTTGACTAAACACCCATCCTCTATGCTATCCTTTTCTTGCACATAACACTCGGCAAGAGAACCAACAGGGTCACGACCAAGCTCTTCAATAAGTTTCTTATTGGCAAAGATAACGACTCCGTCTGTTCTAATAATCCTAACGCTGTCTTCCATGGAATTTAAAATATGTAGGCTCCTACCTAGATTGATAATTTCTTCTTCTATCATTAAAATAGATTTATGCATAATTTACTCCTTAAAATCTATAGCCCTTCTCTCTCCCTCGAAAAAAGATGCCATGGCAAATAAAAAATCAGAAAGTCTATTAACATATCGTAAAACCACATCTTCCACAAATTCATCGCCGGATAACCTAATGATAGCCCTCTCCGCCCGTCTCACAACAGTTCTCCCCAAGTGAAGGTAGGCGGACTTTAAATTATTGCCAGGTAGGATAAAACCCCTTAACTCACCAATTCTAGCCATGTAATCGTCCACATACTCCTCAAGTTCCTTAACATCCTCCTCCGTCAAAGTAACCCTTAGTTTATCCTTATCCCTAGTAGCCAACATAGCACCTACAGTAAATAACTTNTTTTGGATAATTTCAAGCCTCTTGATGGCCTCATCATCCTCTAAGTAGTTCTTGGCAATCCCAAGAACAGAGTTCAGCTCATCAATTGTCCCATAAGACTCCACCCTGATATCATCCTTGCCAACCCTGTTTCCATCATATAGAGAAGTCTCTCCTTTATCTCCTGTTTTTGTGTAAATCTTCATCATATCACTCCCTTGGTGGCCTTTCGCCATAAAATTGATAGTAATCAGTTTTTATATTACCATTAAATAATTTTCTCTTCCTATCAGCCTTTCTCCCATAGGACTTCTCAAAGTCCTCATGGTTGGTGATTACATAGATAGACCAAGTCTTTAGGTCCTTCATCTTCTCGCCCAAGTCTTTATATAATTCCTTTGCCTCATCTATCTCAGAAATCCTCTCCCCGTAAGGAGGGTTAGTAATCAAAACACCATAGTCGTCCTTCAAGTCCACATCCCTAAAGTCCTTAATAGTGAAAGCAATGTCATCTTCAAGTCCAAGATTAAAGGCATTGTCCCTTGCAATTAGGACCAACTTCCTGTCTATGTCAGACCCCAAAAGATTAAGCTTCACATCGTTTCTAATCTCCTTTAAGGCCTTTACCCTTTCTTCCTTCCAAACCTTAGGGTCAATAAAGTCCCATGCTTCAGCCACAAAGGACCTGTCAAGACCGGGTGCAATATTCTTCCCAATCAGTGCAGCCTCAACAAGTATAGTACCCGACCCGCAAAATGGGTCGAATAAAGGTCTTTCAGGCTTCCAAAAGCTCAACATGACCATAGCAGCAGCCAAAGTCTCCTTTATCGGTGCAATGGCCTGCCTCTTCCTGTAGCCCCTCTTATGTAATGATTCACCGGTTGTGTCTATAGTAATCGTCGCAATATCCCTTAACAGGGCAACCTTTACCTTGTATCGGGCACCGGTCTTTTCAAACCAGTCAACCCCCTTATAGTTTTCCTTTAACCTTTCAACAATGGCCTTCTCCACAATGGACTGGGAGTCGGAGATAGAAAAAAGCTTAGACTTGACAGAGCTTCCATCCACAGTAAAGTTACCGTCCTCCGGAATATATTCCTCCCAGGGAATTTCCCTTGTCTTGTCGAAAAGTTCAGTAAAAGAAAGGGCCTTAAACTCGCCCACTTCTAGTAAAACCCTGTCAGCAGTCCTTAGCCACAAATTCGCCTTTGCTATATCGTATTCTTCTCCGGAAAAGCGGACTTTCCCGTCCTCAACACGGACATTTTCCATTCCCAAACCAATCAATTCTCTTTTAGTAATTGCTTCTAAGCCAAAGGCCACAGTCGCATGTAAATTATATTTTCCCATTTATCTCTCCTTACTTTTCATTATATAACGAATCAGTTAAAAGTTCAACGATTATTTACTATTTGTTAGTAGTAAATATTTCTTTGACAGGTGCATCTGTATATTGAAAAGGTCTATTAGGGATTTTTCCTTTTTTCAACTTTTATATGCTTGGGTAAATAGGTCTCATCTTAAAAATACATGCACACATATCTTACTTGACAAGACTTACTAGGCAGGATATTTCATTGTCCCTTGAATTAATAAAAACCTTTCCTATACTTTCTTTTATTACATAAGACTCCTCTTGTTCAAACTCAACTTCACTTGCTTCTTCGTTAATTTGAAGTCTTAAACTAATAGGTTTAATAGCAAAAAAATGATAAATTCTGTCTTCTTCAATAATAACTTAACCATTAACCACTGTCCTTAACTCGCTTGCCAGTCCTTCCTTGCTAATGACATTATAGTCTGTGCACTTCCCATAGGACTTGGTCTTAATCGACCCAGAAAAGGAGTCCTGCATAAGTGATGAAAGTTCTACAGTCCTTTTGGAAACAGGGCTTGTGTGTTCAAGCTTAACAATTCCTTTTAGGACCATAAGTATCCTGTCATAGCCATTAAAGGCTGAAAATTCTGACTCTTCCACTTCTACTGTGGCTGATGAGATACGGACTTGAAAGTTCCTTTCCTCTAAGCTACTTTCAGCTGGATAAATAAATACTTCCCTTGTTTCTCCTCCCGACCACTTGCTAACCTTATAATCTTCTTTACTTATTTTATAATTCTTCATATCTTCTCCTTTGTAATTCTTTTTATTATAGTCTTTGCCTTGTTCGGAAGGATGGTATTCTTCCCTGCATTTTTGTTAGCAAGTTTACTTTTAAGTCATCCCCCTTCTCATCTATTATAGCTTAATTTCCATAAAAATAAAGGGCAATTACATTCAAAAAAACAATAAAAACTCGAGGAAGGCTCCTCGAGTCTTATTGTTTTATTTTTTTATACTATAGCCAAGTCGTCTACCCTATCAATAGCTGAAATTATTTCAGGTATGATTTCGTAAACATCGCCTACTATACCATAGTCACAGATGCCAAATATTGGGGCATCCTTATCCTTGTTAATAGCAACTATAGTCTTGGAATCTGACATACCAGCAAGATGTTGGATTGCTCCTGAAATACCGCAAGCAATGTATAGTTCAGGGTGAACAGTCTTTCCTGTTTGACCAACTTGGTGGGCTTGAGGTATCCAGCCAGCGTCAACTGTAGCCCTTGAAGCACCTACTTCGCCACCTAGCTTTTCAGCTAATTCCTTGATAAGCTTAAAGCCTTCTGGATTTCCAAGTCCTCTACCGCCAGATACGATAATCTTAGCTTCTTCTAATTGAACCACATGTTTGATACCAGTCTTAACATCAGTAACCTTTGCCCTGATTTGGTCTTCAGTTACCTTTGTTCCAACAACTTCAACTTGACCCTTCTTAGAATCATCCCTCTTAGCCTTAGCCATAACGCCAGGTCTAACTGTTGACATTTGTGGCCTGTGGTTAGGGCAAATAATTGTAGCCATTAGGTTTCCACCAAAAGCCGGACGGGTTTGTAATAATCTATGGTTTTCTTCATCAACTTCCAGTTTTGTACAGTCTGCAGTAAGTCCAGTGTGGATATTTGCAGAAATTCTTGGTCCTAAGTCCCTACCGATATTAGTAGCACCAATTAGGAATACTTCCGGCTTTCTCTCTCTAATCAAGTCAGAAATAGTGTAAGCATAGCCGTCAGTTGTATAATTTTCTAATAATGGACTTTCAGCATATATAACCTTGTCTGCACCATAGCATGCCAGTTCATCAGCCAGGTTTTTAACTCCATTTCCTAGAATAACAGCTGTTAAGTCTGTCTTTAATCCATCAGCAATCTTTCTACCTTCTCCTAAGAGTTCGATTGCGACATTCATGAGTTTTCCTTGTCTTTGTTCAGCAAAGACCCAAACTCCCTTGTAATCAGAAACATTTATTTCAGTCATCTTTCTCCCTCCTAAATGATATGTTTAACCCTAAGCTTAGCTGCAAGAGCTTCAGCCTTTTCTGTAGCAGTACCGTCTAACAGTAGACCTTCTGCAATTCTACCTTGAGCCGGGAATGATTTAGCAACCTTAGTTGGTGAACCATCCAAACCTATATTTGAGAAGTCTACATTAGTTTCTTTTGCTGATACTAATTGAACAAGACCTTCATTTTCTTTGTTATATGCATGGTAGATTCCTTTAATTGAAGGGTATCTTGGCTCGTTTAATTCTTTAATAGCAGTCAATAGAACAGGCATCTTTGATTCAATCATCATATATCCGTCTTCTAATGCCCTCTTACAAACAACCTTGTCACCTTCAACCTTCAATTCTTCAACATATG
>JGI24712J26585_10002658_pt1 | contig 14447 bp, 13 predicted proteins | sample BioPla3DNA2_FD_26585 | JGI IMG/M metagenome (IMG submission 26585) | reverse complement strand
CATCGCAATTTACAGTGTAGGACTCGTATTTGGCCAGATGAACATGAAAATCAATGATAGTTTCCTTCAATTACTAAACACCACCAATTTATGTAATCTTTTTAAGATTACCACCTGCACAACTTTTTTTCAATATATTTTTTTATCAATTTATTATAGAATTCCTGTTAAAACTGGCATGTATTTTTTAGAAGTATGAGAGATTACATATGGGAGAGAAGAACACTCATAAATAGGCGGGTAAAGGTTATAAAGCCGTTATTTTGCCAGTATCCTGCATCTCCTGAAACTTCCACAGTGAGACAGACCAGGGAGAAAAAATAACAACATTTCGGAGGTTTTAGACTAACCGGGAGGTTTGCGTAAATACAATCTCAAACACAAGCCTCCCGATAGGTTAGGTTTATTTTTAGGGGGAATAATTGATGAAACGGGAAAAAAATGAATTGTTACAAATGAATAAGACGGTAAATATCAGAAACGAAGTGGAAAATGACTATAAGAAAGTTGAAGAAATCACAAGGAGGGCTTTTTGGAATTTATATGTTCCGGGATGCATTGAACACTATTTAGTTCATGTTATGCGTTCTCACGAGGACTTTCTGCCAGAATTGGATTTTGTGATTGAAGTTGATAATCAAGTTATTGGAAATATCATGTACACAAAAGCAAGACTGGTTGATGAGTCTGGGGAAGAAAAAGAAATCCTTACCTTCGGTCCTCTATGTATTATGCCGGAATACCAAAGATTGGGTTACGGAAAAATGCTTATGAAGCATTCTTTTGAACAGGCTGTTGCACTTGGCTACGATGTGATTGTGATCTTTGGAAACCCCAACAATTATGTAAGCAGTGGTTTTAAGAGTTGTAAGAAATACAATGTATGTCTTGAGAATGGTATATACCCGGCGGCAATGCTGGTAAAAGAACTGAAACCTGGTGCCCTGGACGGAAGGAAATGGGTTTACTATGACAGCCCGGTGATGAAGATAGACGAACAAGAAGCCCAACGCTTTGATGAGACTCTGGAAAAAATGGAAAAGAAATACCAGCCAAGTCAAGAGGTATTTTATATTCACAGTCATTCCTTTGTACAGTAGTTTCAGTGATTGGGGGATGAGTATGCCGAAATTAAGAAAAATGCTGAGTAACTGGGACGCACCGTACATTCAGTCACTTGTGAAATTAATTGAAACCCAGAGCAAGGCAACGCTTGCGCACTGGGCGGTGGATTATTCTGAACGGGTGCTCTTACCGTTGTGGAACAAACACTACCCGGACGATCCACGTCCTCAAAATGCATTGAAGGCTGCTCGCGAGTGGTTATCAGGAGCAATAAAACTGCCCCAAGCGAAAAAAGTAATCCTCGAGTGCCATGCGGCTGCCCGCGAAGCTGCGGCGAGCCCTGTTGCGCAAGCTGCTGCCAGGGCAATTGGTCAATCTGCTTCGACTATCCACTCAGCACGGCATTGTATCGGACTTCCTTTATACGGGGCGATAGCGGTTGCGTATAACACGCTGGGAACGAAAGTTTCGTGGGAGCAGCTGGAGCAGTGTGCCGCCGCCGAGTGCGGGTGTATGCTTGACGCGCTGCGGGCCGTTGCCGTGGATAACGAACCAAACCCGGCGAAAATCGATTGGAAATGTTGACTGCGATAAGCTGAGGGCCAGAAAATAATTTATGAAAGTTATGAGGGGTAATGTTAAGGAGAAATATACTAGAGAAGATTTAGAAGAAGTTCTGTAAATTGTTTCTTCAACTATCAGTAGATGTGGGAAAAACACGCTAAAATTTGCTGAGGGTGCCACCCGGCACACACTCCTTAATAATAGGATTAAAGTACGGTTATAGTATTTCTATCGCAGTAAGGGAGATTATTATATGATTGACGTCCGGAACATGACCAAAAAGTACGGCAAGCTGGCGGCCAATGACAACATCAACCTGTCCGTAGGCCGCGGTGAGCTGGCCGTACTGCTTGGACCCAACGGCGCGGGCAAATCAACACTGATCAAGTCAGTTTGCGGCCTCCTGCGTTTCCAGGNTACTATTACCATCGACGGGTATGAGAATCATACGGTAGAGTCGAAACGGCTTTTGGGGTATGTGCCGGAGTTTCCCGTGCTGTACCCGATGCTGACGGTGGCGGAGCATCTTGAGTTCATTGCTAAAGCGTACCGGTTGGAGGCCTGGGAGGAAAGAGGGGAGGCCTTGCTTCGCCGCTTTGAGCTGGACGATAAAAAAATGAAGCTGGGTAAAGAGCTTTCCAAGGGAATGCAGCAGAAGGTCAGTGTCTGCTGTGCGCTCCTGCCCCAGCCCAAAGCTGTCATTATGGACGAACCGCTGGTCGGCCTTGACCCGCATGGGATCCGCGAACTGAAAGCGGTCATTGCTAAGCTGCGGGACAGCGGTTGTGCCCTGCTTGTCAGCACCCATATGATCGAAAGTGTGGAGGAAGACTGGGATGTAACCTACATCATGGTCAAGGGCCGGATCGCCCGCGTTTGCCGCCGTACGGACCTCGCGGCCGGCCAAAGCCTTGAAGACGTGTATTTCACCATCACGGAAGGAAAAGGCCAGGGGGACACGCCATGAGCAGTCTTGTTTTTCTGCTGGTCAAAAGCGCCAAAAATACCCTGCTGGAGCTTCGCCGGAAACCGGCGAAGCTGGCGTTATGGGTGCTTGTGATTGCAGGGATTGGCGGGATTTTTCTCTTTTCCCTGTTTACACGCCAAAACGCGGCCGGTTCCCTTGATCTCGTCTGGCTCAAGGGCATCCTGTTCCTATTCATCCTGCTGTCTGTCGTGATCGCCATCCAAAAGGGCCTGGCCAAAGGAGACGTTATTTTCGACATGAACGATGTCAATTTACTGTTTGTTTCACCGGTCAGTTCCCGCTTGATCCTGATGTACGGCATCGTGCGCATGGCGAAAACGGCTTTCCTGGCAGGCTTTTTTATCCTGTTTCAAAGCAATTCCCTCAGCACGGGCTTCGGGGTAGGGTTTGATGCGGTGCTCCTGGTACTGCTCGGCTTTATGCTGGCCGTCGGTGTGCTTCAAATCCTGTCGCTTCTGATCTACAGCCTGACCAACGGAAAACCGGGGCGGAAACTGGTTGTCCGAATACTGGCCGTGGCGGCCTTTCTCCCGCTTCTTGTTTATACCGGCGTGCAGATTGCAGGAACGGGTGATCTCCTTCCTGCGCTGGAAAATACGCTGCGTTCGCCGCTCGCTGCTTGGACGCCTGTGGCAGGCTGGGCGTCGGCAGGCGCCGTTTCCCTGATTTCCGGCGATACGGGCAGCGGGTTCTTGTTTTTCGGGCTGCTTGTACTGTCCGGAGCGCTGCTGGTCCTCTATATTGCCTTGAGCAATCCCGATTATTATGAAGACGTGCTGGTTGCTACGGAAACTGCGTTTGAGAGAAAGCGCGTCCTGGCCGAAGGGCAGATCAACCCGGAAGCCTCATCGTCGAAAAAAGTGAAGGTTGTCAAAACCGGTATCGGCGGTCTGGGACCAAGCGCCATTTTTTATAAGCACCTACGGGAGTCCTTTCGTGCCAACCGGCTCGGTCTTTGGGGAGTGTCTTCCGTAATCTTGGTATTAGGCACGGCCCTGTTTTCTTTGTTCCTGCGCGGCGGGGACGGCCGGATCCTTATTCTGCTGCAAATCCTGATGTGGATGCAGATCTTCATGATTGGAACAGGGCGCGGCCTCAAAGAGCTTTATATACATTATCTCTACCTGATTCCCGAAAGCTCTTTTCAGAAAATTGTTTGGAGCAATCTGGAAATAGTGTTCAAGGTACTGGTGGAAAGTCTGGCTGTTTTCGGCATCGCGGGCCTGATCATGNAAGAGCCTTTTGGGCTGGTTGCTGCGGCCACCCTAGTTTACACCCTGTTTTCTTTTTTATTGCTGGGCATAAACTATCTTTCCCTGCGCTGGACAGGCGCGGACATTAGCGCCGGACTCCTGGTTTTCATTTACACCATTGCGGTGATCGTCATTATGCTACCCGGCCTGATTGCTGCCATTGTCCTGGGCAGTATGCTTGAGGGGAACGGTATGCTGATCGGACTTGGGGTGCTGGCCTTATGGGAATTGCTGGCTGCGCTTGGCTGCTTCGCGCTGTCCAGGGGCGTTTTGCACAACTCCGATATACCTGTACTGAGAACCGGGAAGTAACGCTCTGTATTATTGATTATTGATTATTGCCGGAGAATGAGCCGTAAATACCTCAACCTTAGGTTGCGGATTCGTATGATTAACAGTATTACTTGGGATAAATTTAGCATGGTTGGCCGGAAAGGTATCCGGGTTAGCGCTTAATGGTGTAACAATAATACAGATATCCAGGATCATCGGGATATCGAAAAATGTGATGGACAGGATTTAGGGACATGGGACCTGTCCCTCTGTCCCTTCAGTCCCTTTAATCTCCTTGTAGAGCACACAGCCGACGAATAATAACCCTATATACCCCACCAGGGGATAAAACACGCCGACTAGTTTGGTGAATGGAAATAGGCTGATCATAAAAGTGCCGGCGGACACTATGACTGCAAATATCCTGTTTTTTTTGAGATCGCCGGCAAAAAACCTGCTGCAGACAGTCCACATCATGGTCGAACAGGAGGAAAAAATACCCAGGATCAGGATTACCGAAAATGCGGCCCCAATCACGGATGATATTCTCCTTGCCAGATACAATGTGGGAACCGCCAGGGCGACCGTATTCCCGGCGTTCAGCAAAATGGCCGTATTCATGATCGTAATTGTTGCAATCAGAGCCAGAGCGCCAAATAGTGCCCCCAGTCTGGCGGATTGCCTGTTAGTCGCTTTGGCGCCCAGCGCCGTATAATAGGTGCTGCCGCAAAAAAAATTCAATGATAAATACGATGCAGCGCTTAAAATCCAGTTCGGAGAAGCCTGGATGTTCTGCAAAACCGGCTCATAATTTGTGATTTCTGAAATATTACCAATATCCCTTACCACCGTTATTGTCCCCACGAGCAACGTAAAAATGATGATCACCGGACTGGTCACCGACACAATTTTAACCATTTTCTCGAACCCGATCAGGTACACGCCTAAAACCAGCGCCGCCAGCAAGGCCGACCCGATATAGGGGTTGATGCCGTAATATTCAGAAAGGGTGGCGCCGGCGCCGGAAGTAAGTACCGAAATAAGCAACACCAGCGTTACCGAAATCAGCCACGTGTACAGTGTTCCCAGCTTGTTTCCGCAGAAGTACACAAAGTGGCTGAAATTTGCCGCACCTTTATGATCATAACCGGTCGTGATAATAATCCGGCCCAGGATCAGGAAACCAGCCAGGTTCAATACCACCACACCATAACTGGCATACCCGTAGCCCGAGAAAAACTGCAGTATTTCCTGCCCGGTAGCGAACCCGGAACCGATCACCCAGGCCATAAAAGCTCCCGTGTATTTTATTACCGCCACCGGGTTGCATCCTTGATTTTTCTGACGGATCATTGTAGCACATCTCCGCGCCTCTATATTCAACACCCCTTAATCATAGCATCAAAAAGCGCAAAGATACATCAATATATTTAACCGTTTAACTGGCCGACAGATAAGCCGGGTGTGTATTTTAGCTTTTATTTCTTCCGGAATCCAAATTGAGTAGCTGTTACCAGGTCATATAACAATACACTCCAATACTCCAGGCTTTTAATAGACGTTATTATTACAGGGATAGCCATATGGTTTGAATTTCCTTTGTGCTTTAACAAAATCAAAATATTTTTATAAATGCAATATATCATGCTATTGACATACCGGAGCCAGTTCGTTAGACTTTAATTGGGTCTATCGGGATAAACCTAAGGAGGCAGCAGCTGTATGGAAAAATATAAGCTGTTTGATGCAGAGTACAAATTTGTCAGTATAATCTGGGACAATGAACCGGTCAACTCTACTGAGCTTGTAAAGCTATGCGCAGATAAATTGGGCTGGAAAAAGTCTACTACCTACACTGTATTAAAAAAGCTTTGCAAGCGCGGTGTCCTGCAGAACAAGGACGCAACTGTTACTGCATTGGTTAAGCGTGAAGATGTGCAGAGATATGAAAGTAGAGCCGTGTTGGAAAAAACATTTGGCGGTTCGTTGCCGAAATTTCTGACTGCCTTCCTAAACGGCCGCAAGCTATCCGAACAGGAGGCCGGGGAGTTGAAGCGGATTATCGAGGAGGCTTCGAAATGAGCTTGCTGCAAGATTTATTTGTCACTAATGTAAACATGAGCATCACTGCATCATATGTAGCTATTGGCGTAATTCTTGTCCGCCTGCTGTTAAAAAGAGTACCAAAGGTTTTTTCCTACGTTCTTTGGCTTCCTGTGCTTTTTCGTCTTGTCTGCCCATTTTCTTTTGATTCAGCTTTTAGCTTTTTCAATCTGATAAACCTGAATACGAGGCAAGGGAGCGGGATTACTGAGGGGTTGCTGCAAACGCCTGTAATACAGTCAGGTATTGATAGCATTGATAGTGCTGTAAATGCTTCTCTGCCTCAGGCCATTCCGGCGGCAAGCGTGAGTCCCATGGAGATATGGATGAACGTTTTGAGCCTTGTTTGGATTTTTGGTGTTATTGTGCTGCTGATTTACACTATTGCTGCTTATGTAAAAATTAAAAAAAAGCTTCAGACTGCGACTCGCCTGGAGGGCAATATCTTTGAGACCGATGCCATCGGCACAGCCTTCGTATGCGGCTTTATCCGCCCGAAAATCTATGTGCCTGCAAATATTGGAGATGCCAACCTGTCCTACATACTGGAACACGAGCGTACACATATCCGCAGGAAGGATTATCTGATCAAGCCGCTTGCTTTTTTTACGCTAATTTTTCACTGGTTCAATCCGCTTATGTGGCTTTGTTTTGCGCTCATGAGCCGGGACATGGAGATGTCCTGCGATGAAAGCGTGCTGCATAAACTGGGTGACAGCGCAAAGAGCGGCTATTCAGGGTCGCTGCTGTCGCTGGCGGTGAGTAGTAAGAGACTTTTAACGGCGAATCCTTTAGCCTTCGGCGAGAGCCATGTAAAGATTAGAATAAAAAATGTGCTAAATTTTAAGAAACCTGCATTTTGGGTCATTATAATTGCAGTTGCGGTGGTTTGCCCGGCGGTTATTGCTTTTTCGGCGAATCCTAAACATGAGCAAACTGATCATGATTTGTATCTTGGTTACTCAATCCAGACATTAATGAACAACAAAACCCCCTATGTGGGAAATAACTCTAAAGTCATTGGACTTATTGATGCCACTCCCCTGCCCAAGGGTGTTGTACGCGATACTGTAGAGCTTCAAACAGCTGCTTTGCCTTATGGTATAAAGATTAATTTTAATATGAACGACGCTTCTGACACAAAAAGGCGGGACGCTATAAGTGGTGATGCATTTTACCGGAATTCTATCGTGCTCTTTAGTTTGATTGACAATGTGGATATCATTAACTGTAATATTATGGATAAGACCGGCGATTATGACGGAGCATCATATAGTATTACCTTGACAAGGGGAGAGGCAGAAAAAATTATTGGCGAAGACGTTCGTAGTTTTGCATACAATGCGGAAACCCTTAGAAAACTTATCGATATGATAAACAATATTCCATTGGGGGGGAATCGTGATCATAAGGCAAGGCTTATAGAGGAAAATCTCGCTGCAATTATGTCCTTGCCGAAGGAGGCCTCAAATCCCTATGCTTATATCAACATGCACAGGGGAGAATATGAAAGCATCCTGAAGATGGGAGAAGAAGCGCTGCCATACCTAATCGAAATACTTGAGGGAGAGGATAAAGGACTTCGGGGCAACATTGCCATGCTCCTTTACGGAGATATTATTAAAGGATTATTGAAGGAAAACAGGGATATAAGTGATTTTGATCCGGGACAATAAGAACAGCCCGTGGCTTATTTATGACCAGGGATATTGATTGAGGTTTACAATTGTTTCAAATATACCTGGCGATACCGGCAGCTGAAGCCCCGGGGAAGTAGCGCAACTAAGTGGCCATCGCCTGAAAAATGTCAGGCAATAATTTACTGATCTTCTAATGTTTACAAGTATAATGGGATGGATTTCACCCGCTATTCAAATACGGGTGGGAACACCATTGAATATGCCGGCCTTGTTATTACGGAATATCTTACCGGACGCGTTACCACGGCGCACGAGATAAGAAAGGAACTAAAAGGACTTGGTCTTAACTTTAACGCATCCAGCGACAGCGAAGTCGTTTCCTCCCTCATCGCCTATCATACTGCGGAGAGTAAGGTTACTCTGGTCTGGAGGCGAGGAATGAATATAACTTGATATATGTTAGATATCTAACTATAATATAACTGTAAAAAGAAATGCAACTTTGAACAGAGGAGGAAAGTAAATGAAAATTGAAGAAATTTACAAAAAATTTGATGACATTGGCTGTTTAACATTCGCAACAATTGACGGCGATTATCCTGAAACCAGAATCGCTCATTTGTTTGCCTGGGATGAAGAGGGATTGTATTTTCGGACCATGACGGTAAAACCATTTTACAAGCAGTTGAAAGAAACTGGAAAAATATCCATATGCGGCATGTCAGCATCCCCAAATGTTGAGATAGGAGAAGATGGCCTGCCTAACTTTGAACCCGGATATACCATTAAAGCAACAGGCAATGTAAAAGAAATATCATTTGAAGAATTGAAGGAAAAAGCAAGTAAGAAGCCCATATTTCAATTAGGAGTGAAAGATACCCTCAAATATCCTGATACGGTAACATTTTGCATCTATAGTTTTAAGGGTGATTATTATAACTATGATTATGATTGCCAGAGCCGTGACCATAAGATTATAAGAGAACATTTTAATTTTGGAGATTTTCCTGACCGGTTTAAAGGATTGAAGATTAATACGAAAACATGCATCAAATGCGGTAAATGCGAAGAAATATGTCAATCAATCAATTTTAAAGCAGTATATCAGAATGAAGAAGGGTATGCAATTGATGTAGATAAATGTGATGTTTGCGGAAGTTGCTCAAAGGAATGCCCTGTAAATGCAATAGAGTCTTATTGTTAGTGGGGTCAGGCTTGAAAAATTCACTAATTATTGGTATGATTTCCATGGGTGATAATCTATGTTGAGGAAAAAACGGATACATTATCCGGGAGCCTTATACCATGTAATGGTTAGAGTTTAGCTTTTATTTCTTCCGAACAGGAATCCAAACTTCACTATAAGCGTAATCTTTTTTATGTTTGTCCATTTTAGTAAAAGAAAAAGAAGGGGCATTGATTACTTCATAACCGGAAGTAGGAAGCCATTCTGAATATATTTTTGCCATTGTATTCTGTAACGTAGAAGGAAATGGCCCTTCCTTTGGAAATATTGCCCAGGTGAGGGCTTCGACCGGCACTTTCTCTAGTTGTTCACTTACCTGATTTTCGGTCGTTAAAACACCTATCAGGTGTGTTAGATATCCTTCTTCTTTTAAGAAATTAAAGTCAGCATCATAGGAAGCATTGACAATTTCATAGGGCTCTATATTTTGAAGAGAATGCATTTCTTCTTTTTGTTTATCAGTTATACTTTCTGCAAGCTTTACAATCTCGTTATTAACACCTTCAAATTGCATAGGAACACGTTTACTTACACCGACTAGATTAAAAGCCGGTTTGTCTTCAATTCTAAATTCCATAGGAATTCCTCCCTTGACGGTTATTACGAAGGAAAGTTTGGGAAACGATTTACTTATGCCTTTTTTTATCACATCTGAGGGTAAAAACCCACTCCATTTTTTAAATGCCCGGGTAAAGCCGTCCAATGACTGATAACCATATTTCAAAGCAACATCCGTTACTTTTTCTCCATTTAATAAGTCCTTATTTGCTTCCGACAATTTTCTGTTTTTGATATATTCACTAAGCGTCAACCCTGAAAGATAAAAAAATATCTTCCTGAAGTGATAGTCAGAAACTCCGGCATATTTAGAAATTATTTCAAGAGATAGATCGCCGGTTAAATGCTCTTCAATATAGTCAATCACATTATTTAATTCCTTTAACATTATCTCCCTCCTTCCTCTTTTTCATATCTACATAATAACAAAGCTACTTTAGCTAAACTCGACTTTCTTAACTCAAAAAATATCGAATTATATACTTCCTTATTTTTTCTAAATTCTACCTAAATATTTCCTATTACTGCATAAATGATAAGGATCGGTTTAACGTTACTTGTGAACTGTTGAGCAACCATAACAAATTATAGCATATAATGTTGCCAGAACTGGTTTCTATGGGTCATTCTGTGGCTGCCACCTGTAAGGTTTATCACTTCGCTCATGTGATTAACATCCAATATGCAGTAGCTGTTGCCAGGTCATCCAGGTTTAAAATGCTGTCAAATGTATCGGGGTAATACCAGCAGCTGAAGCCCCGGGGAAGGTGCGCAACTACGTGGCCATCGCCTGAAAAAATGTCAGGCAATAATTTATTGAAGCTGGAAACTCTCTGAATAACCATTGACGATAACCTGTGTTTTACTGTACAATGGGCGTGAACAAAGGCGTTCATCAAATAATGTGAAAGTCAGTTAAAAAACCGGTTTCGTAGCCGGTTGGTTAACTGGTCACATTATGTGATGTGCGCCTTTTTAAATGATTAACAGTTCTACTATAAAGAAGGGCCAAAGAAGAATACCGTCCGGCCGGTATATTGAATAACAGGGTATGGGTATGCGTACCGCAAAGAGAGCGGTGGCGGAAGGGATATTGAAAATGTATATGAGAATTAGCGGAAAACCTCACGAGGAGTGCGCCGTGTTTGGTGTCAGCACTTTGAGGGACGAAGCGGCCGGCATTACCTATAACGGTTTGCTCTCGCTCCAGCATCGCGGCCAGGAGGGCGCGGGCATTGCCGTAACCCTGGNCGGCAGAATTCTTTTTTACAAAAATGTAGGCCTTGTCGTGGTGGAAATATGAACGAGCCTGGGGTCAGCTTTGAAAAATTCACCAATTATTGGTATGATTACCCCGGGTGATAATCTATGGCGAGGAAAAAACGGATACATTATGCAGGAGCCTTACGGCCCAGTAATAAATAGCTGACCAGAGCGGCTATAGCCGGTATCGTAGCCAGGAGGTACATCACACTGTAACCAGTTACCCCGGCTACAGCTCCCCACATGATTGAGCTAAGCCCGATACCCATGTCAAAACCCGTAAAAAATGTACCATTGGCTAACCCGCGCCGCTGGGGAGGCACAGATATAACAGCTAAAGCTTGTAAGGCCGGCTGTGCTGCTCCAAAGCCCGCCCCGTAAAGAATGGCTACCAGCCAAAACCACTGTATGCTACCCGCAAAATAAAGCAAAAACATGGCCCCTGCAATAAGGATAATACCGGGAATTATTACAAAGCCAAACCCAATCCTGTCGGCAAGACGGCCGCAAATGGGCCGGGCTAAGGCAAGCGTCAGAGCGTAAATAGTAAAAAAGGAGCCAATATTACCAATACCCTGTTGAGCGGCGTACAAGGCTATAAATGCAACGACAGCGCCATATGTCATTGTGATAAAAAACACAACTATGGTTGGTCGCAAAGCTGCTTTTTCGATTAGGTTAAACCCAGGCTTGGTCGTGGCCGGTTTATGATAATTTATGGTCAAAGCCAGCACAATTGCTACTGTAAGCATACCGGCCGACAGCAAAAACAGCACATTAAAATTGAAGCAGCTGATAATATAAAGACCTAAGGCCGGCGCCAGAGCCATGGATAAAGTACCGGATAAGCCGTAATACCCCATGCCTTCTCCTAGTCTAGACTTGGGAATGACGTCGGTTGCCACCGTGCTGGATGCGGTGCTGGTGAGTCCCCAACCTAAGCCATGAATAAAACGGAAAACAAGCAGGATTAATAAGGAAGGTGCCCAAATGTAGGCCAGAACACTGGCGGTAAAAATAAGCAATCCCATTAAAAGTATACCTTTACGGCCGTATACATCCAGAAAATACCCGGTAAATGGACGAATGATTACTGCGGAAAAAGTAAAAATTCCAACCACCAAACCGGCGGCAGTGTCACTACCCCCTAAATGCTTGGCATATACAGGAAGAGTAGGCAGCAACATTTGGAACCCTATAAAAGTAAACAAACTAATCAGGGTAATAACAACAAAATCACGGGTCCAAAGTTGTTCTTCCTGTTTTATTGCTTTTTGTTCCATTAATCTTTTCTCCTTTTTATTGCCCCTTTAAAAAATTAATGTGCTTAAAAATATTTCAGGATGCTTACTATATTCTAACTGATTCCAGTTGTATAATCTACTTTCCAGGGGGTCAGGCTTGAAAAATTCACTAACTATTGGTATGATTTCCATGGGTGATAATCTATGGTGAGGAAACAACGGATACATTATCCGGGAGCCTTATACCATGTAATGGTTAGAGGTAATAACCGAGAAAAAATATTTAGTAGTGAAATTTCAAAAATAAAATATATCCAGATTATATCAAAATACAAGAAAAATCTTGGCTTCAAGTTATTCGCATACTGTATCATGGATAACCATACACATCTACTGATACAGGTGGAAGATGCTCCCTTATCTTCAATAATGCAGCGCATCCAGCAGGTATATACGCAATGGTACAACCGTAGCTATGGAAGGACAGGGCATGTTTTTCAGCAAAGATATAAAGCAATGCTTTGTAACAAAGAAAACTATTTACTCCAAGTGATAAAATACATCCACTTCAACCCTGTAAAGGCCAATATGTGCCCAGATATAAACTACAAATGGAGTAGTCATTTCCACTATACTGGTATAGTAAATGATGGACTAGTTGATACAGATGAAGCGCTGGAAATATTTTCAGAGAATAGGAGGCAAGCAGTAAAGGAGTACCTGCAGTTTATGGGTCAGGAACCGGGGGATCTTACACTCAGAGAATTCAAGGTGTTCCAACCTGAAGAGAAGATGTTATTCCAAGCAAACATAGGAGTTCGTTCCGAACAATTAAATATAGATGAGTTAGTGGAAAAAGTTTGTAATCAAGAACAAATAAGCATTAAAGAACTGGTCAAAAGAACAAGAATCCAGAAGGTATCCGACATACGTAAGGCGATAGTTCTATTGAGCGAAAGGCACTGCAATGTGACAAATACATTGTTAGCCCAAGAGCTTAACTTACCTCTATCAATGATATCGAAAATAAAGTCGGGTGAGAGCAAAGGGACGGGTTATGTACAGGAAATTATCTGGAGGTTTGAAGGAAATAAGTGAATAATTCAAGCCTTACCCCTTTAGATGTAAAGTTGGGTAAAGATAATTTATGGACAAAGGACTTTTTAATTATTTGTATGGCCAATTTTTTTGTGGCTCTTACTTTTTACTTATTAATGACTACATTAGCCCTTTATGCGGTTGAACAGTTTAACACTTCTCAGAGCAAGGCAGGTTTTGCTTCCAGCATCTTTGTAATCGGCGCCCTGTTTTCCCGCCTTCTGACAGGGAAATATATTGAAGTAATTGGACGTAAAAGGCTGCTTTACAGCAGTTTATTCCTGTTTTTTATTGCCACGCTTTTATACTTTCCAGTCAATAACCTGGGATTGTTACTGGTAGTCCGTTTTTTACATGGAACAGCTTTCGGTATTGCCGGCACAGCCTTATCGACTGCCGTAATGGATTTAATACCAGATGAGCGGAAAGGGGAAGGTACTGGTTATTTTTCGTTAAGTGTAACTGCCGCAACGGCACTGGGACCATTTCTCGGACTTTTGATTACGCGGCACGCAGATTTCGAGATGCTCTTTGTTGTCTGTGCTTTTTTTTCTGCCCTCAATACTATCGTAATTTTGTTTGCCAATATACCTGAAGCTTATATAACGGAAGAACAGATTCAAGAGATGAAAAAAGGGTTTAAAATATATGATTTTTTTGAAGAACGGGCTGTGCCTGTTTCAATCATGATGGTCCTGCTGGGGATTGCTTACTCGGGAGTTGTAACCTTTTTTAATACATACGCAATCGAACTAGAACTGAAGGATGCAGCCAGTTTCTTTTTTGTGGTATACGCCCTGGTACTCTTTGTTTCAAGGCCGTTAACCGGCAGGCTGCTTGATCTCAGGGGAGATAATATTGTCATTTACCCGGCTTTAATAACCTTCTCTTTGAGCTTATTATTGCTCAGTCAGGCCCGGATTGGTTCTATTCTTCTCATGGCCGGGGCATTACTGGCTCTGGGTTTTGGGACAATGATGTCCTGTGCTCAAGCGATTGTCGTAAAAGAATCACCAAAGCACCGGGTCGGCCTGGCAACATCCACCTTCTTTATTTGCATGGATGGCGGGACGGGAATAGGCCCGTTTCTGACGGGTATGCTCGTCCCCTTTGTTGGTTTTCGGGGAATGTATCTGACGCTTGCGGCTGTTG
>JGI24712J26585_10002654_pt1 | contig 14468 bp, 18 predicted proteins | sample BioPla3DNA2_FD_26585 | JGI IMG/M metagenome (IMG submission 26585) | reverse complement strand
GTGGGCACGCCCGTGTATGACGCCCACATGATCGATATCGGCGGGGGGTTCGAGTCGAACGACAACGCCAACCTGCAGGGGAATCCGGAGACGTCGCATAAGAAGAAGGCCGACAAGATCAGTAAAGAGCAATACCTCCTCCAGCTCCCGCCGCATATTGCAGAAGCCCATCTGCGGTCGGATATCCATATTCACGACCTTGAATACTTCGGGACCCGCCCGTTCTGTATGGCGAAGGACACCGTGGTGATCGTGCAGGCGCCGGACACCACCCTTACGTTCGGCACCGTCGGCGCAATCTTCGGCGACTTTGCGTTCGCACAGGGTGCCGGCTGCGATCTCGCCGACGGTGCCGGGTATCGTGTCCTGACGCCGACCGGATTTGTTCCGATCACCTCGATATCGCGGCGAAGAGCGACGACGATGTGCCGGGTGACAACCGCCAGCGGCATGTTCGCCGACCTGACGCCGGACCACCGGGTGATTCTGCGGAATCCGGACGGCGGGTTCCGCCGGGTGAAAGTCGCCGACCTGACGGATGGTGACGCGATCGGCCGGATCGAGTTCGCTCCGTCGGCGCTGACCCGGCGGCCGACGACAACGGAGATTCATGGCGTGACGATCACGCCGGAGATTGCTCTGCTGATCGGCCGATACTGCCGGGGCCAGGATGAGATGCTGGCGACCGAGATCCTCGACACGCTTCGTGTTTCGCGCGAGGCGCCGGACGCTCGATATCTGCCGGACTGGCTCCTGCAGGTCTCCGATGACCTGATTCAGTGTGTGCTCCATGGNATGGAGATCGATCTCATGCACGATAAGAACCTGATCGAGAAGATCACGGCAATCCCGTCGCCGATCCTGCGGCAGCAGGTCCGCTGTCTGATCGAATCTCTTCCCCTCTGCGACTGGGACTGCGCTCCCATCATCGGCCGGATCGCCCGGGTCCAGCAGATCGATGCCGTCGTGTATGACGATTACGTCTACGATTTCGCGCTCACCGACATCCACATGTTCTACGCCGGGTCCGGCCTTCTGGTCTCGAACTGTCAGGACTGGGATCTCCGGTACTTCTTCTACTACGGCCTGATCCCGGACGGCCGGGGTACCAAAGCCAGCGTCTCGGCGCCCGCGAACCGGCCGGAAGTCGCGGTCCTCCACGCGGTCAAAGTGTTGGGATCNGCCCAGACNAACTTCGCTGGGGGACAGGGATATTACAATTTCCTGACGTTCCTCGCCCCCTATCTCGAAGGGCTGACCTACAACGAGATCNAGCAGTTGATGCAGATGTTCGTCTACGAGATGACCCAGATGATGGTGGCCCGGGGTGGGCAATCGCTAAGTAAAGACGAACTGATTGTTGTACGACATGCAGATACTGGCGAAATTTCGATCCGGCCAATCGGCGAATTTTGCCACACGTATGTTCCGGGCGAAGGCACTCATATCCTTCACGATACGAGTCTCGAAACCCTATCACTGAACAAACAGACGGGGAGTCTTGAGTGGAAACCCATTACCGGGGTATATGTGCATAAACCCGCGTCACCGCTCAAGCGTGTCACCGTCTGGTCGGGACGGGATGTTGTCGTCACCTCGGACCATTCACTGTTCACGCTCGANGAGCATGCAAATTTCGTTGAAACGACCGCGGCATCGAATCCAAATACCATCTTGTGCACAACCCACCTGCCGGTTGATGAGGTGACCCACCACTACACGCCGGATGATGCATGGGCGTTCGGAGCCATGATCGGCGACGGAAACGTCGTTTATCTTCACGACCGGATCACTGGCATATCCATATCGCCATCAAACGAGGCGGTAAGTGATCGGTTTGTCGACTATCTCAAGACGAAAACAACCCATACCATTCAATACACCCGTCCATCAGACGAATCTGCCATCTATCACATTTCAGTCGCGGATCGTTCGCTCGGTGAATACTTTGCCAGGATCTGCCGGGGGGCGGCAAACAAGCAGATTCCCGACGACATGCTGGGAGAATCAGAAACTGTGTTGTGGTCCCTTCTGGACGGACTGCTGTCAACTGACGGAAACACAGCCCGGCGCCGGTACGAGTATTCGACCACGTCAGTAAAACTGGCACGGCAGATCGAATTTATTCTCATGCGGCTCGGTGTGACCTATGCCATTCGTACCCGAAACTCCAAAAGCAATTTCACCCGGAACCATCCGGTTTACTGTATCCAGATCAACGCTCAGGATTCGGCAAACATCAATATTGTGCACAGCGAACGGCAGTTTGAACCATCTGGTGACAGTGTATCCCAGAACAATCACGATTTCGCGGTGTTGAAACCGTTCATCAAAGCCAAATACGGCCGTGGTGTATCGGCGTTGAACTACGCATATAAGGCAACGGACCGGAAATTGAAGTATGAACAGTTGATGCTGGTCAACGACAAACTCCCGGAACTCTGCAACAAGATGCGGAACATCCTACCGATGGAGGTAAAATCGATCGAANATGTGCCGGACGAAGAGTTCGTGTATGATATCGGGGTACAAGACAANGAGAACTTTGTCCTGCATAACGGGATTGTAGCCCACAATACCGTTTTCGCNTCCGTCCAGCTCTCCCCCGGCGTCCCNACNCTCTGGAAAGACAAACCGGTGGTCTATAAAGGCCGGGTGTGGGACGGCAAACAGGCGCCGAGCCGGACCTACGGGGAGTTCGAGCGGGAAGTCCGGTTATCGTTCAAAGCCCTCATGGACGTTATGCTGGATGGCGATTATTGGGGGAAACCGTTCAATTTCCCGAAACCCGAAGTGAGTCTGGAGCCGGACTTCATGACGGAAGACGAGGCATACAATGCGGATCACCCGGACCTGCCGTCGTACCGCGACCTGTACGACATGGCGTTCGAACTGGCCGCGAAGTTCGGGACCCCGTATTTCGATAACCAGATCCCGGCATACCGGGGGGCCGGGAAAGGCATATCGTGTTACCAGTGCTGTATGCCGGGGTTCACCCGGATTCCCGTCATGACCAAGTTCGGTATCCGGATCATCCGGCTGGACCAGCTGGAGAAAGGGTATCAGGTCATGACCCCCGACGGGTTCAAAGGGTTTGAAGATATCCTGGTCCGCGACTTCAAAGGCGATCTTATCAGAATTAAGTTCGCGAACGGCCGGTTCTTCCTCTGCACCGACGACCACCGTATTCCGGTGATCCGGAACAAGCGTCTGACCGTGATCCCGGCATCCGAGGTTGTCGTCGGCGACGCGATCCCCTACCGCCCGGTAAATACCGATGAGGTGGCGGACGCGTATCCCTATGAGAAGACCGTGACGGTGACGAAACTGGGGCAGGAACCGTTCTGCGGCAAAGTGTACGACCCGATCAACGTGGAAGGGCACCTGTTCTACACCGCCGACGGGTTGCTGACGTCGAACTGCGCCTACCAGTTCGGTGCCAGTCCGGAATCCGACCCGGAGTTCTTCGATAAACTGTACTTCCGGAACGGAGCGCATTTCTCGATGGGGGCGGGGCAGGTCGTCACCCTGAACTGTCCTCGGGCCGCCTACGAGTCCGGGAAAGACGTGAAGAAACTGGTCGCCCGGCTGAAAGGGTTGATGGATATCGCGGCCGAGATCTTTGTGATCAAGCAGCGGTGGATGCGGGAGATCGTCACCCATAACCGGATACCGTTCGCGCTGCAGCGGCCGCGGGACCCGATCACTGGGGAACTCGGTGCGGTTGCGGTCGATCTCCCCGGTCTGGTCTATACTGTGGGGGTCGTCGGGATCAACGAGATGGTGCAGTACCTCACCGGTTCGCAACTGTATGAGTCGAAAGAAGCGGTGAAGGCAGCGGTTTACGTGCTGGTTGAACTGAACAAGTACGCCCGGGAACTGACCGAACGACACGGGTTCACCATCGCGATGGCCCGGACCCCGGCTGAGACGACAGGGCAGCGGTTCGCGGTCGCCGATCTGCTGAGCGACCGGTACCACGCCGACGCCATCACGGTCGTGAAGGGCGATCTGAAGACGTTCGAACGGGATGTGGGGACCACCCGGGACCTCCCGGTCTACTACAACAACGGCACCCATATTCCGGTCGACGCCCCCATCTCGATCTACGACAAGATCCGGGTGGAAGAAATATTCTTCACCCTGGTCCAGGGCGGCAACATCTTCCACGCGTTCCTGGGCGAGACGATGCCGGACCCGCACGGCCTTGCCGAGTTCGGGCTGAACATCGCGAAGAATACGCAGATCGGGTATTTTGCGTTCACGCGCGATCTGACCATCCCGCTCCGGCGGTACCGGTGGTATGCGGAGCCGGCCTGACCCGGCTCACGCAACCTATATTTACCGCGAAAACGAATGTAGGTATGATAATATGACAGAAGAAATTACAATCTTCCGGATGGAGTTTTGCCCGCGCTGTGAACTGCTCGCCGACCTGCTGCGGCAGCGCGGGGTGCCGTTCACCGAACGTATGATGGACGATTCCGAATCCATCGCCGAACTGATCTCGAACTCGATCTTCGCCGCGACCGCGCCGATCGTCAAGATCGGGGAGGAGTTCCTCACCGATAAAGACATCTTTGCCGGAACGTATAATGGAGATGCGTTATCCCAGACGCTTCTCGACCGGATCGCGGCTGCCCGGTGATCGGGTACCGCCGATCCCTCTTTTTTCGGAACTTCTATATAGCAGAACAAGTAATCTGTACACCGTATGGTATTTTCGTTTTCAACCCTCGACGTGACGAAACATCGGCGCAACCTCATCCTGATGTTCGTCGGTATCGTCTGTTTTATCGTGAATATCGGCCTGTACTACGTTCAGGACGGCCTGGGATCGATCGCCAACACCGGGGTTATCCTGATCGGGTGTATCCTGTTCCTCTGGGGCGGGATTGCCATCGCCAAAGATTTCCGCACCACGCAGACCATTGAAAAAGAGTGAGTTAATCTCTTGTATTGCCGGGTTCTCCCCGGCAATACCGCATTAGATGATGAATTCACGACACCGGGTCTTGTCCAGAGCGAACGTGCGGTGCAGTTTCTGGGTCTGCTGCTTTTTTGGACACCGGTCGTTGATGGCCGCGAGTCGGTGGCCGGCGCCGGCGATCAGGTCGAGGATCTGGTTGAACTCCGATGCCGGATATATGTTGCGTTCGCAGAGGGCGTANTCGGTGTTGCAGTAGACNAGGCGGCGACAGANNCCGTCGTCAACGAGCCACGTGGCGGGTATNCCGGCAAGATATTCGATGGGCAGTTCGTCACACGACAGCGCGTCGATTGCCACGACAAGATAGTACGGTTCGCCATGAATCAGGAGCGGTTCGGCAACGATTTTGATGGCCATGGTATCGTATACGTGTCGGCGCTCCTCGCATATATAGGTTGTTCCACACGTGCAACATATTTATAAATACAAACTGAAATACACATACTAGTATGTCTGGAATTCTCGTAGATGACGGCGTCTCAACGCCAACCACACAACCTTCCAAAAAACGACGCAACATTCTGGTCGTTGGGGGGTTTCTTATCCTGCTTGGGGTTGGGTTCCTGGTCGTTGGTAACCTGTTATCGACACCATCTCCTCAAACCGATCAGGCATACGCAATTACTGTCAACATTTCACTGATTGCGCCGGACGATGCGCATGGACAACGTCTACTGGAGATCCGGCATACCGGGGGCGACATCATTGCGTCGGTCGATGAACTTCGGTTCACCCTGGCTCCGCCGGACGGCGATTCGATGTTCACCACTACCCCGNTATCAATCAAACGGGACGGGCAGNTTACGTTCGCAAAACCCGGCGACACCGTTTACGTGTATCTGCGCACGGACGGTCAGATGATCATGAGCAACGCGGTCCCTGCATATGCGACGTTTATGGATTTCCCGAACGGCCGGTGGCGGCTGCAGATCGACGATAACCGGGTGAACGCAAAAATCGTGGCTCATACGTTCCTGATCGCTGATTCCATGACGTACCCGGTGCCGAGCGGTTACTCGCTTCGGAGCGGCGTCAAAAAAGTGCCGGATTACGGCACGGTGTTCGTATACGGTTCCCTCTACAAAGAACGGTTGGAAATCGATCGACCGATGCGCCTGATCAGCACGTCACGGGCAGTGCTGGACGGGGGGAACCTGGAAGCGATCGTTCAGGTAAAGGCGAACAGCGTGATGATCGATGGGTTTGAGATCAAAAATTCCGGGAGTAATGAGTTTATTAGTGGTGGAATTGTTGTGCACGAAGGGGTTGTCGGAACGGTGATTCGAAACAACAATATTCATCACTGTTCGAACGCCATCTGGTTATGGGGGGCCGATTCCGGGATCGTTCAGAACAATACTTTGTATCGAAATGACAATGCCGGAATTTTAATGGAAGGAGGGGCACACAACAATTATGTGAAGTACAATACGGCGTATGAAAACATGTATGGTATTTTGGTTATCGGCGGAAATTACAACACGATCAATGAGAACGTGTTCCACGACAATGACAAGTATGCCATCTATATTGAGAACTACAAAGCATTGCAGAACATTTGCGAATACAATGATTTCGGGAATGACAATCACGAATGTGTCGACATGGCAATTCGCGAGTAATAGGAGGTCAATATGGGACGAATCAAAGAGAAGTTCAACAAGATTAAGGGTGGAAAGAAATACCCGGTCGATGATGAGACGTATAAACGCGTTGTGGTCATGATCAAGGAAGAGTATCCGTTGTGGGCGGAGATCGACGACGATCTCCTCGTCCTCTTCATCAAACTCGCCATCAAACGGCATCCGACCGATGCGTTCGAGAACATCGGAGAGGAAGAATTGCGGATGAAAGTCAAGAACGCGTTCGTCTTCTCCAATGAAGCCGCGTCCCTGACGCCGGACAAGATCGCGCAGCTCAACACCGCGTACCGGAATGGGAAGAAACTCGGTGTCGATATGAAGAAAGTCTTTAAGAAAATCGGCTGATTGCGGAAATCTTCAACCATCTTTTTTATAGGGCAACTCTTATATAGGTTCGTCGGCAACGTATACATGATCGTGTACGTAATTTCATAATGACAATCGAGGTGACCTATGGGAGAGATCAACAAAGAAGCCTTAAATCGGTTGAAGAAACTGAAAAATGAGCAAGAAAAGATCAATGAGGATATTACGTATTGTGTTTCACAGATCGAACTTGCAACGAGCCGTATCGCGACCGCACAGAACCGTAACGATTACCCCCTGATTCTGGCGATGGCGACCGAGATGGCGAATCAGAACACCAAACTGCAGTCCGCCACCCAGAACATCATTGCGATCCGGGGCGATATCCAGCACCTGCTCGCTAACAACCCGGAGATCAAGAAAGCGGAGGAGGAGACGAAGAAACGGGGGTATCCGTATCGGGGAGGGATGATGGGTGGATACGACATCCCGCGGCGGGCAACCAAACGGTCGGCCGGCGTGAACCGGGTTACAAAGCCGGCGAAGAAGAAGTGCGCGGCACCCCCGGCCGGCAAGAAACGGGCGGGGACCAGGAGATAAACTATGGGTATGATCAAACGACCGAAGAAACTGGCAACAGTAACGACATACAAAACAACCACCGGAAAGAACGGCCAGCCCCAGCTTACGGGCGGCCAGAAGGTCCGATATAAAAAGCGGGTGTAATCATGGTGAAGAAAGGTAAACGCCAGTATTTTTACATGAACCGGAACGGGAACGTAGTCTACACCGACGACCAGGGCAAAGTTATCGGAAACCACGTGGTCTGGGACCAGCGGCAGATGAACGACGGGGTGATCGAGCATACCCTGAAGACGCCGGACGGGAAAGAGATCGCCGTCATCAAATCTGGGTCCTGGTCCTACAACGACCGCTACAACACTTTCCTTCGGGTGAAAGAGAAGGCATCCAAGACCATCCGGTGAACCGTATATTGCTATACAGCCGTAGGGCACCGGTATGCACCGTGCAGACCGGTGCAGCGGCATCTATTTATAGGTATACATAGAACTTTTATTATACAATGTCTGACAATACTGATACCCAGGAGTCCGTTGAAGAGCGGATATGGACGACGGTTCGCCTGAAAAAGACCACTCGCGACCGATTTGTCGAGGGTGGGCGGAAAGGCGAATCGTACGACGATGTCGCGAACCGCGTTATGGATGAGAACGAGACCCTCCGGGCGTACATCAAGCGGTGTCATGCGTTTCTGCTGGCTGAGAGCCCGGACCTGTACGCACGCATGCAAGAGGTTCAAGAAGGTGCACAATCATGAGCGAAAAAGTCTTTGGCAACGTAAAACGCGAACCGATCTTTAAACCTGTCGCAGGACAGAACGAGCACGAAGAGATGAAGAAGCCGTCTGAACCTCAAACGCCGGACCCGGTCGCGTCGTCGGGCGAGGATCTGCGCGAGATCGTCGAGGCGATGGAGAAGTATCTGGACGTGGTGCATCGGGAGATCTCCGACCTCAAACAGGCGATGGAGACGGTTCTGCAGGTGATTGACCAACACGGTGTTCAGATCGGTGAGATCTCGCAGGATCTGACGATGACGAGCGGCGAAATCGTGCGCGTCTCTCGCTACCTCGGCCGGCAGGTCAAGGCGTGTGAGACCGCGATCAACAACGTCCCGGCCTACATCCAGCAGGAAGTCGCCCGTCAGATCGCCGAAGACCAGCCGGCCAGTGTGCCTGACGCGCCGCCGGAAGAGAACGCCGATTCGGCATGATTGCAGACCTTCTGCTGGGTGCATCGGTCTGCGGCCTGTTTGCCTCGTTGATCCCGGCCTGTTATCGCGATTACCGGTACCGAAAGATTCCGGTCGCCACCTGGAAGTTCGCGGCGATGGTGGGAATTCCCCTCTCGTTCGCCTCGTTTCTCATCCGCGTCGTGACGGGGTCAATCAGTCCCGATGCCGTCCCGATGCTGGTCGGGATCGCCCTGGTGGCGGCAGCAGCGGCGTTCGCGCTCGGCTACATCGAGGTGTTCGGGGGCGCGGACAGCATCGCGATCATCATTATCGTGTTGACACTGTTCTACGTCCCGATAGCCAACAGCCTGTTCGTCTTCGCGTTCATCAACAACACCGTGATCGTCTGTCTCCTGATCTTTCTGGCGATCTTTGCGAAGAACGTGGTGGAGCGGAACTATCGGGATCTCTCGATCCGCCAGTTCCCGTTGATGTTCGTCGGCACGAAGATCCCGTTCGCTCATTTCACGACCTATCACGGGATCGTGCTGGAAGAGGTTACGGCAGAAGACGGTGCCCTCTCCCGGCGGTTTATGGATTTCTCGCGGAACTTCCGGATGGAACGGGACCGGTTCACGACCGCAATCGCCGCGAGTGAACAGGCGGACTTGTATCGACAGGCGGGAAAAGTGTGGGTAATGTATGTCCTGCCGTTCATCATTCCGATTACCGCAGGACTCGCCGTCACCCTGGGGGTCGGTGATGTGGTGCAGATCCTTCTGCACCTTTAATTTTTGTTTTTCTTGACGAATGCGCCGAACCGTTTGTCGAACTGGTCGAGAAGTTTGGTTGCTCCGGCGATCTGCTTGTCCAGATGTTTGATGGCTTTCTTGGTTGTCGTGTCCTTCTCCTCGATATCCGCCTTGATCTCTTTGAGGGTCTGGATGTTGCNGATGATGACTTTCCGCTGCTGGACGAGGTCCACCTTCGCCTTCCCGAAATCAGTCGCGGCGATCATCATGTCATCACATTTGTCACACACTTGAACGATCGACTTGTAGGCCGTCCGAGCGTTCTTGATCATCATGTCCATCTCGCCGAACTGGGCGGGACGGAGGTTGGTAAAGTTGCTGATAAACGTCTCTTTCTGACGTTGACCGAACATAAACGTGTTTACATCTTTCATACCTATCACACCTCATGGGTTACTTACCGTTTCACGCGCGAATATATAAACATTGTTGGCCGAAACCTTTTTACTATTCTCTGGTGAAAATATAGTATGGAATGTCATACACTCAATATGGTCAACGGGACCCGTATTTTTTCACCGTTCGATATCGATGCGTTCATGAGTGTCATCGGGACGGCCCGATCGATGGCAGCATTTCGCTTTTTTCTGGCCACCGGGTTACGGTATCGGGAGGGGAATTTCATTCTGCAGAATCCCGATATGTTCGATCCCGACGCTCGCGTAATCCATTTTAAAGCCAACAAGGATTGGGACCGGGAACGGCGGTATAAAGACCGCGACATCTATCTCTCGTATGCCGATGTGGATTTTATTCACCTGTTCTTGAGTGTCGGACGACCTATGAACACAAAGCAGGAAGAAATTACCAAGTATATGAAGTTTTGGGCCGGGAAACTGAACATGAATCCGGTCGGGGTCGGGACCATGGCGCTTCGGAAAACCCGGTTTGTCTGGCTGTTGACGACGTTCCCGGAGTATGAAGACGTGATCGTTGCGTCCCTGAACCATAACGCGAATCTGCCGAAATGCTCGGCCGACGACGATCTGGCGATGTACAAAACAGTCCCGTTCTCGGAACAAGAAAAGAAACGGATCGCCGCATACCTCCATGGATGGGATGTGGCGGTCGATCAATCCTGAAAAATTAGCGGCGGTTGAGCCGGACGCCCGATACCCGTTCGACCGTCTGCATGAACGACGGCCGCCCGGCGGCCCGGTTCGTTGTATATCCCTGCCACCATGGTTCGTACAAAACGCTCGGTTGACGATTGTTGTATGACACGGTGTCAGTCAACCACAACAGCATCTATATAACCGTTACCGGTCAACGTTCTCCGGGGTGACACGAATGCCATTGACCGAACGAGAGCGACAATACGTTATCGGACGAACCCGAAAACTCTGGAAGGACGCGGGATTGACGCGCTTCCTCCTCCGGTTAAAACCGGGGGTCTCCGCGCTACTGACGTATGAAACGGGCGTTTGATGTTTCGCGAACATCCAGAAGGTCACGACCGCCGACTGATCGCCGTCGGGCAATCCTGTCCATCATCGAACAGGTCGGTCAGACGAGTGTCCGACGGTTTGTACCCTGACAACCGTGTGCGGCGACTCGACCACCAACTCTTTTTGGTTGCTCCGCATTTCCGGAACGCTCTGCTAATTCTATCGAATTATTGTTGCAAATGTTGATGACAAACAAGGCTAAACAGCAATCAGTTCTGATCGAATTTTCTGCACAATGTTCGGTCGATTTGCCGATATGAAAGCATATTTTGCCGAATTGAAAACTGACCCCGGAGGAGGCCGAAACCCCCTTGGGGATTAAGAGGAAAATAGATATATAGGAAAAACTAATACCTGTGTGTGTGAGGGCCGGAAGGTGGAAACGGACCCCGGAAAACCGTTGAAAAAGCGATACCTATACCTATCGAATTTGGTGAAACTATGAGTGAATCCAGCAATGTTGATATCTCGGAATTACGCGAGGCGTTGGGCACAATCATCGCGTCGTATACCTATCTTTATGATCCGTTCGCGATCATCAAGGAGACCGATATTGTCATCCGGTATGAAACGGCCATGCTTGACGCAAAAGGACGGTGGAATACATATAAAGAAACGTTTGGGAGGTTTCGGAAGATGTGGGCGGACGCCCTCCAGAAGTACAACCAGATTACAGGAGACTGGAAAGACGCATGGATCATCTGTAGTAAGGTGCTCGACGGCCTGATGCGGATTGCCGTCAAGGAAGAACTCATCTCGCTCTCCCGCGACATGTTCAACCTCTCGAACACGGATACTATGAAGATGCCAGCCGGCGGCGGGTTCGGGATGCCGNGCGAGATCNGCGGGTTCGGTGATGGCGGTGCCCCGATCGGCTAACCTGTATGATCAGATCGTCCACCCCACCACCGAGTTTGGCGGATCGCTCTGCCACGTGATCGGCGAGAAGGGGGTGGGGAAGACGGCGTTGATCGGCAAAATGGTGCGGGACGGGTTCGCCCACCCCCACCCCCCGATCGTCGTGGTGCGGGGGGTGGGAAGCGATCTGGTTCCGTCCTGGATTCGCCGGATGGTGCCTGATCGAACCGTTACGGTCATTCGCCGGGATGTGCCGTTCCAGTACGACCTGTTCGGCGTCAACGTGGTTGAAGAACCCGACACCGATCTGCTGACGTTCTGGTACACGACGATCCGGCAGATCTGCGCGACGAAACCCAGCGACCGGGGGGTGCTGCTGATCCTCGATAACGGAGAGGAGGTGTTCGACTACACTGCCGTTCAGAGACCCGCGATTCTCGATATGCGGTATCTGCTACACGATCTGCGGATCTTCACCTGCAGCCTCGTCGTCTGCACCGATACGACCATCGATATCCCGCCCCGGTTCCGGTCCCTGTTTCCCTTCACCATCTATCTGCCCGGTGCCGTGACGCGGATCGACGATCTTCGCTACACGTCGACCCTGGAACTGCCGCCGGGCCACGCTCTGATCAAACACGCGATCGGGACCGAAGAGGTCTATCAGTTCGAGGAATGACATGGGACCGGGGATTAAACGATCGTATGCCGAGGGGTTCCGGCTCCTGAAAGAGGTGATCCGCCACAACAACAATTCGGGTGGCGTGACGGTCGGTATCTTCGGCTCGAAAGGGTCGGGGAAAACGACGTTCCTCCTCACGCTCGCCAACAAGATCGGGTGTTACAACCCCTATGTACAGGATAGCGACGACGTCGAGTTCGAGACGATCATCTGGCGGGGGCGTGACGCCGATTACTGGACGTGGTTCGATAAACGTCGGGTCACCCTGTTCATCCATCGGGACGATCTGGAGACGATCGAGTTCAAGAACGATCTCCTGCAAAAACTCGACGCCGACATCCTCCCGACCATCAAGACGTATACATCCATCAAAAGTCTGTATGCCAGTCTGGTGAAAGGCGGGATCAACGTCGTCTACGAACCCCGGAACTACAAAATCACGCCCAACATCAAGAAGATGGTGCAAAAACGGGGAATCACCGGGGACGACCTGTTCAAGACCGATGAAGTCGATCCGGTCATTTTCTGGTTCGAGTTCATGTACTGGCTCGTCAAGAATAAGTCGCTCGACTTCATGACGATTATCTTTGATGAGGCCGACGAACTGTTCCCGACATCGCCGGCGGGTGCCCGGTGGCATCTCAATCTGTGGGCCAAAGATGTCATCAAGGATTTGCGGAAACGGAACATCACACTGATCATCGCGGCCCACGCCTACACCGATATCGACGGCCGGATCATGCCGAAACTCCAGTACAAGATTTACATGAAAGGGTCGGTGACCCCCAACACCTCGCTCGTCTCCCGGCAGGCCCCGTTGATGCTCAANCAGGGCATCTTCTATATCGAGCGTGACGCGTGGGGGTTGGCCCGGTTCGACAAGATCCAGGAACAGCCCCGGGTCCTGGTGATGTTCGGCAACGACGATAACGGGGGCGATGACGAGCCGGACGAGGTGCCGCCGGACGATGGAGATGATGACGATGATGACGACGTTGGCAGTGATGGCATTGATGAACCAGCAGCAGAAGAAAAAACGAGCCGCCCGAAGAAGACCGGCGCGATCAAAGGCATCCCACCGGAACTGATCAAGGTCGATCCGACCGGGAAACTGGTGATCGACCTGACAAACCTCAACCTGTCGGACGACGATGTCCGGGTCGAGATGGCCCCGCCCAAAAAACCTAAGAAACCGGCGAGTCCGCACAAGAAGGTGAACCGGAAGGTGAACAACACGAAGTCGCGTAAGACGAAACGTGATTATGGAGGGAAGTGATGGAGGAGCGAGTGCGGCAGGGCGTCCGGTGGTTTGGCGTCGGACTGGTGGTCTATACGGTCCTGATAGTCGGGGTCGTGACCCTCACCGCCTACCTTGCCGGACCCCTGCAACAGTACACCACGCTGTATGTCGGGTGCCGCCTCCTCCAGACCCTGCCTCCCGAACTCCTGATGGTCTTGATCGTCATCGGTGCGGCCAGCCTTGGCGTGCTGGGGTATTGGGAAGGAAAAACACGAAAGAACCAGGAATGATAGTATGTCACATGATACATGGTGTTACGTTAATTTATTCTGTTCCGGCGTCGTGCTCGGAATCGGGTCGGTCTGTCTGGTTGAATTACTGACCAACGGGTCAAACGTCGTGTCGACACCGAGTGTGGTGGGCGTGCTTACCATCGTCGTCGGGATGACGAGTATCGCCGTTATCGCACGGTTTCAGGAGGAACGGGTGATTCGTACAGAGTTCGACACGCTTATGGAACGGTAATCTAAAACTCCCTCTTTTTTAGAGTTGCATTTCAGAAAATATTGTTCTAAAGAGAAACATTTATGTATTCACGGGCTAACGATCTAGTACGCGCAGTTGTGTCAACTACCACCGGTTGAAACCGGTGGCTTGCGAACGGCTAAGCGAGACTAAACANTTAGACTAGGAGGCATTACACAATGCAGCAGCGTTACGGGCTACAAGAACGG
>JGI24712J26585_10002649_pt1 | contig 14482 bp, 13 predicted proteins | sample BioPla3DNA2_FD_26585 | JGI IMG/M metagenome (IMG submission 26585) | reverse complement strand
TGTCATAATGCGCCCTGGCATTTTCATTGCAATATGGATTGCGGAGTGGTGCCATGCATATACCTACCGCCGGGGAAGATCGCGCCTTACACAACCCACGGGAAGGGGTGGATTATCCACTTGATCATGACGTAACGTAATGTGGTTAAATGGAGGTGGGAGGGATAGAAGTGGAAAAAGGGACGAAGTATTCCATAGGCGAGGTTGCCAAGTTTTCCGGTGTAACTGTCCGCACCCTGCAGTATTACGACAATATCGGCCTTGTTCCCATAGAAAAGGATGAAAGCGGGCGTAGGTTCTACAGCCGTAACGATCTTGTGAGGCTCCAGCAGGCTTTGTTTTTCAGGTCGTTAGGTTTGTCGCTGAAACAGATCCGCGAACTGGTTGTAGAAGCAGCGACATCAGATCAGATAGCCGAGATCCTAACCAACCAGCGGGAGATATACACTGAGAAACTGAATGAGACGCACGGCTACATCTCAGCTATCGATGCCGTCCTGGCCAGTCTGAGAACCGGCGGCGAGATTCACTCTGAAGAACTCGTTCAATTGCTGACGCGGTTGAATCGGGGAGCTGTTGCTGAGTACCGAAATGTGGAGTACGGTACATTGACCAGGAAGCTTTTGATGGAGGAATATGCTGACGGGGCGGCCGCTTTAGCGGTTTACTGGCAGTGGAAGTCCCTATTACTAGAGGCTTCAGCACTTATCCTTTCCGGGGTTGAGTCTCGAAGTGAAGCTGGCAGACAATTCGCCCAGAAATGGCTGAAGATGATCGAGCAGGTCACGCAAGGCCGGAGCGATCTCCTCGAAGCTCATCGGGAGTCTTACGACAAACGGGGCCAGTGGCCGGAAGAAGATCGCAGGCTCATGGAATTCGCCGACCAGTTCATTGACGAGGCCGTTGCGTTCTATTTGGAATCTGAAGGTGTAGAAAAGGTGGAGGAGAGCAGTGATTGAACTCAGGAACCTGACGAAGAAGTTCGGACAGAATACGGCAGTGGATAGCCTATCCCTAGTGGTTCGGCCTGGGGCTGTAACAGGGTTCTTAGGCCCGAATGGGGCAGGGAAATCTACTACGATGAAGATGATCTTAGGTCTAGTGAGGCCAACTAGCGGCCAAGTTTTGGTGGATGGTGTCCCCTACAGCAGGTTGAAGGATCCGATTCGCAAGCTAGGTGCACTTGTCGATCCAGAAGCCGTAAACCCAAATTTCACAGCGAGGCAGCATCTCGCATTAATGGCAACAGCTGGAGGCATAGGCATGGAGCGGATTGCCCATCTGCTCAAGCAGACGGGATTGGAGACAAGGCAGCATCGCCGGATAGGCGAGTTTTCCTTAGGCATGAGACAGCGTTTGGGTATCGCAGCGGCTCTCTTAGGTGACCCGGAGACAGTGATCCTTGATGAACCTTTCAATGGATTGGATGTGGATGGCATCAAATGGCTGCGCGCCTTGACCAAAGGGCTGGCCGAGCAAGGCAAAGCGGTGTTTGTTTCCAGCCATTTGATGAGCGAGGTAGAGGCGATTGCGGATCGGGTTGTTGTGTTGGCTCAAGGAAGACTTATCGCTGACATGACAATCGATCAGCTTATGAAGGCGAATCTGAGCACCCATGTACGTGTTCGGAGCGAGGATGACAGAAAATTGGCAGCCGCTGTTACTAAGGCGGGCGGCGCAGTCCGGCAAAGCTCTAACGGTACCATCCTTGTCAACAGCATGGAAATGGAAGAGATCGGGAAAATGGCCAAGGAGTTGGGTTTAGCTATCTTTGAACTGACATCCGCGCGCCCGTCGTTGGAGGATTTGTTCGTGGAATTGACCGCTGGCTCGGTGGAATTCCAGGGACAAACAGCACTAAACGGCAGAGGTGATGCAATATGGTGAGCAGATTGATCACGGCTGAAGCAAAGAAGATCCTGTACCTGAAGTGGTCGAGAATATACCTCTTGGTGACGGTGTTAGCCAGCCCCGCCTTTGGACTGCTGCTTTCACTGACAACCCGCATGACAACGGGCCGTGCCTTCGTTGGTCTTCTTCCCCGTGAGGTCCTATCTATGAATCTCTTGGGTGTGGACTTGGCAAATATCATGTTGATCGTGTTTACCGCCATGTCGATCAGCCGAGAGTTTTCCACTAAGTCCATTCAGGTGTCCCTGGCGTTGACACCGACAAGAACACACCTGCTTACTGCGAGGTTGGCAACCGTCTTTGGGCTATCGCTGGTGTTCAGCTTGATTACCGTCTCCGCAGCGTACCTGGTGAGTCAGATGCTTCTGGTTGCTCATCAGATGCCGTTGCTGGGACTAACTGATGTGGGAATAGCCCGGATGCTGGTAGGCGTAATGGTCATGCCTGTCTTTTACTGCGTGCTTACAGCTGCTGCCGCCTTTGCCTTTTGGAGTGGTGCGGGTGCGGTCACTTTCTCTCTATGCGTCCTCGCAGTACAGGCACTGGTTGGGCTGTTTCCAGAGGATATCCAGACATGGCTTATGCCCTTCACACCTCAGTCCGCCGTTCACAACTTGGCAGGGATGAACCCGCCTGACTCGTGGGAGTCCGTGAGCTTGGTGGTTAGTGCGGCCGTGCTAGTTATGTGGGCTACTGCAACCATCTTAGTAGCGAGTTGGCGACTCCAAAGGAAGGATGTTTAGTTTCTGCACCTGACCTCAGGGCAATCTGCTTTGAAGCAAGTAAGCCATCATGTTTGGCCACGAAGTCGTCAACTTACCACATGTGAAAAATAATCGATGCCCCGCCCTGTGGCGGGGTTGTTCTTTTGCCGGGAAGGCTCAGCGGGTTTTTCACAAAAACGTGGTACAAAAATGCCGAAATCTGCGTTTCTGGAAGTTTATGTGGCCTAATCGACGCTTTGCGTCCAATTCCTCCGTTTACATACCCATTACAGTGTTTGCATTCTGTTAATTCCTTTGTTATGCTTAAGCTGAAATTTCTTGCAGAAAGAAATTGCAGAGAAGGAAGGTTCCCATGTCCAAGTTTCCCATTTCCCAGCTCATCAAGGTGGCAGAGCTGTATTACTACAGAAAGATGTCTCAAAAGGAAATCAGCCTTGAGCTCAACATCTCCCCGGCCACCGTATCCCGCATGTTCCAAGAAGCCTTGAACATCGGTCTTGTTAAGGTGGAAATCAGGGAAATCAGCGGTGATTTTCAGCAACTGGCCAGGGAACTGGAAGCCCGCTACGGCTTGGAAAAGGCGGTGGTGGTCCAAAGCCCGGAGCAAAAGAACGATTGGCATCTGAAGAAGCTACTGGGCAAAGCTGCCAGTGAGCTGTTCTATGAAACGGCCAGGTCCGGGGACCTCATTGGTATCGGACCGGGGGAGACCATGCTGGAAACCATCTCTTCGCTCCACTACGAGAGCGCCTTAATGGATGTGCACTTGCTTCCGCTCATGGGCGGGTGGGGCTCCGCTCTTTTGCAGCGTGAGAACAACAAACTGGTGATTACCATGGCTTCCATTTTGCAGTGTGATTACAGCCTGGTGCCCGCACCCGCTTTTGTCAGCAGCCCTGAAGTGAAGGAGATCTTCCTTCGGGAGGATCAAGTGAAACACGTGACCCAGCTGTGGGCGGATCTGGATCTTGCCCTCTTTTCCATCGGGCCCGAACTGAAACGGAATATGTACACAACCCTGGCTCCAGATCAAAACGACATCGCCAGTACAGAAAAAGTGGTGGGGGACATAGTGGGCAAGCTCATCGACGGTGCAGGGAACGAGCTTGATCACGTTTACAACAAGAAAATCATTTCCATTCCTTTCTCCCTGCTCAAGCAGGTGCCCAAGAGAATCGGTGTGGGAGGTGGTCCTTACAAGTACAGGGCTTTGAAAGGCGCTCTCAAGGGACGTTTCTTCAATTACTTAGTTACGGATCACAATACGGCGACAAGAATCTTAGAAAGTGGTGACGACATTGACTCTATTTAAGGAAATGTTTGGCGTAAACAAACCCATTTTAGGCATGGTGCACTTCTTGCCGCTGCCCGGTTCTCCCCTCTACGACCGGGAGGGTGGCATGAAGAAGATTCGTGAGACAGCACTGCGCGATGCGGAGGTTTTGCTGGAAGCGGGCTTTGACGGCCTGGTATTCAGTAATGAAGGAGACCGCCCCTATCTGAGCAACGTGGATAAAGTTACGGTGGCGGCCATGAGCTCCTTGATCAGCGAAGTCACTTCCCGTTTTAAGGCACCCTTCGGCCTTTCTGTTTTAGCAGATGCGGAAGCGGCCATTTCCATCGGTAAAGTGGTGGATGCCAACTTCGTGCGCATCTTCCTCTCTTGGGTGTTTGTAGGGGACTGGGGCATTGTTGACCCCAACGCGGCCCGGCTGCAGCGCCTGAAGGCGGGCATTGACGGCCAGATGAAAATCTTCGCCAATATTTCCGGCCACACTGAACCCCTGGCACCGAGAAGCCTGGCGGATATCGGCAGGGGAGCCGTGAAGTTCGGTTTGGCCGATGCGCTCTGCTTAGCCGGCACCACTGCAGGCAGCGAGGTGGCCGAAGAGGACCTCCTGGATGCCAGAAGGGGCAGCGATGGTGTGCCCATCATAGCTGGGACAGGGGTGAATGAGCAGAACGTGGCCCGTCTCCTTCCCCTAGTGGACGGAGTAATCATGGGCACCAGCGTCAAGGTGGACGGTGATACCTTCAAACCCGTTGATCCTGAGCGCGCTGCTTCGTTTATCAAACTAGCAAAAAAGGTAAGGAATGACCTTCCATGACCAAGATCCTTGAAACACGGAAGTTAACTAAAGTGTTTCCAGGAGTAAAAGCCGTAGATGAACTGGACTTTGACCTAGAGCCTGGCGAAATCCACGCCATCGTCGGAGAGAATGGGGCCGGGAAATCCACCTTGATCAAAATGCTGGCCGGAGTTTACCGCCCCACCTCCGGCACCATCATTGTTCAAGGGGAAGAACGCACCTTCCACAACCCCCGGGAAGCCATGGAGTACATCGGGGTGGTTTACCAAGAGAATGAACTGATCCCTTACTTCTCTGGCTATGAAAATCTGTTCTTGGGGGTTGAGGAAACCGCAAGCGGCCTACTGAAAAATGAGACCATGCGGGAACGGGCCTACGCCTTGGCGGAAGAGTTCAACTTCGAATTGGACTTGGATTCGGAAGTGAGGGAACTGGGTGCGGGGCAGCAGACCCTCATCGCCATCCTGAAGGTGCTCTACGAGCGCCTGCCTATCCTCATCTTCGATGAACCCACCGCGGCCCTGAGCTACAAGGAAAGCGAGACCCTCTTTGAGCTGCTCCGGGACCTCAGGAGCAAGGGCTTTGCCATTGTCTACATTTCCCACCACCTCATTGAGGTGCTGGATCTGGCGGACCGGGTCACAGTGCTGCGGGACGGGAAAAAGGTGGTTACCGTCCAAAACGAAGGGCTCACCGAGAGGCAGCTGATCCAGTACATGATCGCCCGGGATATTGACGTGCAATACCCCAAGTTGGAGGCTAACATCGGGGAGACCGTTCTCCAGGTGAGGGATTTCAGCGACAAGCGCTACGGATTTGACGACATCAACTTCCACATCCGCTCCGGCGAAATCGTGGGGTTTGCCGGGCTAACCGGCGCCGGCCGCACGGAGCTGGCCAAAAGCATCTACCGGCAATTTAGGAAGAGACCTGGAAACATACAGCTCACGACTCATGCCGCGGACAGAAAGCGCAGGATGGTGCTCATCCCGGAAAACCGCCGGGAGGAGGGGGTCATCCTGGATCTGTCCGTGCGGGAGAATCTGATTCTGGCGAGCCTGGACCAGCTCAGCCATTTGGGTTACCTCATTGAACGCGGGATTGTCAAATACATTGGGTCCATCATTGAACAGCTGGCGATCAAAGTGACTTCCCCTGCCCAATCGGTCAGGACCTTAAGCGGAGGCAATCAGCAAAAGGTTTCCATTGGCAAGTGGATGGGCGAATCCTGCGATGTCTGGATTTTCGATGAGCCGACCCAAGGCATCGATGTGGATACCAAAACGGAGATCTACACCATCATGAGCCAATTGGCCCAGCAGGGATCGGCCATCTGGTTCATCAGCTCCGATTTGCGGGAGCTCACGTCCATTTGTGACCGGATCTATGTGATGTATGATTTTGCCATCGCGGCAGAGTTCACAGCACCTTATGAGCGAGAGGACATTCTCACGAAGATGATGGGAGGGGATTAGAATGAAGGAGAGGGCAATGAACAGCCGTTTTCAACAGCTTTTGACGAAGTATGGCACCATCCTTGCTCTGGTCATAGTCACACTCATGTTTTCTCTCTTCGTTCCAGGTTTTGTGAACAGCCGAAACCTGTTGAACATCCTGCGGCAAGTGGCTTTGCTCGCTGTTATTGCTGAAGGCTTTACCATGTGCCTCATCGTTGACGAACTGGATTTGTCCTTTGCCAATGTTGCCAGCCTGGCCAGCGTGATCGCGGGCGCCCTAATCTTAGGCGGAATGCATCCCTTCCTGGCCATCGTGATTGTGCTGGCGGTGGGCGCAGGGATTGGCCTCCTCAACGGCCTATTGGTTACAAAGGTGGGTATCCCTTCCTTGATCACTACCCTGGCCATGGGAATCATTAGTGTGGGCTTCATTTACATGTTCACCGACGGCCTCTCTTTGTACGGTGCCATGCCTGCCGGCTTCCTGTTTTTGGGCAGGGGTAGCATCGCGGGGATACCGTTCTTGGTTATTATCATGTTTGCTGTGGTCTTGCTCGCACACGTTTTGGTAAACAAGTTCAAAGTGGGGAAATACATGCAGGCAACGGGTGCCAACGTAAGGGCAGCCAGGCTGGCGGGGATCAATACGGACTTCTACAAGATCCTGGGATTGGTCCTGTCCAGCGCTGGAGCCGCTTTGACTGGCATCCTTTTAACATCCAGGCTGGGAACGGCCAACCCACGGTGGATCGTTTCCTTACGCTCAGCGGTTTTAACCCAGGGGTTTCCGTTTTGGAAGGCTCTTACCGCCTGGGGGCAGCCTCTTCTGCGGGCGCCAGGTCTGTAGCTTGGGTCGATGAGATAGTGGGGAAGGACTATCGCCTCGATCCTGAGGAAGGGCCCACGGGGATCATCATGCTGCCGTACATAGATGGAGCGAGAACGCCTTTCCACAACCCCCACGCCAGCGGCGTCTTTTTCGGATTGCGCAGAACCAACCAGAAGAGTGATCTTTATCGCGCTGCCCGGGAGGCCCTCGGCTTTGAAGTTGCGGCTACAGTCGACAAGCTGAGTTCGGTATATCCCGTCCCCAAAACGATTAAGGCCATGGGCGGCATGGCTAATGATCACGCCCTAATGCAGATCATCTCCAACGTCACTGGTCTGAGCCAGCAGGTGTACCGGGGCATCGATGCTTCCTATGGCGCGGCCCTGTTTGCCATGGGCTCAGAACTTCCCCTATCTGAGATCAACGACCTTCCTGGGGTGCGGAAGTTCAGACAACCCTCTGCTACCTTCACCCCTGACGAAGCCATCCACGGCTTGTATCAGCCCTTAAGTGAAAAGTACCAGCGGTTGTACGCATCCTTGCTGGAACTGTTTTAGGCTGGTCTAGTTCCTGTGTTCTGCCTTAAGGGAACAGGCTGGCATAGGTGTTCTGCCACCTCAGCCCTTGATTAGATAAGCATTCAGCCACTGGTCGCTGCTTCTATCCCCCCTGACATCAGTGCTGATGAAAAGCTGTTCCGTCCTTAACTCTGGAACCTCCTGGAGTATTTCCTTAAGTGTATCCTCATCAAGGTGGTTGAAATACCTGCCTTCTTTCCAATACTCCTCCCGACCATACTTAAAGGATATGTAGAAAACCCCGCCATCCTTGAGATGTTTGGCAAGCTCAGCTACTACACGGCTGAGCTTTGCTTTTTCAACATGCAGTAGGGATGCGCAGGCCCAAATCCCGTCATATTGCTCGGTAAGGCTCAGGTCCTCGAAGCTCATGAGTAAAACCTTTTGATCCAGCAGTTCCGATGCCAGCTTCACCATTTCCTTGGAAGCATCAAAAGCCGTTACCTGGAAGCCTTGATTCTTGAAGAACAGACTGTCCCTACCCGAACCGCAGCCGGCATCCAGCACTTTAGAACCGGGCCTTAAGTGTTTAAGAAATGGTCCATAGAGTTTGCCCATGTCCAGGGTTACGGTACTGTCAAAGTACGCCCTGGCATTTTCATTGTAATAGCGAATGGTGGAGTCTGCCACGCAAATCCCTCCCTGCCACTGGCCAACCAAAACCCTTTTCTGCCACTGTTGACATTATAACACACCCATGGATTGTTAACGACGATGGGGCACTGCTTCGCACCTCCAACCCCTAACCTCGAGTTGAGCAAGGGTTTTTCCAAAACATGGAGAAGTCACTTAATAGGCTAGATGACGGAGTGGTCAGGCGTGCGCAACGTAATCACCAATTACCAAGTCTCCTTGTTAAGGAGTCTACAAGAGTCCTTCGCCCGGGCTGAACAGATCAAGATGGTGGTGTCCTTTGTCCTGGAATCTGGGGTGCGCTTGCTTCTGCCAGATCTGCAAAGGGCTGTAGAGCGCGGCGTTACGGTGCAGATCCTCACCAGCCCTTACTTGAACGTCACCGAACCTTCCGCATTGTACCTGCTGAAAGACGGCCTGGACAGCAGGGCGGACATTCGCGTTTACGAGTCGGGAAACGTAGCATTCCACCCCAAAACCTACATTTGCCTCGGTGGCAATTCCGGAGAGGTGTATGTTGGCTCATCAAACATGTCCAAAAGCGGTTTGGTGGACGGCATCGAATGGAACTACCGCCTCTTGGCGCAGGAAGGACCGGAAGACTTCCGCGAGTTTGTCCTCCACTTTGACCGGTTGTTCTCCCAGGCTCGCCCGCTGGATGATGAGTGGCTTAAGGAATACAGTCTGTCCTGGAAGCGCCCGCGCTGGCTGGGTCGGAGTATCTCAACCGCGGATGAAGCTGAGAAGCCACATCCGAGGGGGGCGCAGATCGAAGCCCTTCACTACCTAGAACGCTCCCGCGCCGAGGGCTTTGGACGGGGCATGGTGGTAATGGCTACCGGTGTAGGCAAGACGTATCTTGCCTCCTTTGACAGCGAGAAGTTCAAAAGGGTCTTGTTCGTGGCCCACCGGGAAGAAATCCTGCGCCAGGCGTGGGACACCTTTGAGAACGTTATGCCGCGCAAGAGCAAGGGATGGTTTAACGCGGAGCAGAAAACCACGGATACAGATCTGGTTTTTGCCTCCGTACAAACCCTATCGCAAGCCCAATACCTGCAGCCATCCTTCTTTCCACCCGACTACTTCGATTATATCATCATCGATGAGTTCCACCATGTTGCAGCTCAAAGCTATCAAAGGATTGTCGACTACTTCAGACCCCGCTTTATGCTGGGGCTCACGGCGACTCCCTTCCGCATGGACAACCAGGACATCTTTCAGTTCTGTGAAGACAATGTGGTCTATGAGATCAACCTCCTGGAAGCCATCAACAAGGACTATCTAGTTCCCTTTCACTACTACGGAATCTACGACGACACCACCGACTACAGCACCATCCCCATGGCCAACGGGCGCTATGTTGCCGATCAGCTGGAACAGGCCCTTTCCATCGCCAAGCGCGGCGATCTGGTCCTCAAACACTATCTGAAGTATCGATCCCAAAGGGCGCTGGGATTTTGCAGCGGGATCAGGCACGCCAACTTCATGACGGAGTACTTTCGGAAGAACAACATCGCTGCTGCGGCCGTTCACAGCGGGGCAGGTCAGTTTGTCATGGAGCGGAAGGCGGCGGTTGAGGCTCTGCGCAACCGAGACATAGAAGTAATCTTCTCGGTGGATCAGTTCAACGAAGGTGTAGACATCCCTGAGGTGGATCTGGTGATGTTTTTGCGGCCAACCGAGTCGTATACGGTCTTTCTGCAGCAGTTAGGGCGAGGCCTGCGCAAGGCAGAGAACAAGGATTTCTTGACCGTGCTGGACTTCATCGGCAACTACAAGAGGGCGCACCTGATTCCCCTGATCCTTTCGGGGCGCAATCCGCAGAGCGAGAGAGACCAGGTCTACAAGATCCGAGACCTCTCCCTAGCTCTCGCGGAAGGCTGTACGGTCAACTTTGATATGCGCCTCTTGGATGTGTTTGAAGAAATGCGCAGGCATGATCCCCTGCCTGAGCGGATGAAAAGCGACTATTGGCGGCTTAAGGCCGATTTGGGCAGGCGTCCTCTGCGCTTGGATGTCCATGTGGGTAGTGACATCGATTCCCGAGAGTACCTCAGGCCGCGCCATCTACAGCCCCATAGGGGTTACCTGAGGTTCCTGGCTGACCTTGGGGAGCTCACCCCTGAGGAAGAAGCCTGGCTGGATACCGATGTTGAGGAGTTTCTTCTGGATCTGGAGACCACATCCATGTCCAAACTCTACAAGATTCCGACCATCGGGGCGTTTATCCGCGAGGGTGTGCTTCTGGCTTCAGTGTCCAGTGAAGAAGTGGGCCTCGCACTGCAGCGCTATTACCAAGATCCGCGCTTCCACGTGGACATGCAGGATAAGTCCAGCCGGGGATTTCAGGAATGGACCCTGGATCAGTGGAGGCGTCTGGCGGAGAGGAACCCCATCAACTTTCTCGATCGGAGCTCTCCCTTCTTCCAGTACGATCAGATCAACAGGAGGCTCCATCTGGCGCCTACAGTGGCCCAGAACCAGTCTCCTGCGCTNATCGAACACATNCAGGACATTCTGCGCTACAGAGAACGCCGTATGATAGCNCGTCTGTACAAGAGAAGCAGTGAATGAGAGGAGGTTCCCCGCAACTACCGTCAGAAAAACCCCCTCTATCATCTGAAGTCCGGTGGTGAAAGAAAAAGGACCTGCGTTGTGTTTGGGCAAAAACGTCAGATAAGATGGAGATATGACATGCTCATGTGCAAACACCTTAGTGTTGCGAAGCGGTGTTGGCACGAGGTTAGTGTTTCGGAGGGAGGGAGTGAAGTTGAGGACTTATCCATTTGGGTCTGGATGGCGTTTGTGGGATTTACACATTCACCATCCTGAAACACTGTTTAACAATGGCTTTCGGAGCAGCACTACGGAGGAACGGTGGGAATCGTATCTGTCTGCGATTGAAAGGTGGGGCGAAATCGGTGCTCTAGGGATAACGGACTACTATTGTATTGATGGCTTTTCGAAGGCTCAGCGGTACAAACAAGATGGTCGACTAACTAACGTGCATTACCTCTTACCCAATATTGAGATGAGACTCGATATTTCGACGAAGAATGGTCGGCCCATCAACATTCATTTGTTGGTGAATCCCGAAATAGTAGACGAGTTGGATTCCTTGTTCTTTTCTCGGCTTAAGTTCCGATTTCGGGACAATATCTACGACTGTACGAGATCGGGCTTGATTAGGCTGGGACGAGCTGACCAATCCGAGGTTTCCGACGATGTGGCGGCATTCCGGCGCGGCATAGGACTTTTTAAGCTAGATGTTGACCAACTCTCGACGGTTCTAAAAGAAAATAAGCAATTGCGAGATAACGTTTTTGTTGCCGTTCCAAATGAAACGAATTCAGGAGGTTCCGGGCTCCAGGACTCCAGTCTTCGGGCGGTTCGCGAGAACCTATATAGACTGGCCGACATCATCTTTTCGGGCAATCCCAAAGACCGGAACTATTTCGCTGGCAAGGGAGTTGATCCACCTGAGACAATAAAAGAGAAGTATCGATCGCTAAAACCTTGCGTAAACGGCTGTGATGCGCATTCGTTGGACCAAGTTATGCAGCCCGCCTTAGACAGGTTTACCTGGATCAAAGCAAATCCTAGTTTTGAAGGCTTGCGCCAGATTCTATATGAGCCCCTGGATAGGGTATGGATTGGGCCAAACCCGCCTGAGGGGAAGAACGGCTATCAGGTCATAAGAAGGGTTCGGTTCAAAGACACGTGCGGCNATTTCGGTGGTGACTGGATTTGGCTTAACCCCAATCTCAACACAATCATTGGCGGCAAGTCTTCTGGAAAGTCGCTCTTACTGTATCACATTGCCAAGACCATAGATCCTGAAATGGTCGGTAGGTTGAACGAAGACAAGAAGGGGCAGTTGACGTATTCATTCGAAGACGACCCGGCTTTTGACTTCGAGGTGGAATGGGCTGACGGGACCACGGTTTCTCTAAAAGATTCGGCTCGTAGCACAACAAGACCAATCACCTATGTTCCTCAGATGTACATAAACAGTCTTGCGGAGAACAGGCGAGATGAACTCGACCGGTTGATCGAACGCACTATCATCGAGAACTACGAGGAGTTCCGAAGCGTCCGGGAAAACCTAAACTGTGAAATCTCGGAGCTTACTCAAAAGATAAACACCTTCATTGGTGAGTACGCCTCCAGAGAGTCTGATCTCAGGACGATAAAGGAGAAGCGAAAGGAGTTTGGCGACAAGGACGCCGTAGAGAAGAGCATATCGGACATCGAAAAGCAACTTGAGGAGTTGCGTCAGACATCGGAACTCAGTGACGAAGAGACCGGAATGTATGAAGACCTTGTAACGAGGAGACGGGAGTTGTCTGGCGAGGTAGAGATACGTTCACAAAGAATTCGGGCATTTCGTGTTGCGAGAGACAAACTTGAGGCAGAGCTCCGCCTGTTCCTGGATTCAGTGGCGAAGAGAGTAAAGGATCATGTTTTGCAGGCTCATCCTCGAGTGGATACGGAAACGCTGGCAGATATAGAGAAAACAGTTGAAGAAGTTATTGGCGCTGTGAGAAGCAAAGCAAACGAACACACATCACTTTGCTTTGATGTGATGGCCATGGAAACCGAGGAGCTTAGACAGCTCATCGGCGAAGCCAAGGATTTGGAAGAGCAGTGCAAGCCATTTGAGGAGAAGATTAGGAACAAAGAACTCTATGAAAGGCTTGAGAGCAAGAGGCAGGACGAAGCCCAAAAACTACAGCAGATTGGAGTTATGGATGCGCAGATAGTTCAAATAAGGCACTCACTCGATGTAGGGCGCATCCTGGAACCCTTTGCGCAGCGGTATCATCTTTATCGGCAACTGGTTTCGCAAGTAAACACTCTAGGAGAGATTCCAAACACCGATGGACTCCAGGTTTCTGCGAAGTTGGATCTGGACTATGAGAGATTCGAGACGGCTTTCTGCAAGAATCTAGACAAGAGAACCACCTTAGAAACGCAGTTCGGTAAGCTGTTCGTTGGCAATCAGGTTGTGTTCGATGAAAATGATCATCTAGACCAAGTAGCCGAGGCGTTGAGTTGCGTCATCAATGCTAGGGTCAAGCTGAAGGCAGGTTTTGATACTGAGTCTGCGATGAAGGCATTGTTAGGTGACTACTACGTTGTGTCCTATGACGTGACTCAAGATGGCGATGACATATTGAATATGTCTCCAGGCAAACTTGGCATAGTCCTCTTCCAGCTGTTTTTGCATCTCAGCAACTCCAAAGATCCAATTCTGATCGACCAACCAGAAGACAATTTGGATAACCGGACGATCTACCAAGAGCTGAACGATTTCATCAGACAGAAAAAGGTGGAACGGCAGTTGATTTTAGTAACCCACAATGCGAACCTCGTAGTGTCAACCGATTCGGAAAACGTCATCGTGGCTAACCAAGGCGGTCGCGAGAAGTCTGGGGCAAATGAAGCCTGTAGATTTGAGTATGTAACGGGAGCTCTCGAATGCTTGTCAATGGACGCAAAATCGTTAGGTGTCCTGCAAAGCAAGCGCATTCGGGATCACGTCTGCGAGATTTTGGAGGGAGGCAAGGAGGCGTTTGAGCGCCGGGAGAGCAAATACGGATTGTCAAGAGGATGAGAGGGATAACAAGCTCCCCATCGAGGGTTCGGGCGTTTTCCGCGCCTTTTGTCGACGAGCTTCGTAGAGGTGTGTGTCCACCAATTCCGTTGCCTCCGTGGAGGACGTCACTCGTTCTTTTACTTCTGTTGAGGATCCCGTACTAACGAAGCGGCGAATGAGAGGGGGATTGCTATAGCTGACTATAACAAAATCGTTCGGGACCGCATTCCGGAGATTATCCAGGGAAAGGGGAAGAGATGCCGCTACTCTACGGTGAGTGGAGAGGAACTCCTCTCGGGTCTGCAAGCCAAGCTCTTGGAGGAGTTCACAGAGTTTGCCGAGAGCGGGCGGGATTTGGAGGAACTGGCAGACATCTTAGAGGTAGTAGATGGGCTGGCCCTTCACCTGGGCTCTTCCTTTGAGGAGATTCTGGAGTTGAAACGACAGAAGCGTGAGGCTAGAGGAGGCTTCGTGCAGGGAATACTGTTGGAATGGGTTGAGGGTTAAAACTAAGGTTTATATGGGATGCCAGCTGGCTCAGCTGGTTTCTCCTTTTTTTGGAGTTCTCTTCAACGTAGTGACCCTCACTTCCGTCTTGCAGGTGAGGGGCGTTAGTTCATGATCAAAATCCAGGGCTTAACCAAGGTTTATCCCACCGGA
>JGI24712J26585_10002646_pt1 | contig 14494 bp, 11 predicted proteins | sample BioPla3DNA2_FD_26585 | JGI IMG/M metagenome (IMG submission 26585) | reverse complement strand
TCCGGCAAATCCCGGCCCAGCATCTTCAAATCAACCGCCAAGCCTTCACCGCCGGCTGGGAGGTGACAGGGGGACGTTTCTCCTGACACCTAAAGATAGTTGGCTTCCCCCTACCCAAGCCTTTAGAAGGTAGACCGCCGAGAATAACAAGCGGTCAAAAATTCTTGCTGGGGAAAAGAATTAGGGAATCCTCAAGAAGCCCCCGGGAAGAAGGATATCGTTTACAAAAACGCGAAATTAAAAGCATTCTGGTTTTACAGAGGAGAAGACGGTCATAATATTCTATAATATATGCGACACGGAATCGTAAGGGATGTGAGCCGATGAACCAGCTGGGTGGAATCGACCTGTTGATTCTTCTCCTGGCCTTTCTCTCTACTTATGCGGGAATCCGGGCGGGGCTGATCCGCAGTTGCTTCAACATTGCCGGTATCACTGCTGGCCTGATCACCGCAACCCGCTACTACTCTTATGGAGGAAGCTTCTTAGCTGAGCAGACCGGCTTGCCGGCAGGATGGGCCGACCTACTCAGCCTGCTCTTCATTTTTTTAATCGTCAGCGCCCTGGTCTCCTTGATCGGATCGCTGGCTGCCGGACTGACCCGTTTTCGTCTAATCAGGGTGGTCGACCGGATCGGCGGGGCCGCCGTTGGCCTGGGGATTGGCCTGGTGATTGCCGGGGCCTTGCTAGTTGTGCTCACCGCCTTCCCTNTTGGCGACAGNCTTAAAGAGCATCTTGATGACTCGCTTTTGGCCCCGCATATCACTGAACCCTCATCGGCTCTCCTCGAAAAAATCGAAACAGTAATCCCCTTTCAACTTCCGAAACTGGCCTTTTATCCTGAAGAGCTNACCGGCTTCCGCCAGGAAGAGCCCTCTTCCACTGATTTTAAAGTAATTGATTTCAGCACTCTGGACGGGGCTACTTGTTTTGTCTGTCAGAATAAGGTTGTTTTTTTAGGTTATCATACTAACAAGTACGGCAGCACTTCGCCCAAGTTTGTCTGTACCGGGTGCGGCCGAACCAGCGACGGGTGCCAGACCTACGAAGGGCACCACCTTCTCTACAACCGTTGCCCCGTAGTTTTAGGCAAGCAAGGCTACCGGTTCGACTGCGGGATCTGGTCCAATGGTAATTATCAACGCCCTACTGGGAAATGCCCGGTCTGCGGAGCTAGCTCTTTTGCAAAAGATGCAGGGGAACATAGAATTTACAGTAGCGTCTTCCTTCTTGATCTCGATAGGGGCCATTGTTATCAGGAACCATAATTGTGGCCCGCCTTGTAATTCGGCTGATTACCCCGCTAAATGTTTCTCCTTCAGCCTGAAAACTAACCCGGTCTCCGACAGATAAACCGTATTTTGCCGTGGCGATCTCGGTCATTAGCGGCAACCGGTGGCCGCTCTCCGTGTGGCCGAAAAGATTAACGGCGAGCGCCTGAAAGCGCTTCTGCCGGCAGCTCGTTTCTTTGAAGCAATGCAGCTCGATCAGGTGGCAGAGCTCGTGCTCAAAAACCAGTTGCAAGGCCTCCAGGCTGTCCCTGGTTTTAATCCCGTTGACCGCTTTATCCCGGTCCAGCTTCTCGTAGCTGAAGAGGAGAATAACGCTAATCCTTAGCTCATAACGCTCCTTATGGGGGAAGAGCTCTTTTAAGTTGCGGGGATAAATGGTCTGGCCGGCGGTTTTAGTCATCCGCGCCGAGAGTGAGAATAGAAGCTGTCCCGGGAATTGGTCGCGGAAATAATCGTAGAAAAAGAGCTGGTCGTAGAGATCAAAGAGAAGCTTTAGGTCTGATTCTAAGATACGGGTAATACGTCCGCCATTAAGGTGGGGCGAACTTTGGAGCAGGGCCCGGCGCACCTCTTCCCTTTTGGCATGAATCTCCGCGGGCGGATATTGCAGGCTGGACAGGTCGGATTTTAGCACGGTTTAATATTATTCCTTTCTCAGGCAGTCGGGATGATCGAAAGCAGGGTTGTTGACCAACTTGGAGACAGGGTAAACATCCATCTTCTCCGCGGGATAGGGCAAAAGCATTTTCTGCAACTCGGTTGTTGGAGTGCCGGGATCGAGCCAGAGCGGGTAAAGCTCTTCAGGGATAATCAGCGGCATGCGATGATGAATCGACGCGATCAGGCTGTTCGCTGCAGTGGTGATGATGGCGCAATTTTGAGGCCGCTTCAGCTCCCGGCGGCCGCTTTCGTAAAGTCCGCCGAAAGCAAAGGGCCGGCTGTCTTGCCGGTAGATATAATAAGGCTGTTTTGATTTCCCCTCTTTACGCCACTCGTAAAAACCGCTGGCCGGGATCAGAACCCGCCGCCACCGGAAAGCGTTGCTAAACTTTACAGCAGCCGTTTCGGCCCGGATATTGATCAGGCCTCCACCGGTAAATTTGTTTTTTGCCCAGGATGGAACCAGGCCCCACTGGAGGCGAATCAGCTCTTTCTGCCCGCTGTGGGGGCTGCAGCGCAGCGCCAGGAGCATCTCGGAAGGAGCAATATTGTAGCGTGAAGTGATCTCTTCCATAAGCTCAATCTCGAAGAGCAGCTCAAGAACCCGTTTTTCTGTAACCAGGGTAAATCGACCACACATAACAGTTTCTCCTCCGAAGGTGACAGGGGGACGTTTCTCCTGACACCTAACTGATCGATTAAAAAAGGTGACAACTGAAACGTCCCCCTGTCACCTAGAGGGTGATTAGGGCGTCGACGACTACGGGACGGGAGCCCTCAAGGATGATCGGGTTGAGGTCGATCTCCTGGATTTCAGGATGCAGCAGGAGCAGGTTGCCGGTCTTCTGCAAAATATCAGCCAGCGCTTCGCTGTCCGCGGCGGGCATCCCCCGGAATTCACCGAGTAGCTCCCTGGCCCTAATTGAGCCGAGCATCTCGAGGGCTTCGGGCCGGCTGAGAGGAGCCATCCGGAAAACGGTATCGCGCAGCGCCTCGGTAAAGATCCCGCCAAGCCCGAACATAACGCAGGGCCCGAAACCGGGCTGCCGCAGGGCCCCGGCCACGAGNTCGCGCTCTCCNCGAACCATCTGCGCTACCAGTACCGGGATCTCGGTCCCCNCCGCCTCCTGGATCGCTTCAAAAGAACGGTTCACAGAGGCTTCATCTTTAATGNTCAGATGGATCAGCCCCTTGCCGGTTTTGTGGGCAATCTCGGCCGAGCATCCCTTCAAAACCACCGGGTAACCAAGCTGGCGGGCCTGTTCAACCGCTTCGGCAGCGGAGCGGGCCAGCCCTTCAGCGCTGATAGGGATATCGTAAGCGGCAAGCACTCTTTTGGAAGAATATTCATCAAGAATAGGAGCGCCTTTATTCACTGCCTCNGCAATCAGCGCCGCCGCCTCCCCGGCGGCAGGCGGCAGAACCGGNGGATCTGAAGATACCCGCTGTTGAACCTGTCGGTATTTCCACAGCGCGACCATGGCCCGGGCGGCCTTCTCCGGAGCATCATAAACCGGGATTTCATGAGCCTGGTAGGCCGCAATATAATCATCATTTTCGTCGAGAAACGAGGAGGTTAGGAGCGGATAACCGTATTTTTTAGGCAGGGACACAGCCGCACTGAGATCATCCCGGAACATCTCCAGGAACTGTTCGCGGGGTATCCCGAACAGTTCTTCGGCATGGGTAAAGACTTCACCCATAAAACCGGTACCCATGGCCCCGTGGAGAACAATCCCGTCAACCTCGCCGCTTTGCATAATCAGCTCCGGAATGTCCACGCTGAGCACCTTGGAATTTAGAAAGAAGGTCAGGTCAACCGGGTTGGCGCAAGAGCCCTGGGGNGGAACCAGCGGGCGGATCTGCTCCTGGAGCTTCTTGGAAAATACAGGCACTTCCAGTTCACCGCTATTACAGGCATCGGAGATCGCCGTGCCCGGTCCGCCGGAATTGGTGATCACACCGATTCTCTTTCCCTTCAGGGGAGGTTGCGTGGCCAGGGCCCAGCCCTGCCCGTAGAGATCTTCTACCGAGTAGACCCGGATGATCCCCGCCTGTTGAAAAAGCCCGTCGTAAAGGTGATCCGGGCCGGCCATGGCCCCGGTATGGCTGGAACCGGCCCGCGCCCCGGCAACACTGCCGCCGACGTACTGGGCCAGAACCGGCTTGTGCGGCGTAACCTGGCGCGCGATCTCTAGAAAGCGGGCNGGATTCTGCANCCCTTCAATATAAAGGGCGATGGCCCTGGTCTGCTCATCTTCTCCCAGGTAGGCCAGGGCTTCATTAATGTCGATGTCGGCCTCGTTACCCAGGCTGATGGCCTTGCTAAAGCGAATCCCCCGTTTTCTCAAGTAAGGCAGGGTCTGGGTAACGTAAGTTCCGCTCTGCGAGGCCATCCCCAGCAGCCCCGGCGGGCCTACCAGCGGCATAACCGTAATGTTGAGAGAGATGGCACTGTTCACCAGGCCGATACAGTTTGGCCCGAGAAAGCGGATCCCATGGCGCCGGGCAACCTCTTTAAGCTGCCCCTCTAATTTTAGCCCTGCGCTGCCGGTCTCCCGGAAGCCGGCGGTGATCACCACCGCCCTTTTGGTCCCGATCTTGCCGAAATCATCCATCAGCTCAAGGACCTGGTCTATGGGCACGATAAAAACAGCCAAGTCAGGTGCCTCGGGAAGATCATACCGAGGGATAGGCCTTGTGCCCCAGCACCGTTTGCTCAACCGGGTGAATCGGATAAAATTTTCCGCGATAGCCGTCTTTGATAATACTTAATGCCTGGATTGTGCCCATTTTCGTAGGATTGTTACCCGCACCAACCGTGGCGATAGAGCGCGGATTCATCAAAAATTTAAGCGGGTTCTCTTTCACTACTTAGCCCCCTGTCTACTTTTAAATCTAGAGCTGCCCTCCATGAGGATGGTATTGCAGTAATGTAGAATAAAAATTAACAATTATCTGCATACTATTAAGTTTCAAGTTAATCCCGTGAAATCCTGCTTCTTATTAAACAAACCGGCTATTTTATCATCAAGAAGAAAGCAGGCCTCCCCCGGGCTCCTCCCCCGCCAAGGGGGGAGGATTTTAGGAGAACTACCCACCCTTAATCTATTTCCGGCGGCGGTTTAAGTAACCGGCGAGCCCGGTAAACCACAGCGCCGCCATATTTGTCCTGGAGGCGATCGCAAACCTGCTCCAGCTCCATTTCTTTTTTTTCGGCAGGCAGAGAATCAAATATGGAGATCTGCTGCCCGGAAACCAACCCGGAGACCCGCAGGCCAACAAGACGCCAGGGCGGGCGGCCCTTGTGGATAGTAAAGAGCTCGATGGCAGTTTGATAGAGCTCCAGGTCGCGATCAGTAGGCGCAGGGAGAGTGCGATCGCGGGTGATCGTTCTAAAGTCAGCATAGCGCAGCTTTAGGCTTACCGTCCGCGCCCGCAGCCCGCCGGACCTTAAGCGGTAACCCAGGCTCTCGGCCTGGGCCATCAAAACGGCCCGGAGGGCCTCTTCGTCTGCCAGATCCATGGAAAATGTTTTCTCTTCAGAGATCGATTTTGCCTCGCGAAAAGGCTCCAGCGGCCGCTCGTCGATGCCGCGGGCGCTGCGCTGTAGCGTCAAAGCGCTCTTCCCAAAATATTTTTGCAGCAGATCGAAAGGTGCAGCGGCAAGATGCCCGATGGTGGTAATACCGATGCGGTTTAATTTTTGCACCGAGGCCGGGCCCAGGCCGGGCAGCATCTCCAGCGAAAGGGGCCAGAGCAAAGCTTCAACCTCTTCCGGCCAGAGCGCCCCAACCCGGTCGGGTTTGGCCAGCTCCGAGGCGATCTTGGCCAGAAGTTTATTTGCCGAGACACCGATCGTCAGTGAAAGATTCAGCTCCTCCCACACGGTGCGGTGTATCTCCGCCGCCGCCGCCAGCCCCTTGCCTGCGGGCAGAGCGAGGTAGGCTTCATCGATGGAGACAATCTCAATATCCGGGGTAAAGCGCTCGTAGATGGCGAAGACCTGCTCCGAAACGCGGCGGTAACGGGCCATGTCGCCGGGCAAAAAGATCGCTCCGGGGCAAAGCTGCTTGGCCTTAGCCGAGGGCATGGCCGAATGAACGCCAAATTGGCGCGCTTCGTATGAGCAGGTAGAGACCACCCCACGNCCGGTCGGGCTGCCGCCGACGATCACCGGTTTCCCCCGGTATTCCGGATGGTCGCGCTGCTCTACCGAGGCATAAAAAGCATCCAGATCACAGAGCAGAATCTCTAAACCATCTTTTGCCNGGCGTTCTCGGACCGTGGTCACCGGGAGACCACCCCCCCCCCTCACAGCACAACTTTTAAATCAGTTCTTCTCCGGAACCGCTCATTCCTGCGCAATCTGCGAGCAGCCGTTTAAATTTCAAAGAAGGCTTTCACCCTCTTATGAAGAATAATGCTTCTATTGTGATTACTCACTAAACCCTGCTTTTTAATTATCTGAGGAGGCGATCCCGTGTTCCTTTTCCAACCGATCCAGGTAGGCAGCCTGGAACTAAAAAATCGCGTTATCATGCCAGCCTTACATCATAATTATTCACCCGAAGGCCTGGTCAATGAGAAGTTGATCCGCTACTATGAAACGAGAGCCCGCGGCGGAGTAGCCCTGATCATCGTCGGAGGTTGCAGTATTGACCTGGCCGGCGGGGGGCCGCTGATGATCGGCCTGCATGATGATAAATATATCCCCGGCCTGCAGCAGCTAACCGGCGCGGTCAAGGAGGCCGGAGCGAAGATAGCGGCCCAGCTTTACCAGGCCGGCCGCTACGCCCACCGGGACTTTACCGAAGAGGAGCCCGTGGCCCCTTCGGCGATCGCTTCGCGGCTGACCCGGGCAAAGCCGCGCGAGATGACCCTGTCAGATATTGAAAAGGTGATCGAAAGTTTCGCCGCAGGGGCACTCCGCGCTAAAAATGCCGGCTTTGACGCGGTCGAAGTNATCGCCAGCGCCGGCTACCTTATCTGCCAGTTTTTTTCGCCGGTCACCAACCAGAGAGAAGATGCTTACGGAGGCTCATTTACCAACAGGTGCCGCTTTGGCGTGGAGGTGATCCAGCGGGTTAGAGAGCGGGTCGGCGCCGACTTCACGGTCTTAGTAAGGCTCTCCGGNCATGATTTTATACCCGGCGGCAGCACCAACAACGAGGCGGCCCGCTTTGCCACACTGTTAGAGGAGGCCGGGGCCGACGCGTTCAATGTTACCGGAGGCTGGCACGAATCGCGCATCCCTCAAATTACCGGGCATCTTCCCCGTGGAGGGTACGCTTACCTGGCCCGGGGAATAAAAGAGGCGGTCAGCGTCCCGGTGATCGCCGGCAACCGGATCAACGACCCCGCCGTGGCAGAAAAGATCCTGGTTAATGGCTCTGCCGACCTGGTCAGCATGGGCCGCGCCCTGATTGCCGATCCCGACCTGCCCCGGAAAACCAGNAGCGGAAAAGGGAGCATACGCCGCTGCATCGCCTGCAACCAGGGCTGCCTCGATGCGGTCTTTACCCTACAAGAGGTTCACTGCACGGTTAATCCCTTCGCCGGACTTGAAAGTGAGGTTGAGATTGTCCCGGCCCCTAAGCCGAAGAAGGTGCTGGTCGTCGGCGGAGGGCCCGCGGGCCTGGAAGCAGCCCTGACGGCGACACGGCGGGGGCACCGGGTCACGCTCTGGGAAAAAGGGCCGCGCCTCGGCGGGCAGCTGCATTATGCCGCCCGTCCCCCGGGAAAAGAAGAATTTATCACCCTGCTCGATTACTACGAGCACGAGATCGCCGCCGCCAACGTCGCGGTCATCTTTAACCATACGGCCACGGCTGAAAATATATTAGAATTCGGAGCTGACGCCGTGATCATCGCCACCGGGGCTTGCCCCGCCCCACCCCCCTTCCCCATCGAAGAGGAGGCTGCAGATAAGGTCATTTACGCCCCCGATATCCTGGAGGGAACCGCTATCCCGGGGAAACGGGTTGTCGTCGCCGGGGGAGGCTCGGTCGGCTGCGAAACAGCGCTGACCGTCGCCTCGATGGGGACCCTCGATGCGGCAACACTGAAATTCTTGATGGAATACGAGGCCGAGACCCCGGAGACCCTGCAGCGGTTGCTCAATCGCGGAACACGCGAGGTAACGATTGTCGAGGTGCTGGGGAAGATCGGCCAAGATTTCGGAGTCAGCACCCGTTGGATAGTGCGGAACAACCTGCGCCGCCTTGGNGTGCGGGCGATTACAAAAGCAAAAATTAGTAAGGTAAACCGGGACGGCNTCATCATCGAGAAAGAGAGCGCCGGAAAAGATGGCGCCCCGGAAACCGTTTTGCTCCCCGCCGATACCGTGGTCGTAGCCGTGGGCGCAAGAGCGGTTAATAATCTCTACGAACAGCTGAAAGATAAGGTAGAATCGCTCTACCTGGTAGGCGACGCGGTCAGCCCGCGTAAACTGACCGAGGCCATCCGGGAGGGCTTTNCCGTCGGAAGAGAGCTGTAGCAAAAGCTGCTGCCGGGTGGAGGTAATGAGTCTAGGTCAAGAAAATATTGATNCAAAAAGTGTCTCCATCCCACTTTTTCTCTGTTTCCAGGTTTAATTTCTCGATCAGGCGCAGCACCGCGTGGTTGCCGGGCATAACGTTCGCCTGGAAAAGATGCAGCCCCTGCTTCTGGGCTACATAAACCAAGTAGGAGAGCAGCTCGAAGCCGATTCCCATTTTTTGAAAATCATCGCGGACCACGATCGAAGCCTCCGCTGAAAGAGCGCTTCCATTGATACAGTACTGGGCTACGCCGGTAATCACCTCGTGGCCCAGGTATTTTTTTACAGCAAGAATAATCATCTCTTTAGTATAATCGATAACCACAAATTGCTTCTGCAGCTCTTCATGGGGCATATGGCGCCTGATGGTGAGAAACCTTTGGTAAAGACTTTTATCCGAGAGCGAGTAGAAGAAATCCTTTAACATTGTTTCATCGCTGATCTTAACCGGCCGCAAAAAAATACTGAGTCCCGACTTCGTGGTACGATATGTCTCCAGGTGCTCGGGGTACTCGCCTTTTTTCCCGGGGATAAAGGCCTGATCTTTATAGATCAGCGAAAGCTTCTTCGCCTCTTCAATCAGCCAGGANCGAAANTTGGGATGAGCAATGGCGATCAACGACATGGCCCGCTCGCGGATGTTTTTGCCGTGTAGATAAGCCTGGCCGTACTCGGTAACAACATACTGGATATCCCCGCGTGTCAAAGTAACCCCCGCTCCCTCCTGCAACAGCGGNACGATGCGCGAGGTGGAGCCGTCGCGGGTGGTTGACTGCAGGGCGAGGATGGTTTTACCCCCCGGAGCCATCGCGGCCCCACGGATAAAGCCCGCCTGCCCGCCGATGCCGCTGTAAAAAAGGGTGCCGATCGATTCCGCGGTGGCCTGCCCGGTCAGGTCAACCTCGAGAGCGCTGTTAATCGCCACCATGTTTTCATGCTGGGCAACCAGCAGGGGGTTGTTCGTATAGTCGATCTCTTTTAGCTCGATCTTCGGATGATCGTTGATTAATTCATAGCTTGATTGTGAGCCCATACAGTATGAGGCGATGGTTTTTCCCCGGTTGATGGTCTTGCGGCTGTTGTCGACCACGCCGCTGTTCATTAGCTCAAGCAGGCCGTCGCTCAGTAGATCGGTATGAATTCCCAGGTGCTTCTTGTCGCGCAATGAACTGAGAATAGCATTGGGGACATTGCCGTAACCGACCTGGATAGTATCCCCATCTTCGATTATGCGGGAGACGTAAAGGCCGATTTTGCAGGCGATCTCCGGATCAACCCGTCCCGGAGAATATTCCAGCAGAGGCTCGTCATAGGGAACAAGATAATCGACCTCGTCAATGTGGATGAAGCCGTCACCATGAACGCAGGGCATATTTCTGTTCACCTGCGCCACAATCATGGACGCGTTTTCCAGCGCCGCCTTGACAATATCGACGCTGATACCGAGGCTGAGATAGCCGCGGGAGTCGGGCAAAGAGGTTTGAATTAACGCCACATCCACCGGGACCTGCCGGCGGCGAAAGAGTGCNGGCAGATCAGAGAGGAAGATAGGCGTGTAGTCAGCCTTACCCCGGTTAACCGCATCACGGGTGTGATGGCTGATAAAAAACGAGTTGTGCCGAAAATTATGCTTTAGCTTTTCATCGGTATAAGGAGCTACCCCCATGGTCCAAACCTGTAGAACTTCGGCATCGAAAAAGGCTTTCGGATGGGCTTCGACATAGGCCACTAACTGACTGACCAGGTACTGCGGCTCGCCACACCCGGTCGAGATAAAGATCCGATCACCGGCGTGGATATTGCTAAAAATATCTTCGGTGGGAATAAATTTTNGAGGTTGNCGCTTCTGCCACTGTTTAAGCATTTTATCGCCTCTCGTTTCTCAAATTAAGTGTCCCGGTCTCTACCACCCTATCCTTTTCTTTAATTATTGGCTCGTCTTCTAAATTCGATACTAGCTCTAAAAAACCTGCTCACAGTCCAGTGCGCCCGGTTAATAAAGTTTAATCGCTCTCCTCATGGGCGGAATTTTCGTAGAGGCAGGGAAAAAATTATGCTAAGGAGAAATAATAATTAAAGCAATCCAACTAAGCTACAGGCAGGAGTGACAATAAAAGATGAAGCTATTTTTAGACACGGCAAACCTGGCAGAGATCCGCCAAGCGGCCGCCTGGGGCGTAATCGACGGGGTAACCACCAATCCCTCCCTGGCCGCGCGGGAAGAAGAAGAATTTACGGTGATCCTGCCGCAGATCTGTGACCTGGTTGACGGTCCCATCAGCGCGGAAGTAATTGCCCAGGATTACGCCGGNATCATTAAAGAAGCCCGGCAGCTGGCCGGGATCCATGAAAATGTAGTGATCAAGATCCCGGTAACCCCGGAGGGGCTGCAGGCGGTGAAAACTCTTAGCAGGGAAGGGATTAAAGCCAACGTTACCCTGGTCTTCTCCTCGAACCAGGCTTTGCTGGCTGCGCGGGCCGGGGCCGCCTATGTCAGCCCTTTCCTGGGGCGCCTTGATGATATCGGCTATAACGGCGTCNCGCTGGTCGAAGAGATCGTCTCCCTTTTCGANATTCACGGCATCGACACCGAAGTGATCGCCGCCAGCATCCGTCATACCGCGCATGTTCCCGCCGTGGCCCTGGCCGGCGCCCATATCGCCACCGTCCCCTTTAAAGTTCTGCGTCAGATGTTCAACCACCCCCTGACCGACGCGGGTATTGAACGCTTTCTGGCCGACTGGAAAGAGGCACTCCGGCGGTAAAATTCTACAGAGAGCGCTTTTGCGTACAAACAGGAGAGGGCCTCTCCTTCCCGAGCATACGTAACACCTGGCAGATCTGGCTTGGGAGGCGAAAAGAGCGTAGGCCGGCCTGCTGCGGCAATAAGCGCTGGTAGCAGCCGGCCGTTAAAGCAACGTCCTGCCTACTTAAGGATAATAGATTCCTGGATAGAAGGGGAGAGCCACAACCGGAACCCCCGGCTCTTGGGCTTTGGGTTCTTTGGTCCAGCTAGCTTTGCTGAGAAGGAGCATCAAAGTAGATACTGCGGGCGGGCCGGGCCAAGGTGACACCTTCATCTTCGAGGATCTCGATGATTTTAAAATTGATCGATTCTTTGACGGCGAGGTACTCGGCATAAGCCGTGGTTTTAGTAAAGAAGTAGAGGATGATCTCCAGGCTGCTCTCGCCGAAACTCTCAAAGTAGACCAGGATCGTCTCCGGATGAATATCCGGATCGTTCTGCAAAGTCTCCCGGATCCGCCTGACGCAGCGCTCTAGCTTCTCACGGGGGGTGTGGAGGGCCACCTGTAAATTGAACGAAACCCGCCGCTTCCCCATCCGTGTCCAGTTGGTAACTGCCTCATTGGCCAGAACCTTGTTGGGTACCGTAACCAGCGCCTGGGCAAAAGTCCGGATTTTAGTGCTGCGGAAGGAGAGCTCCTCTACTGTTCCCTCCACGGCAGGCGTAGAGATCCAGTCGCCTACTGAAAAAGGCCTGTCCGCTATAATGACGATACCGGCAAAAATATTGGCCAGGGCATCCTGGGCCGCCAGCGCCACGGCCAGTCCACCCAGGCCGAGGCCGGCGATAACGCCGCTCACGTTGTAACCGAGCTGCTGGATGATCATGACCACCGCCAGCGCCACGATGACCGCCTTTACTGCTTTAACCAGGAAGCTGGCAAGAAGGGGATCCAGCCGGTAACGCTTGCTGAGCACTTTAAAGGGACGGCTTTCGGTCAGGTTATAGAGGCCCCAGGCTACAAAAACCACAACCAGGATGCGAAAAAGAACGGTGAAATAAGATTCCCACGGGGGTCCAAGCGACAATATGGATAACGCGATATAGATTCCCAGGACCAGGATAAAGTTTTTTAGGGGGGCTTCCAGCGCTAGAAAGAAGCTCAGATCGATCTCTTTTTTCGATCTGGAGGCAATTCTCGAAGTTAGGTCAAATAGAAAGTTGGTTATGACCCCCCTGGAAAACAAAAATGCCAGGAAGACCAGCAGCGCAGCCACCGGCCGGAGTAGGCCCGCTCCGGATACCGCCGCCACAAACCACGTTTCAATTAAATCCACCGCTGATCGAAACCTCCCATAATATTTTCCCCGTATCTAATAACATTGGGACAGGAACTTGTCTCCTGTCCCAATGAACCCGCTACTGGTGTCGGGGATGGGAATCGAACCCACACGGTGTACACCACACGCCCCTCAAACGTGCGCGTCTGCCTGTTCCGCCACCCCGACAGGAATAGACTTTCTACCTGGATTATAAGATTTTTACCGCCTTCTGTCAACAGGCCGGAGCTTAATGATCACTTCCCTATAATTACTTAGATAATTTTACCCTGGGGGGATCAGCTCGCTCACGGCGGCAGCCGGCCCGAAGATTGTAAGATGCAAGCAAGCATTTCGTTGGAGCGCGGCACGGCGAATCTTCACTAATTAAGTTAAAGTTGAGCCGCTAAAATATAAATGATAGATTATAATTAACATATTTAACCGCTGGAGCTATGTAACCAGCGTTACCAGGCGCCAAAGAGCAGGTTGCTGTCAAAAGAAATGGCTTCGAGGGGCTATCTTAAAGATGCCCTCAAACCTTAAATTAACCGAAAGGCCTGATTCATGGAAAATGCACCTGGCGATGAATGATCTGGTTAAATATTCGGTAAGCTTATCGGGAACCAGGTTGACCACAACCCCCGGCGGGCGATGAGCCTTCTCCAGGCCGGATTTAAGGCTTACAGGATGAAAGCAGCGTACTTTCCCGACTGTAAGCTGCCGGAATCGAGTAAGTTCGCCGCAAAAGCCAGTATGAACCTGATGTTGGATGCCCTGGAAAACCCCCAAGAAGCGGTGCTTGTAAACCTGTTTTTTCCCTGCGAGTTTTTATTTGTTCTTGGCTTGAAACCGATCTTTATTGAAGGGCTGGCCGGGTTTGTTAACGGCGCCCGTGCGGAAGATAGCTTTATTCACGTCTCGCACCTGCTGGATATCCCTAAGAGCTTCTGCTCCTATCATAAGATCGCCCTGGGGATGATCGGCTCCGGTGTCTTGAAAAAAAATAAACTTATTTTAAATACAACCATGGCCTGTGATGCCAACCATATGACCTTCAAGATGATTGAACAACAGTGGCAGATCCCCAGGTTTGTCCTTGACCTTACCGGCCCAGATAGTCCGGGCGCCTTAGAAATGGTAGAAACACAGCTCCGCCAGCTGGCTGCATTCCTGGAGCAGGAAACAGAGCAAAAAATTGATGAGCAGCAGCTGCAAGAGATTATCCGCCGGGAAAATAATATTAACCGCTATTATCGAAAAACATTGGCCTTACTTAAAGAACGCCGTTTCTTAAATACCCTGGGAGACGAGATGTTTCGACTCTTTTTTTCTCATGTATACAAAGGAACCCCGGAGTCAGAGCTCTACTTTAAAAAACTCTACCATGACGTGCTGAAGTCGCCGGCGGCGCCACCGGATACCAAACGGCTATTCTGGGTCCACTCCAATCCTTTTTGGCAAGAGTCCATTAATCTGCTGCTGAACCATCACCCGGATATTCAGCTAATCTGCAGCGATTTGAATATTGACATGCTCGATGATCTAGATGAAGATAATCCTTACCGGGGAATCGCCCAACGGCTACTAAACAACAAGGCCGCCCACGGGATCAGGCGCCGGATCGACTATGCCCTGCAGGTGGCCCTATTGTTAGATTGTCACGGGGTGATCTATTTTAACCACTGGGGTTGCAAAATAACTATGGGCTCCGCCCTGGCCAAAAAAATATTTGAAGAGAACGGGCTGGCCACGCTAATTCTTGACGGGGATGGTATTGACCGGGATAATATCAACGATGGCCAGATGAGAACAAAATGCCAGGCGTTTCTAGAAATGATCAGGAGATCGCGGCGATGATCGAGCTGTTATGCAAATACGCCCCCCTGGAGCTCTTGAAAGGGTTCTCTTTCGAGAGCTTACGGGTTAATCCGGT
>JGI24712J26585_10002643_pt1 | contig 14508 bp, 12 predicted proteins | sample BioPla3DNA2_FD_26585 | JGI IMG/M metagenome (IMG submission 26585) | reverse complement strand
ACCCACTCGTCGCCGATGCTCACTGCTACCTCGACGTGGGCGAGGTAGGCCACGCGCCAGCCGACCTTCCCGGACTTCTCGTTCTTCACGTCGTCCTCAAAGCTGATAAGCTCGTTGCTGAGGGTGCGACGCCGCCAGCCGCCGAAGCCGAAGATATCGTTGGCTCGGCGGATGCAGTAGTGTGCCTCGACGTATGAGAGGTCTTTGCCGCCCTGCGACCGGGTACTCACGACCCCCGCGTCGAGGTCTTCGTTCAGTGCGGCTATCTGTTCAGGACTGAGCATCTGTCTTCACGCCTTTCCCGGCGACGGCGAGGTAGGCCATTTTCACCGCCCGTATGTGCTTGCACTGCTCGCGTCCGCCCCGCGTCTGGTGATCCATACAATTACACTCCCAGCCCCCCGCCCTGCTCCCCGTCACGTCGTAGATCAGGCCCGGCTCGCTCTCCGACATGACCTCCGCCACCACATGCTCCGTGTCGAACTCCCGCAGGGCGACCGCCCCGGCTTCCAGCAGGAGAAGGCTCTTCAGCCACCGCTGCCCGTCGCCGGGCAGGACCTTCTCAAACGCCCGGATGAACGCGCGGGGCAGTCGACCCTGCATCGTCTACGCCTCCTCGGTCGGGGGATTTCCCGCTGATGAGCGGGCAGGAGGAGCGGTCTCCTCCCACCCGCAGTCCCGCGCACGTCGCTACGCCCGCTCCGCCACCAACCCACGCACCAGCTCCAGCCCGTCCGCCCGGGCCATCTCCTCCAGCTCCTCCTCCGTCACCCCGCACAGGCTCTCGCTCCAGTCCTCGTAGTGGCTCATCGCCTCCTCGTACTCGTCGCGCCGCATGAACCCGATGCTCTCCGTGTGGATCTCCGCCGCCTTCTCCATCACGAACCGCTCCGACCACTCCTGCCACTCGTAGCTGAAGTGGCTCTCGCAGAATGCCTCCAACGTTGACATCGCCAGCCACACCGGGCGCGTCACGCTGCCGCCGTGCCTCACCTCCTCCGGGCTCGTCCCCGCCACCGACCACAGCATCTCGCCCGCCACCTGCACGTCGCAGAACACGTCGGCCTGCAGGCGGTCCACAACCTCGATGAGCCAGTCCCCGTTCGCGAAGCGGTCGCCGGCCTCGTCCAACGCCGTCTGAGTGTGAACTGTCCGCCGCACCTCTGCCGTTGCCATGCTCCACATCCTCCTCACGTCAGATTTGTTGTGCGCCTCGCTACGACTGAACCCCGCCGATCGCATACAGGAAGTCGTCCACCAGTCGGTCCGCCTCGGCCTCGTAGCCCCGCGGCCCCTCCACCGCCCGCAGTCCTGCCAGCGACGCCTCAAGCGCCTCAGTCTGTTCCGCCGTCACATAGGGCCGCATGTCCTCGACCTTCCAGCGGAAGTCGTCCACGCTGGACGCCGCGCAGAAGCCCTTCGCCACCTGCCCCGCCGCCCACGCCGCCCACAGCGACACCACGGCGGCCCAGCCGCGCCGCATCATCTCCGCATACTCCGGCAGCGGCGTGGCCTGCATCCGCGCCAGCGCCTTCTCCAGCCACAGGAGATCGTGCAGGCCCGGCGCCACATTCCCGTTCCAGCCCCACAGGAAGCGGAGGTTGTCCTGCAGATCGTCGCTCTCGGTGCGGCGACGGGAGAAGATCAGTTCGTCGGGGTCGGCCCACGAGAGCGCCGTTGCCGCCTCTGCGCGCTCGTTCTCGCGTTCGAGGCGGTCGTATGCGCCGAGGCCGCAAGCCTCGCGGCGCGCCTCCATCCCCTCGATCCAACTGTCCATTGGTCCCCGCGTGTATCCTCGTGCCATGGTTCACACCTCCAATCGTGTCTGCTCGATGGGGGGCAGTGCGGGGAACTCGCGCCTCATCATCGAGGCTGTGCGGAAGTGTGCCCTGCCCCGCGCAACGTGTCGGTCGTAGACCTTCTTCGCCTGGTCGTAGTCAGTGAGCCAGAAGTAGCCGTCGCCGCAGGAGCCGACGGGGTAGCCGACGAGCCGCAGTTCCCGCACGGCGTCGGCGATGCGCTTCTCGGGGGAGTTGTCGGCCACGCCGAGTCTGCGGGCGATGCGTCGAGCCGTCTGTGCCCGCTCGCGCCCACGGAGGAGCTTGAGGAAATCCCGCAGTGCTACGGCCAGGTCGCTGAGGTCGCCGTTGTCGCTCACCTCACTCGCCTCCCGAAGCGTTACGCCTGTCCGCCGCTGCTATCCCCCGCCGTATCCACTCGTGCCAGCGCCGCTCCCGCCGCCTCAACGCCGCCCTCCGCCTCCGCCGCCTGCTCCACCTCACCAGTCCCCGCAGGATGCTCGGCATGAGGTGCCACAGCCCGCACCCGATCAGCACTATGGCCGGCGAGTAATACAGCAGCCATCCCACCACGTCATGAACCTGCGCCGTCGCCATGAACATCCGTCTCACCTCTCCATCCGGGGGCCTGCACATCCAGCAGGTCGATGATCCGCACCCACGCCTCCACCAGCGCGTCCTCCTGCTCCGGCGTCGGCTCCCGCTGCTGACATGTCACTGACCTCCCGCTGCTGCTTCTCGCTCGCGCTGCTTCTTCAACCTCCGGACACTGACTCCGGAGACGAAACGCTGCTGAGGCTCCCCTTTGACTGTTATCTCTGTCAGGCGCCCGTCGCCGCTATCGAGAATGCGATGAACGGTGCGATAGGACATATCGAGCTCGATGGCCGCCTGCTGCACTGTGTAAACATCAAGTTCTGTCTTCACAACTCCTGGTTCGCTCATGCTTCCATTATACAGAACTGAATGTTCGTGTCAAGCACTGGACACGGAAAATTTCATGGGGATTTCCGAACTACCCGTTCGGTTGTGGTAGTGTGTCCTCGCGATGCCAACATCAATGGCGCAACGAATTGCCGCAGCCCGCCCTGCATACACCCACATGACAACGCCCCCCGCCGGAGTGCGAACCCCGGCGAGGGGCGGAGGGCGTCACGGGGGGCGGACCGTGCCACCCACGTCAGTACGTCACATGCCCGCCTGCATAGACCGTTAGCTCATGTCTCCAACCGATCCCAATGCAGAACGGCTCTCCCGGCGATACATCCACGCTCCAGCCTAGCCAGGGATCCGCCTGCGGTGACAGGACATCGAGCCAGCCCCGTCTATAGCCGGCCCATGCGGGCCTCCCCACGTCCCACGAGAGGCCGGCCACGGAACCGCCGTTGCCCACAACGACCTGTGCCGCCACTGCCGCGTCCGGCTGCCACCAGTCGTCTGCGTGGGCCGCCGGAGCAGCCAGCAGCCACAACAGCAGCAGGACGGCGACCACAATGCCCAGCTGCAACACCAAGCTCCTCATCTCGTCACCCTTCCCATATGTAGACTTTGCCCTGCGTTGCCAAGTGCTTCGCCTCGACCGTGTAGCCGAGAGCTTCGAGTATCGGTCGCACGTCGCCGCGGAGGACGCCGTTTTCCAGCGCGAGGTTAGCGTCAGCGATCACGCCGTCCGGTGGAGTGCCGAGGCCGCGCACGATCTTCAGTGCCCTCTCCTCCCCGCGGACGAACTCCGGCAGGTGGTAGAAGCCGCTGATGCGCCCCCTCCCGATCTGCGCGAAGGTCGAGATCACGAAGCCGGGTCCGCGCGACGTAGAGGAGGTGTTCTCCGCGAAGCGGTCGGCTCCGAGGTAGATACCGATGTGCCCCCACGTCCCGGCGTTCCCGGCGTTGAAGCACACCACGTCACCAGGCACCGCTTTCGCCTCCGTGACGGCCTCGGCGTTGCGCTTCATCAGGCGCTCGCTTTCGCGGGCGTCAGCGCCGAAGTACTTGCGCTGAAACGTGCCGAACGCCGGTTCGCCCGCCGCAGCGCAGGCGCACTCGCGCACGAACTCCGAGCAGTATGCCACGTCGGAAAGCTCGAAGCTGATGCCATTGATAGTCATGTTGCCGCGATAGCCGGTGGCGAACTTCGCGCACACCTGCTTTGCGATCCTCGCCACATCATCCGTCGTGGGCATGTCCTCTCCTCCGTCCTCAAAGTCGAACATCTGCCAGATACGTTCGCAGGTCGTGAGCGTTGACCAGTGCGGCGTGTAGCGCAGGCAGACGGCCTCGGCGAGGTTGCGGATCACGCGCGTCTCGCCGCCGTAGGTCCGGCGCGTCCCCGGCCAGTCCGTAACGTCGTATTTTGCGCCCGGCGTGAGGTAGCCGCGAATGCCCGCCGCGCTCGCGAACACCTGCGTCCTCACGCCGCGGTATTGCGGCAGGTCGGTCCCATCATCGAGGGCGCCGTAGCCCATCGTGAAGTCGAGCGCCCTCTGCCAGCCGCGCCCCCCTGCGGCCCGCGTCACGAACGACTGCTCCTGCTGGGCGACTTTCAGCAGCCACTCGGCGCGAATGTCGTTCTGCTGCGCCGCCGCGCCGATCCACCGCCCGAAGTCGGGCATGTCGCGGAGCCGGGGCGACTTCACGCGCCGCAGGAACTCCTCCACGTCGAACGGCCGGTAGGGCGCGACCCAGCTATTGAGCATCCGCCGGCGCCTCCTCCTCTGCCTCGGGCGTCCCGTTGGACAGGTCCGTATACGACGCGGTGGGCACCGAGTGGATCATCTCCACCGGCCACTGCACGTAGGGATGCTCCTCGTCGTCGAACGGGTCCTCATACTCCGGCATCGCCGTCATGGCGTCACGCATCGCCCACTCGCCGGTCAGCCGGTTCACCGTCGCCTCAAGCTCCGCGTTCACCAACGGCTCCCCCGGATCGTAGCCGAGGTGCTTCAGTTCGGTCACGACCTGCTTGCGCTTCGTGGCGCCTTTGCCCGCCCCCCACTGCTGCTCCGCCGCTCGCACCAGCGCCTCCATGATGGCCCGTAGCTGCTCCCGAGCCGTCTCCTCGTCCACCTGCACCCCTCGCGCCCGCAGGAACCGCGCCACATACGCCACCACCACCAGCGACGCCGCCGGGATCACGAGGTCGATGAGTATCCGACTGACGATCTCGATCCAACTGAATGTGCCCTCCATTGCCCTGCACCGCCTTTCTGCTACCTGATGTCGTCCGGATTGATGCCCTGCTCGATCAGCAGCCTGTCCACTTTGCGCTCGACGCGCAAAGCGTCCGCCTGGGCCGCCTCCTGCCGCGCCTCCACCGCCGTGATACGCTTGGAGTGGTCGGCAAGGCAGTGCGAGAAGTCCGCCCAGGCATACACCGCGCCGCTGATGAGGCCCAGCAGCGCCGCCGTCGCCAGAATGACCGCGAGGTACTTCTGCGCATTGCTCCATCCGTTGCTGTCATCTGCCGCCATGGGTCAATCCTCCCTTGTGGTGACCGTGGTGCGCATCTCGTGCAGCCATTCCGACGCTTTCCGGGCCAGTCCCCCGGCCTGCTGCGCCTCCGTCTGCGGGCCCTTCCCCTCGCGCCGCCGCGCCAGCTCCNTCTCCAGCGTCCTGCGATACTGCTCCGGCGTCTCCCCCGGCCTGCTGTATATCTGCTGCCCGCCGTCAATCGCCCGGATGACCACCTCAAGCTCCTCGGGCAACATGCGCGTGTGCGCGTCAGCCATGGACGCCGTGTAGAGCGGCAGGCCCCAGCGCCGCTTCGCCTGCTCAAGCAGCACGAGGAACTGCATCTTCTCGACCTCGTAGCGCCCCGGCTCCGTCTGCGACCGCGGCACCCCCTGATCGAGCATCCACTGGACGCGCTTCCAGCGCCGCTCATCCGCCTGCGCCTGCTGCGGCGTCCGGCCCTCGTCCACCACGCGCTCGAAGACCTCCACCGGGGCCTCCGCCACCGCCTGCATCGGCCCGATCGTGCCTATGACCCCCGGCCACGCCTCGATCGGCATCCGCTCCGACGCCCGCACATACGGCCCAATGCCGGGCATCTGGCGCATCAGGCGGCTCTGCAGGCCTTTGCCGGAGTAGGCCCGCTCCGCCTCATGGACGCCGCGCACCAGCGGCACCCCCATGTCCAGCGTCTCGCCGATAGGCTCGTTCAGCCACCGCGCCGACTCCGAGGCGAAGTCCAGCAGCGGTATGCGGATGGGCATGTAGAAGACCTGGTAGCCGTCCCACGCCTCCAGAAACTCCGTCGTGGCGAGGAAGTCGGCGATGTCACGAGACGGGCCGGCGCCCCGGCGCAGCGGCATGATGGTGAGTTGCAGCTTCATCCACTCCGGCTGCCCGCCGCGCACGATGGCGGCCATGGCCGGGCTGAAGCCCAGCATCCGCTCCTTATCCTCGTCTAGCTGCCCCAGCAGGTAGAAGACGCCGGGGCGCTTGTAGACGAGGGAGCCGAACTGCGCGGTGCGCTCCGCCGTCCAGCGCCAGTAGAACGCCCACGCGGAGAACAGCTCGTACCATGGCCGGTGTGCCGCCTCGTCGTAATTCACCGACCACTCGCGCACCTGCTTGCCGGCGGCGTCGGCAGTGTGCCCGGCGAGGCGCAGCGACATGTAGGCCCAAGTGCGGGCGAGGCGGTCAATGTTCATCGTCATCCCCACGACCACTTCGCCGAGGGCGTCAAGCTCCGTCTTCGCCAGGCCGATGTTGCCGAGCATCGTGTGGATCTCGTCGCGGGCGTGAGAGCCAATGGAGCCGCCGAGGATGTTGTGGCGCTCCATCTCCCGGAGGTACTGGTCTATGTCGGCGTCGGTGACGCCGAAGCGGTCGGTGAAGAGCTTGAAGAGCCGGTCTCGCGCCCTGAGCGCTGCCACCTGCGCCTCCTCGACCCACGTATTCGGCGGGACGTGCTGGACGATCTCCAGCAGGTCGTGCGCGAGGAGGCGGTTAGCGACGGCGAAGCCCGCGCCCAGCGCCGGAGCGTCGCTGGAGAGGCCGAGCGTCACCATCGTGGAGACAAGCTCCGTGATGTTGGTCACGCCGAACGGGAGGGTGACGAGCGGGGCCACCTGCAGCGGGCGTAGATACTGGCGCAGCGGCTTGAGCACCCACTGCTGGAACGTCGCTCCGAACACCGTGGGCAGCGTGGACGGCGCGAGGATCGAGTTCAGCGCCGCCTGCTCCGCCGGGGGCAGGATGTGATGCTCCGTCCCCGCCAGCGGCGTCCCGAACGGCGTGGGCGGCCCCCATCCCGACTGCTGTAGCTCCTGCAGGCCGCGCTCCCCCACCGCCGGGTCCATCACGAAGTCCTGCGCCGTGTGCGCGTGTTCGCTCAGCCACTCGTAGACGCCGTGGGCCGTCAGCAGTGCCCGATACTGCCGGATGTAGTGCGTGGCGGCCGTCAGCGCATCAGGCTCGGGAACGCCTGCCTCAACGCCGCGCTCCGCCTGCTCGATCTTCGCCTGCTCCTTCTCGGAAAGCGTGGTGTACTTGCGCCGCTGGGTGATCCGCTCCCGGCGCATGTCCGGCCGTTGCGCCCGGAACTGCTCCACCGCCTGCTGCCCCAGCAGCAGTTCGACCACCGCCATCTCGTTCACGAACTGGAAGTCCCCCGGCCCGGTGGCCGTGATGTCCGGCTGCGGGAAGTAGCCCTCGATGTAGCCCGGCGGCGGCTCCCGCTGCTCCATCGGCACGTTGCGGTTGCGATACTCCCACAGGCTGTAGCCGATCTCCCGGAAGCTCGCGAGGCCCCACTTGCCCTCGTAGATGGCATCGTAGAGATCGCGCAGTGCGTCTGCCACCTCGAAGATGCGCCGATACTGGTTCGGTAGCGCCTCGTAATTCACTGTGCCGTCGGCGTTGAGCGCGTCGTTGGCAATGGCTTCGGTGACGCCCTCGCCCATGACCGTCTGTAACTGCTCCCGCCCGGATAGCTTGAGTTGACGCGCCTCCATCAGCCGCGTCACCAGCACCCGATCGTCGAACGGCATGGGGCCGAGGCCGAGGTGAGGCCGCCCGCCGAAGATATGCGCCACATAGCGCGACAGGCGGTTCGTCAGGCCGATGCTGCGCGTCTCGATCCGCGCCAGCGTCGCCTTCTTCTCCGGCCTCACGCCGGGATACTTGCCGAAGTAGAGCGAGAGGGTTTCGCGGGCGTCGGCGAGGCGCTGCGGCACGGTGCGCATTGCCGACCGGATGTTGCCCTCGCGCCATGTGCGGGCGAACTCCTGCGCCTGCGGCCCGCGCTCGATCAGCTCCGCCACGGTGCCCTCCGCGCGCTCTGCCAGCCGAATGAGCCGCTGATACTCGGCCTCGCGCACGAGGTCGCGCATCTGGCCGGTGAACTCCCCGCCGCTCTGCTCGATCGTCTCGCGCACCACCGTCTCTACCGGCGTCTCTCCCGGCAGCACCTCCCCGTCTTCGAGCATCGCCCGGGCCTGCTCGGTGGTTGTCGCCACGCCCGATGCATCCGCCTCCGAGACGGAGTAACGCTCGAGTTCTGGCATGAGCAGGTCGGTGCCCAGGGCCTCGCGGGCGGTCTGCAGCGCCCACTCTTTCAGCGCCACGAGGCCTTCGAGGTCGGCAACGGACTGCGGCTCGACGTTGGCGCCGAGGGCCGCCTGCGCTTCGGCGAGGTCTTCGCGGGCGACGGCCTGCCGGATGAGGTCGGAGTGCAGGAGGCGGTAGGCGGCGGCGGCGCGGTCGCGAGCGGCCACGGCGTCGGCGTTGGGGAGGCCCTGCGCCAGCGTCTCCTCGTAGACGGCGGCGGCGATGTCGGCGGCGGTCTGCTCCACCTCGATCAGCGCCCACTCCATGTCGGAGAGGGCGCGTTCGTCGCGCACCTCGTAGATCTCAGCGACGAGTTCTTCAAGCTGGGCTTCGGCGTTGAAGGCCGGGTCGCCGGGGGCGGGCACGGCGTCGGTGCCGAAGGAGCGGGGGTCGCGGGCGGCGCTGACGGTGCGCAGGGCCTGCCGTGCGACGATGCCCTCCGGGGAGGGGCCGTGAAGCTGTGCCATACGCGCGAGGTCGGAGCGGGCCTCGTCGAGCGCGGCGTTGAGGCGGCGGATGTTGCGGGCGATGGTGGCGCGGGCCTCGGCGTCGGGCAGTTCGGGCGGGGCCTCCGGGATGTCGAGAGCTTCGCGGGCGGACGGTGGCTCGGGCGACGGGCGGGAGAAGGCGACGCGGGCGGCGTCGTCAATCCACGGAATGAATGTGGTGGAGCCGTCGGTGCGCTCGAATGCGGCGACGGGAGTGCCGTCGGCGGCGGTGGAGACGAGCGGCTGCCCGGTGTCGGGGTCGGGAACGACGCGGCCAGTGGAGACGCGGCCGCCGAAGGCGGTTTCCGTGACGGTGACGAGTTCGCCCGGCGCGGGCAGGCCGGAGGGGGCCTCAACGGGTGCCTGCACGACCTCAGCGGGTGTCTCGGCGGGTGCGGCAACTTGCTCCTGCAATTCAGGGATGATCGTCCCGCGCTGCGCCCTCTCCTCTGCAAGTGCGTTGGCCTCCTGCTCCCGGAACGTCTCTTCCGCCATCGCCTTTGCTTCCTTCAGATAGCGATAAGGCCCCCATCTCCACTCGTGCTCTGCCTTCGTGTCGTAGACGGAGGCGAAATAACGCTTGACAGGCGGATCACCGCGGCGCCCCTCATATACTTTCTCTTGATAGATGACGACTCGAATACGTGCGACGCTATTGGATGGGTCGCGCCCCTCTAATGAGTAACGCGGGGACCCATCTATGAAGTCTTCGCCTTTGATCCACTCTAGCTTCTCGGGTAGTTGGACCGCCACCTCAGACGCCGCAGGAGCCTCTGTAGCAGCCGGGGGGGTAGCTGAACCCTGCGGAACCACCTCCGGCGCAGTCTCCGGGGCAGCAGGAGCCGTTTCCTGCGCTTCTATGGGGGCCTCCACACCCCTGCTCCCATCCGCATATTCCGCCACGCCCACACGGCCCGCCGCTCCCGCCAGCGCACCCACGTCGCCCGCCGGACCCACACCCACCGAACCCCGCGCAAACGCCCCCTCCGGCAGCGTCTCCATCAACCCCGCAGCAGGCGCAGTAGCGGGCGCCGCCTCCGGCTCCGCATACCGCCCCGCCTCCTCCCGGAACCGCTGGGCGTCGCGCTGATACCGCGCCAACTCCCGCCGGAACTCCGCCTGCGCGATCGGCTCCGCCTGCACCACGGTCGGCTCGATCACGCTCTCCTCCGCCGCCGTCCGCGCCGCACGGCTCCGCGCAGACGACCGAGGCCCGTAGAACTCCGCGTCTATCGCCGCCGACGTGCGCAGCGGCTCCGGCGACCTGACGCCCATCTCCGCCGCGCTCCGCTCCATGTGGCCTACAGGCCGCTCCAGGTCGGCTATCGTGCGCAGCCCCGCCGGATCACGCCCCGTTACGGTCTGCGCCTGACGCCGTGCTTGCGCGACAGCACTGCGGGTAGAGGGCGACCGCCCCAGCCGCAGCCCCGCCACGCGCCACCCCTCCGCCGCGCCCCACTGCACGTCGTTCGCGAACGCCCGCGCCGTCATCTCGGCGTAGGTCTCCGACAGCCCTGCTTCGCGGAGGGCCACCCGGACCTCCCGCATCATCTCCCCCTCCAACCGCGTCAGGTCGCGGGCCACCTGCTCAGGCGGCAGGCCCTTCCCATCGCGCCGCATCTCCGCCACACGCTCGCCTATCGTCCGACGCCCAGCCCACCACCTGTCGGCAACCGACCGCAGTTGCCCCTCCACGCGCGGCAACACACGTTCCAGCGCCTCCATATCCCCCAGCGACGGCCACCTGCCCGTCTCCATGAACTGCGCGTCCGCCACACGCTCAAACGTCTCCCGCTGCGCCTTCACCGTCTTGCGCAGATACTCCGTGGCCGTCCGCGACGCTCTCGCGCCAACCCGCTGCATCCCCCGCGTGGACGCCGGCCCTCGCGACACCAGCAGCAGCGGCACAATCGGTAGCAGGCTCGCCGCCTCCCCCGCCAGCAGGCTCCACCACCGCGGCTCACCACGCCCTCCCGCAATCTGCATCCCCGACGCGAACAGGTCCGTATCCGGCGCCTCCCGCCACGACTGCGGCACCCCCGGCACCCACTCCGGCGTCCCCCGGAAGATCTCCCGCGCCCCCTGCTGGGCATACCAGGATAGCGTCTCCGGCTCCTCGCCGACGCGCAGCCGCCGCACCGCCTCCAGCGCAGGCGACACAATCGCCGCCGACGGGCGCACCGGCAGGCTCATCAACTCGTGCATCGGGCGCTTGAGTTCCTGCGGCCACGTCAGCGAGTGCAGCGGCGACATGCCAAGCTGCACTCGCAGCCCCGCCTCCTGCGCTTTGCGCAGCCGCTCGGGATACCACGAGGGCAGTTCAATGCCGGTGATCTGGCGGAACGGCTCCCACGACAGGCGTTCCTGCCCCGACTGGATGGCCTGCAGCCGGTGGGACACGCCGAGGGCATAGTCTACTGCGGCGGTGGCGGCATCCCCTAGACGTGACACCACATCCCCTAGACGTGACACCACGCCCTGCGACCGCTGAGGCTGCCCCGGTGTCGGTGCGCCCATCGGTGGCGGAGGAGCCGGAGTGCCACGCTCCAGCGCCTCCGCCTCCTCGTCGCTTACCCACCTGCCCGTTTCTATGTCGTAGGGCATCTAGGGCCTCCAGTAGACTTCATCCGGCCTGCCGAGAGGGGAAAGCTGCCAGCGGTCGTTCAGGTGCGAAAAGAGCATCATCTGGCCGTTGTGTTCGACGGCGATCCCGATGTGGCCGAAGTAGCGGCCGTTGCGGCCGCCTCTGTATGTGGAACCCTGGTGCCTGCCGTAGATCACGATGTCGCCGGGATACACCACGCGGCCACTGCGCCGCTTGTAGCCGTCCCTCACTAGGCCCGGCCCGCACTCCCATGCGTCACCCCAGCTTCTTTTGTAGCCGAGCGTCGTGCGCAGGCTACGGGCGCAGGAGCTACGGCCCCAGCTTTTCAGCCATTTGGCGCTGCCGGGCTGCCCGGAGGAAAGCCACCTCTCGAAGAGATCAAGCGTTTGCAGGTTCGCCGACCGGCTCTTCAGCAGGCTCCGTTCGACCCAGCCGCGGGATTTCTGCTCGCTGCCGTCGGGGTTCAGCGCCACGACCTCAGCGTACATCCCGTCGGGGCTGTAGCGCCCGGTCAATCGCAATGGCTGCCCGGCCTGCCTGATCGGGCCTCGATAGTCGCCCTCCGGGTTCTTCGCCGTGGGCGGCTGGTTGTACATCGCCATAACTGTTTTCGAGTACCGCACCATGTCGTCTGAGCGCCCTACAGCCCCGGCGGGGGCGCTGCTCCCGCCTGTCCGGGCGGCTGCTGGTGCGGCGTCTCCCCGAAAGGGTGTGCGCGACCACCACCTCTCACTCCCACGAACGCCGCCGGCAGTTGACCCGGCACATGCACCCCCGACCACACACGCGCCGGCACCCCCTGCTCGTGTAGCCGTTTGATGATCGCCTGTGCCGCCGCCGCCACGTCCGGCCCCAGCGGCCCGGCCTCGGCAATGTGCCGTTCAAGCTGCGGCATTATCGCCTCCATCGCCGCCGTCACATCGCCCTTCCGGTGCTGTCCGATCGTCTTCTCGTAGAAGTCCTCCAGCAGCCGCACTCCGCGCAGGCTCGCCGCCTCATGCTCCTTCGTCCACGCCCCCGCCGCTGCCCCCTCCGGCGCCCCCTGCCGCAGCAGCTTCTCCCACTCCAACTCCAGCTTGCCGCCGTCAATGGCGGCTTTGATCTGTGCGGCGGTGACGCGGGCCTGTGCGTTCACATCCGCCACGTACCGCTGCGTCGCCGCCGTGTCCGCACGAGAGGCCGCCGTTGTCGGCCCGATGTCCTGCACCGAGTAGGAGTGCCCCAGCGCCGCCGCATACGCCATCTGCTGCGTCACCGGATCGTCGCTCTGCAGTCCGGCGTCGATCAGGCCGCTGCGCTTCGCCGCCTCCGTCACCGCCAACCGCGCCGCCTCCAGCTTCGCCTCCAACTCCTGCAACTCCATCGGCGTAGCAAGCCGCGTCGCCGCGTTGTCGTAATCCTGCGCCGCGATCTGCAGCGCCTTCAACTCGTTCGCGAGGTCCACCCCCTCCGTCTCCAACTTCGTCTGCTCCAGCAGGTAGGGTATCGTCTCCAGCAGCATGTCCGTTTGGGCCCGCGCCTTCAGGAGGTCGAGGCCTGCCATCTCGCTCTCCTGCGCCGTCGGCAGCGCCCCGATCTGTGGCACGACCGTCCCTCCCGGCCCGAACTGCAGGCCACTGACCGGCACGTTCGCCTCGCTCAGAGAGCGCAGCAGCGGGTTCTCCGCCGGGCGCATGACGTTCGCCGTCGCCTGTCGCGGATAGTCCGGCACCTGCGCGAAGTCCGGCCCGGCGGGCAGTATCTCGCCCATCTGCTGCTGAAGCCCGCCCCAACGCGGCAGGTCGAGCGCCGGGGCCTCCGGCGCGAACTGCGGCCGCTGCACCGGCTCCACGAACGCCGTGCCCTGCGTCGGCACCATGCGCATGAGGTTGCTCACGGCCGCCTCCGCGTCGGCCTGCTGGAGACCGCGCGAATAGTCAAGCTGCTCACGCGCCGCTCGTGTCTGCGCCGCCTGCCTGTCGAGGAAGTCCTGATACTCGCGCTGGCGACGCTGCGCCGGCGTCTCGTAGCCCTCGATCTCCATACCCATCATCTGCTGCTGGAGGCGATCCGTCGCGAGGCCGCTTTGTGTCCGCGCCATCTGCATTGCCTGCTGTAGCGCACCCTGCTGCTGCTGGTCGCGCATCGCCTGACCCTGCATCTGGCCCTGCGCGTAGCCGCCGGCAATCGCGCCCAGCGCCGCAATCGGTCGTAGGAGCCTGTTCATTATGCCCACCCCTGTATCGCCGTGCCAAAGCCCGGAGGCAGAGCGGGTAGATACTCACGGTACGGCGTCGCACCGGACGGTGCCCCCGGTGCCGGTGGTGCGCCGCCGGGCTGCCCCAGCACCTGCCTCAGCAGCGCCGACACGTCGGGCGCGGGATTCTGCTGCTGATAGAGATACTGGCCGATGGGCACGGCGGCCTGCGCCAGCGTCTCCCACCACTGCGGCCGCTGCGCGTCGATCACGCGCATCTGCCCCTCGATGCCCGCCTGCTGCTGCATGACGCCTGCCTCCCGCCCGAGCGCCGCCTGCTGCGCGTTGGCACGGTGGGCGAACGCCATCTCCGCAAGCCGCTGCGCGAGGTCCGACGAGGCCGACAGACGCCCCTGCTCCACGTTGGCAAGCCCCGTCGCCGCCACACCCGAGTGCAACATGCCACGGGAGGCGAGGTTCGCCATGAGGCTGTCGCGACTGTTCTGCGCCTGGGCGTTGATGGCCGCCATGCCCTGCGACTGCGCCCCCTGCAACACCGCCGGGTCCACGGTTCCCTGCCCCTGCAGTGCCTGCTGATGGGCCTGATTGTAGTCTGCCGAGAGTGCGGGAGCATTGCCGCTGCTGCTCTGCCCGGAGGAGTTCGAGCCGCCTCCGGCGAGGGAGCCGAGGATCGCCGCTCCCGCTCCGATGGGGCCGCCGGTCAAAAAGCCGAGAGCGCCGGAGGCGATGGTGCCGAAGAAGTTCCCTCCGCGCCCATCCTCGGGGCCGCCCTGCGACGTGACGGCAGGCGCGGTGGGCGCTGGCAGCCAGCCGCCGGAGGCCATGCCTCCGCGCTGGTTGCCCGCCCTCTGCGAGCCGACGCCGCCC
>JGI24712J26585_10002641_pt1 | contig 14523 bp, 14 predicted proteins | sample BioPla3DNA2_FD_26585 | JGI IMG/M metagenome (IMG submission 26585) | reverse complement strand
GCAATTATTGAGGCTATGTTTAAAGGCACAAAACGATATGTAGAATCAGAGGAAGCTGAATCAAAAAACGAATTGGTCGAGTAAGCGATGAAGAATTGTTTGCTCGACTAATTTATTATGGGGTTACACAGCTTGGCAGGAATGAGGAAGAGGTGTGGCTTATGGCAATAGGAGATCTTTTGGATCAATGGGAGATACATAAGCAGTTTATGGGATTGGCTAAACCTAAGGTTGAATTGTTTATTGATGAAATTATTCCATTTGGGTTAGTATAAATTTATAAAATGATTATAAATTCATAAATTGATATGTATGTTTGGTTCTTTCACATATTCCTTTTATTGTTAAAATGTGATATAATAAAGTAATTTATATAATGAATTTACTAAAGGAGTAAAGACATGCATAGAATTGGGATGGTTCCAGGAAGGGATAATATAGTTGATTACATTATAGAAAAAAAGATAGTACCACAAGAAGATATAATTTATTATTTTAACAGAGAAAATAAATATAACTCTGAGGAGCTTATTTTTGAAGTAAATGTTGCAATCGAAAAATTCAATAGATCAAATAAGGTTTTAGGAAAGCAAATTAGAAATGTTGAAGGTTATTATACCTACTTTGAGGAATGGATTTAATAAAGTATAAATTAAAATAATTTTAAATTATTTCTTTGTAATAAGACAAGTTGCTTATTACAGGATGAAATAGTAGCACAAAATTTATTAAGTTTAAAAGTGCGATGCAATTCATTAAATTTGAGAAAATAATTTGGGGGATTAAAATGAAGAAACTAATACGGATTATTATATTTCTTATTATTTTATTTGTAATTAATTCGTGCGATAAAGTTAATGAACCTAATCAAGAAGCAAAAAAGGGCGAACAATATGATATCGAAATGTCAGAGTCTCCGCCAGGAATAACACCTGAACAAAAAATCGAAAGTGAGTTTATTACCGATGATAGGGCAGAAGGCGAATTAGTGGATATAGATGCTGATATGATTAAAGTTCTTAAAGATGCAGGATATACATTGGAACAGGCCAGCGATATTCAGAAAATATTAAACACAATAGGCATACAAAGTATTGAAATCTATATAATGACAGGAGTTGCTACAGAGGGGTTAAATGCTGTAAGCTGTTATCCAAATGGTATTAAAGAACAAAGTAGTCGCTTTACTTTTACAACTGATAATGGAATTTTATTCTACGCCGGTTTTTTAGGTGATGATTTATATGATTCCGAATTGGGAGGGTACTTAAAATCATATGAAGATGTACATGTACCTGAAACTGAAATAGATATAGACACTTATGATAAGCTGCTAATTTTAGCAATTGATAATGTAAAGAACTACTTAAACCATCCTTCATCTGCGAGTTTTAATAATTTCGCTTGGGGAATTGGTAGAAGTGACGATAAATATAAAATAATAGGTGAAGTAGAAGCACAAAATTCTTTCGGCGTAAAAGATGATTTGATTTTCAGTGTTTATTTTATACAAACAGACGGTAAATTCTTAATAGAAGGAATAGTAATTGATGGGATACGAGTTAAATAAAATAATGAGGAGATAATTCAATCATGAATTTTGATGATAATTTTAAAGATATTTCAGATTTAGATGATGAAACTTTGGACAGCAGTGGGCTATATTGCATAAGATTAAAAGAAAACTCAAGGCTTCCAGATAGATACCAAAATATTCTTGATATTAGAGAAATTAAGTATATTTATATAGGTAAGGCAACTACTACGTTAAGGAGTCGTCTAGAAGAAGAACTTAAACACATTAGACCAGGAACCTTTTTTAGAAGCATTGGTTGTGTATTAGGGTATAGACCAATGTACGGGCATTTAATAGGCAGGGCTAACCAAAATAATTATAAGTTTTCTGATGACGATACAGATAAGATAATCGATTGGCTCAAAAATAATGTTGAAGTTAGTATTGTAAAATATGATGGCGATTTTAGTATTGAAGCTGAATTAATTAGAAAATACTCCCCCTTGCTAAACATTAAACACAATCCTAATAGTTTACATGAGCTTGGTGTTGATAGGCAGGAATGCATTAGAATAGCAAGAGGAGAATTAAACACTTAAAATTTATTCAAAAATATGTAGACACTCTTTTAAAAACAAGGGTGTTTTTTTTTATGCTCAAAATAAGGAGGTGGAAGCATGGCAGACAACTTTGGTCTCAAGATTGGCATTGAAGGAGAACGGGAATTTAAGAAAGCATTAAGTGATATAAACCAAAGTTTCAAGGTTCTTGGTTCTGAAATGAATTTAGTTTCATCTCAATTTGATAAGCAGGATAAATCCATTCAGGCTATAACAGCAAGAAGTAATGCTCTTAACAAAGAAATTGATGCACAAAAGGATAAAATCAATACCCTTGAAGCTGCCTTGAAGAATGCCTCTGAGAGCTTCGGTGAAAATGACCGGAGAACTAAGAATTGGGCTATTCAGCTTAATAATGCAAAAGCAGAATTAAATAATATGGAAAAGGAGCTTGAGGAGTCTGCCGAAGAAGCTGACAAACTTGGGGATGAGTTAGAAGAGTCCGGCAAGTCTGCGGATAACGCAAGTGGTAAATTTGAAAAATTAGGCGATGTTCTTAAAGGTATCGGTGCTGCTATGGGTTCTGTGGCTTTAGCCGCAGGAGCAGCAACAATAAAGCTTGGTAAGGAAATTATTCAGCAGTTTGGTGAATTAGAACAGAACCTTGGTGGCTCGGAAGCAGTATTTGGAGAGTATGCCTTATCAATTCAAAAAACCGGTGAAGAAGCATATAAAAATATGGGTGTATCTCAAAGTCAGTATCTTGCTACTGCCAACAAGATGGGTGCTCTCTTCCAAGGGTCAGGAATTGAACAGCAGAAAAGTCTTGAGCTAACGGAAAAAGCTATGCAAAGGGCAGCTGATATGGCATCTGTAATGGGGATTGATATGCAAATGGCACTTGATTCTGTTGCCGGTGCTGCAAAAGGTAACTTTACCATGATGGATAACCTTGGTGTTGCAATGAATGCTACAAACATTCAGGCTTATGCCCTTGCCAAAGGACTGGATTTCACCTGGGCATCTGCAACAAATGCAGAAAAAGCTGAAGTAGCAATGCAGATGTTCTTTGAAAATACAGAGCAATATGCTGGCAACTTTGCAAAGGAATCAACTGAGACAATAACAGGCTCAATCGGACTTATGCAGGCAGCCCTTGGTTCATTTACTGCAGGTCTTGGAAATGCCGATGCAGACATGAAAAATTTAACTAATAATCTTGTGGATGCATTCCAAGCAGTTGTGAAAAACATAGTGCCTGTATTAGAGAATATCGTAACTGCATTACCTGCTGCAATGGATGCAATAATATCAGCTATTGGAGATATTCTCCCGGTGCTTCTTAGTACTGTTACAGAGTTATTCAGCCAAGTATTTGAAACAATCTTGAATCTTCTGCCTGAGCTTATTCCGGCTGCTGTTGATGCTGTTATGACAATTGTTGAAACACTTATAAATAACCTACCTTTATTAATTAACGTGGCTGTACTTTTAATTACATCCCTTGTAGAAGGCATGGGACTTGCATTACCTGAATTAATTCCGGCAACAGTAAGTGCTGTAATAACAATAGTGCAAAGTCTTATGGAGAATATGGATATGGTTTTAGAAGCAGCTTTTGCAATTGTTAAAGGGCTTTCTGAAGGACTTCTTAATGCCCTACCTGCTCTAATTGAAGCACTGCCGCAAATCATAACAACCATTATCAATTTCATCACAAATAATCTGCCAGCAATTGTGGGTATGGGTGTCGAACTGATAATCCAACTTGCATTTGGTTTAATTAAAGCAATACCACAGCTTGTAGCTTCATTACCCCAGGTTATTACAGCCATTGTAACAGGTATTGGAAAAGCTGCTATATCAATAGTTGAAATAGGTAAAAATATAGTTGTAGGGTTATGGGACGGTATTGCATCCATGATTGGTTGGATAAAGGAAAAAATCAGCGGCCTTGTAGGAGGAATTGTTAGTAATGTAAAAGGTGTTTTAGGAATTCAATCCCCTTCTACTGTATTTGCAGGCATTGGAACTAATATGAGTTTAGGTCTTGGAGAAGGCTTCACTAAGGCAATGAACTCAGTTAAGGATGATATGAATAAATCAATACCAACAAGCTTTGATATAGATGCAAACTTAAGAAACGGAACAAGCTTTGAAAGCAGACTTGGTTCAAATGTTACAAACACATTTAATATTGCAAGCATGATAGTAAGAAATGACAATGATATAAAAAACATAGCAAGAGAGTTATATCTCTTACAGGTAAGAAGTGACAGGGGGTATGCAGTATGATGGGATTTACTTTTAGAGGAATACACACATCCGAATTTAAGGGGCTTGTTGTTAAAACTATATACAATCCCCTATCCCCTGCTAAAAGAATACAAAGAGTAACTGTCATGGGGCGAGACGGAGAGTATGTATTTGAAAACGGATACAATAATAAATTCCTTGAATTCAGATGTTCTCTGGCAAAAGGGACAATTATTGAAAGACGGCAAAGAGCAAGAGAGATAGCATCATGGTTATCTTCTACCGGGGACTTGGTGCTCGACTATGAGAATGACAAGACATACAAAGTTATAAAAACAGTCAGTGACATTTCATTATCAATGGAACAAGCATGGGATGAGTTCAATATAACATTTGAGACAGAGCCTTTTCAATATGGAGAGTTTAAGACACTATCCTTTGACAATCCCTCCACTGTTGTTGTAAACAACCAGGGAACCTATGAGGCTGAAACATTAATATCGATAACAGGCACAGGAAATGTAACTGTTTCATCCGAAGGTTATTCATTTACATTGATAGGAATTACGGAAAAACTTAATATTGACAGTAAAAAGATGCTTGTATATACAGATGCCAATGAAAATGAAATATCAAAGCATTCCGGGAACTTCATAAAACTTAAGCCCGGAAATAACACAATAACCGTTACCGGCTTTGTTTCCAATATGACAGTAAAATTCAACGACACATACATTTAGGAGGTGCAGCATTGATAACTTTACATGATAAAAATACAAACACAAAGCTTGCATACCTTGATGACATAATAATAGAAGATTCAATCGAAATAACAAGGAAAATCAATGGAGAGTTTATTCTAAAATTTGAAGTGTTGGAGGACAACTTAAAATGTGAATATTTTGAATCAGAAAACTATATAGTTGTTGATAAATCATATTTTGATATTGCATATATAGAGCAAATACATTCAGATTCAGTCACTTACAGAATAGAATGTGAGCATGTGACTTACAGATTGATTGAATATGAAAAAGAATTCTATACTTATGACGGAACTCCAACTCAAATACTATCAGACATATTAGCAGGCACCGTCTTTATCGTTGGTACTGTCGAGCCAACAGGTATAACAACATTTGCAGTCCATGAGGAAACAAACAAGTTAGGACTTTTACAGTTCCTTGCCTATCACACAAATTCAGAGCTTGATTTTGACGGATTTAAGATCAGCTTAAAAAATACACTTGGACAGGATCGTGGTTTTCAAGCAAGGTTTGGGAAAAATCTTACAGGTGTTAAAAAAATAATAGACAGACGGAAAGGACTAACATACTATGCCGTAGATATAGTTGAACTTAAAAATCATCCTTCTTTCGAGGATTTTAGCAACCTTGAGATTATAGAAGAAGGAGACACCATAAGAATAATTGATGAAGTTATCGGTCTTGATGTAACAAATAAGGTTATTAAAAGAACTTACAATCCAATCAGGGCAATAAACACTTACCTTGAAATAGCAAACAGCATAGAAATATTGACAGACTCAGTTACCAAGATAAGACGGGACACAGTGGCAAAGGACAAAACTTATCATGGAATAAGAATTAGCCCAGACAATGGATTTGAAAGTATAAGGAGCGACAAAATGGCAAGGGGAGTTTTCAACTCCGATATATTTGCTCTTCAAACCGGTGATGGTACAGGTGAAAACTGGATTAATAAATTGTATTTTGATGCAGCTACAAGCAAGTATATTTTTGATGGAATGTTGTCTGCCACCATGATTGAGGCACTTGAAGCAGAGTTTGATGTTACTGTATCTAACGTAACAATAACTAATATATTGGCGGCAGAAACCGGGTACATTGCACAGTTGACGGTAGATGAATTGCTGACTGATACTAAAGTTAAAAATTATCTTAAAAAAGACACAGACTTTAATGTGTCCATAGCACCAATAGAGTATCAACATATCTTTGGTAAGTATCATAGATTTATTTATGCAACCACTGATGGCTCACAAGAGGCACAAGCAATTGACAGATACGGACGATTACTTTATTGGAAAGACAGCGATAAGGAAGTTGTTACACTTGATGAAACAAACCACCCTGTGATGGTATATGTCTATTCAGAACCTGTAGTATTCCAAACATCTGCTACAGCAGGGCAGATTGAAATGATTTTCGGACAAGGTGATGGTGTTCTCGAAAATAGCTCAAAAGCATTTATACGAAAAACTACAACAGGTTTAGAATTAATCTACTATCGCAGCAATACCGGGGAAGAACGTAAAATATCATTAGATGACGTTGGGACAAACATTAATAATCTAATAATTGAAAACAGAACAGATGATCCAACGAGCCCATCCGTAGGTCAAATATGGATGCGGACTGATTTGGCATAGAGGTGAGTTTATGGCAAAAACACTATTTGATGAATACTTATATACAGGTGCCGTACAAACAGTGTCGTTACCAGCTGGACTTTATTTATTTGAACTTTATGGAGCACAAGGCAAACGCGGCAGGACCTCTTCAGCCGGAGGCAGGGGCGGATTGGGTGGGGGAACAATCGGTATCTTTAGGTTTAGTGGGCAGACTATAGTTAATATTTATGTAGGTAATGGTGCAGATTTAGAAGGGCGTGTTGGCGGATATAATGGCGGAGGAAATGGTCATCAATCGAGTTCCTATTATGGCGGCGGAGGCGGTGGAGCTACTGATATAAGAATTGGTGGAAACACCCTATCGGATAGAGTGTTAGTTGCCGGCGGTGGGGGCGGAGGTGATTACAATAGGTATGCCGGCGGTGCTGCCGGTGGACTTGAGGGCTTGCGTGGGGAAAACTCCGGTGGTACTGGAGGAACCCAAACTGCCGGCGGTAATGTTGGTGGAGTTTTAGGTCAGGGTGGAAACGCTACTACTCGAGTCTCTGGTGGCGGAGGCGGTGGCTACTATGGAGGAGGAGCCGGTAATAATTATAACGCTGGAGGAGGAGGTTCATCATATCACGGCGGTGCAAATGGATATATTCCTCTTTTTAGTTGTTTATTAGGTGGACAAAAATCGGGAGCAGGTTTTGCAAAAATATATATTCTTGATAATGAAACAGATGGGTTCCCTCTAATAATGCCGTTTAGCAATATGGTTATCCCGTTGAAACTTCAAGCCGGAATTTATTCGTGCGACCTGTATGGTGCACAGGGCGGTTTCTCTTCGTCCTATTCTGATGTCGCAGCCGGAAAAGGCGGTAAAGTAAGCGGTAATATAGTACTTATAAATGATGATACCTTGCACGTATACGTAGGCGGGAGAAATGGTTTTAACGGTGGTGGTGTGGGTGGTAGTGCTAGTGGCAGCGGAGGCGGTGGTACTGACATCCGAATAGGAGGTATAGCGTTAACCGATAGAGTGTTGGTTGCTGCCGGTGGAGGTGGTCAAGGATTAGCCGGTACATATATTCAAAGCCGCGGCGGTGACGGAGGGGGTTTAATTGGTGAAGGTGTTATAGACCAGTATCACCAGAACTATGCACCCACAGGCGGAACTCAAACCGAGGGAGGATATTCAAATGGCTCTTTAGGGCAAGGTGGAATAGGGTTAGTTAACGGCGGCGGTGGAGGCGGTGGTTACTACGGTGGCGGTGGTGGTAGTGGTCTATCAGGTAATTATTATGTTGCCGGAGCAGGGGGCTCATCATATTACGGTGGAGCTAATGGATATATCCCAACTAACCCATCTACCGAAACCGGTGTAAATGCTGGGAATGGTTATGCTGTTATAACCCTAATACCTCAGTCAAATGCGGCGGCTGTAAATATTCAGGGACAAAATAACTTGATAGGATTAAACCTTTTTACACCTACCGACACATTAGAAAATTGTTTAAGGATTGGCACTATTAATGGAATTAAAGCTTTTAAATTAGTTGATGTTAGCAATGTAAATGCTTCTCCATTGAGGGTTAAAACTTGCAACGGCATAAAGGCAATTAGTTTAGAATAAATTATTGAGGTGAGAAAGTCAAATAATCATAAGATTTGAAACTTAAATAGAAATACCAAACTAAACGATTAAAACAGGAGGTTTTATGAAAGATAAAATACAATTAATATTTACAGCCATCGGTGGCTACTTGGGTTATATTCTCGGTGGACTTGATGGCTTTCTTTATGCTTTGATTATTTTTGTAGTCATTGATTATATAACAGGACTGATGGCAGCAATTGTAGAGCGTAAGTTGTCAAGCGAAATAGGATTTAGAGGCATCTTTAAAAAGGTGCTTATTTTTTTACTTGTTGCTGTTGGAAACATAATTGATAGTAACTTGATTGGAACCGGGAGTGGTGTAAGAACAGCTGTAATATTCTTTTATATTTCAAATGAAGGAATTAGTATTATTGAAAACTCCGTAACTATCGGATTACCTGTGCCACAAAAGCTTAAAAACATAATGGCTCAATTAAACGCTGATGGAGATGAAAACAAATGAATCTACACAAATTAATTTTAACTAATAATGCCTGTTATAAAGCAGGTGGAACAATTATACCGAAAGGCATTATGGTTCACTCTACCGGGGCAAACAATCCTTATTTGAAGCGATATGTGGGACCCGATGATGGACTTTTAGGGAAGAATCAATATAACAATCATTGGAATCAATATAAGCCTGACGGAAGGCAAGTATGTGTTCATGCGTTTATCGGTAAATTAGCAAACGGCTCAATTGCTACCTATCAAACATTACCATGGAGTCATCGGGGATGGCATGCAGGAGGAATAGCAAATGATACTCATATAGGATTTGAAATTTGCGAGGATGGTCTTACTGACACCTCGTATTTTTCTGCTATATATAAAGAAGCTGTTGATCTATGTGTGTTTCTTTGCAAAGAGTTTAATCTAACTGAAAAAGACATCATTTGTCACAGTGAGGGTTATATAAAAGGAATAGCCAGTAATCACTCGGATGTAATGCACTGGTTCCCGAAACATGGCAAGAATATGGATGCCTTTAGAGAGGATGTGAAAAAAGCACTCTCTCCTCCCCTTCCCTCTCCCAATAAGAAACTATACAAAGTTCAAGTAGGCGCATATTCCAAAAAGGGAAATGCTGAAGCAATGCTATCTAAAGTAAAAGCTGCAGGATTTAAAGATGCCTTTATCAAAATTGAATAATTTACTACGGATTTGACCCCTCGCTGTCCTTTAGATAGTGAGGGGTTTTCTTTTTTTCTATGAATGGAGGAATTTTATGAAAGATTTACAAAAAGAAAGAATTATACAACTACGAATATCCGGAGTTAGTTATTCTAAAATCGCTGACGCTCTTGGCATATCTATAAACACAGTTAAATCATTTTGTAGAAGGAATAATCTTGGTAATAACGAAGTCCTAACAAAAGATGATTCTAATGTTAATCAAATATTCTGTAAAGAGTGTGGTAAAGAATTAAACCAAGTATCAGGTAAGAAACCTCTAAAATTTTGTAGCAACCAATGCCGGGTTAAATGGTGGAATTCCCACCCTGAGATGGTGAATAAAAAAGCTATCTACTCATACCGTTGTCCATATTGCGGTAAGACTTTCACAGCCTATGGCAACTCCAAAAGAAAGTATTGTTCCCACTCCTGCTATATAGCAGATCGCTTTGGAGGTGATATTCTTGAGTGAAGAAATGTTTAATGCTGAAAAGTTATATCAAGTAACGATGACAATAGCAAAATCAATGTTAACAAAAGGCATAATAACCAACAAAGAATATGCTGTAATTGATACAAAAATGTTAGAAAAATATCGCCCAATACTTGGTACATTATTATCTACACTTCCTTGACTTTATAGGCTTTTAGAGTGATATATGGTATCAGAAAGGAAGTGATAATATGCGAAAAATCAGCAAATTAGAAGTCAAACTACCACAACTGCCAGAGCGGAAAAAGGTCGCTGCTTATGCGAGAGTTTCAGAAGAAAAAGGTCGTACTCTTCATTCTCTATCAGCACAAATTAGTTTTTACAGCTCTTTCATTCAAAGTCACAGCGAGTGGCAATACGCAGGCGTTTATGCAGACGAGGGTATTTCAGGAACAACAGATGATAGAGCCGAGTTTAGAAGAATGCTTGAAGATTGTGAGAATGGCAAAATGGACATCATCCTTACAAAATCAATCTCACGTTTTGCCCGCAATACAGTTGATTTACTTGAAACAGTTAGGCATCTTAAAGAACTTGATATTGAGGTACGCTTTGAAAAGGAAAATATCAATTCATTAAGCGAAGATGGTGAACTCATGCTGACACTGCTTGCATCATTTGCTCAGGAAGAAAGCCGCTCTACCAGTGAGAATGTTAAATGGGCAATTCGCAAGGGATTTGAGCAAGGTAAAACAAACTCTTTCTGCATTTACGGCTACCGTTGGGATGGCGAGAAGTTTAACGTCGTGCCGGAAGAAGCTGAAATTGTAAGACTCATATATGATAATTTCCTAAAAGGCTTATCTGCAGAGCAAACTGAAAAACAACTTGATGAAATGGGCATCAAATCTTACACAGGCGGTCATTTCTCAAACACATCTATTAGAGCCATCTTACGGCAGGAACGTTATACAGGCAATATACTTCTACAAAAAACTTATGTTGAAAACCATATAAGCCATAAGACCAAAATCAACAAAGGTGAATTACCCATGTATTATGCAGAGAATACCCACCCCGCTATTATCGACCAGGAGACGTTTGATAAAGTGCAGACTGAAATTGCAAGGCGTAGAGAATTAGGTGTTTTTGCAAACTGGTCTATTAACACAACCTGCTTTACCAGCAAGGTGAAATGCGGCAACTGCGGTGCAAGTTACAGGCGCAGTGGTAAACGACAACGGAAGGATTCAAGCGAAGTCTACTATGTTTGGACTTGCCGAACCAAAGATTCAAAAGGTGTTTCTGAATGCCATGCAAAAGATGTCCCAGAGAAAATGCTTCAAAAGTATAGTGCTGAAGTTCTTGGCTTAGAAGAATTTGAGGAAGATGTATTCTTGAATGAAATTGAAAAGATAGTAGTTAACGGTAAGGATGAACTCATTTTCCATTTCTATGATGGACAAATAGTTATTCAGAAATGGAAGTCCACTGCAAGGACTGATTGCTGGTCAGAAGAACGTCGTAAGGCGTGGGGTGAATATCAAAAAGGTAATAAACATGCTATAGGAAGTAAAGGTAGGTGGCTATAAGATGGCAAGGACAGTTAGAAATGTAACTACCATTCCAGCTACAATTTCTCGCTTTACATCAGCCCCCATAAATGAGCAAAGAAAGCGCCGCGTTGCTGGATATGCCAGGGTTTCTACAGATAGTGAAGAACAGTTCACAAGTTATGAAGCACAGGTTGATTATTACACTAACTACATAAAAAGCCGTGATGATTGGGAATTTGTAAAAGTCTACACTGATGAAGGAATTTCCGGTACTAACACTAAAAAACGTGAAGGCTTTAAAAACATGATTAAGGATGCTCTTGATGAAAAAATTGACCTTATAATTACTAAATCGGTTAGCAGATTTGCACGTAATACGGTAGACAGCCTTACCACTGTAAGGCAACTTAAGGAAAAAGGCATAGAGATTTATTTTGAAAAGGAAAATATATGGACACTTGACTCCAAAGGCGAACTGCTTATTACAATAATGTCATCCTTGGCTCAAGAAGAAAGCCGCAGCATTTCAGAAAATGTAACATGGGGTCAAAGAAAGAGATTTGCAGATGGTAAGGTTTGTGTTCCATTTAAACATTTTCTTGGCTATGACCGTGGGCAGGATGGAAATCTTGTTTTAAATGAAAAAGAAGCAGTAATTGTGAGACGAATTTTTAGTATGTTCCTACAAGGGATGACTCCATACGGTATCGCCAGCCAGTTAACAACAGATGGAATATTGTCTCCTGCTAAAAAAGAAAAGTGGAATGCTGGAACAGTTAAGCGTATGCTAAGTAACGAAAAATATAAAGGTGATGCTCTTTTACAAAAAAGCTATACTGTTGATTTCCTAACAAAGAAAAAGAAAGATAATGAAGGTGAAATCCCTCAATATTATGTAGAAAATAACCATGAAGCTATTATTGAGCCTGCAGTCTTTGACATGGTGCAAAGAGAATTGGAAAGGCGTCAACCTGGACATAACCGTCACAGCGGAGTTCATATGTTTTCAGGAAAAATAAAATGCGGTGAATGCGACAGCTGGTACGGGTCAAAGGTTTGGCACTCCAATAGCAAATATCGTCGCATGATTTGGCAGTGTAATCATAAATTTAGTAACAATGAGAATTGCAAAACCCCTCACCTTAATGAAGATGAAATCAAAGCGTGTTTTGTGAAAGCGGTAAATAAGCTAATTAGTGATAGGGACGAAATCATTTCAAATTTTGAAGCAATTAAAGAAGCACTCTATGCTACAGAAGTACTCAAAACCGAGCAAGCTGAATTACAAAAAGAAATGGAGATTGTTGCTGCAATGATTCAACAATGCATTAATGAAAACGCCCGCATTGTTCAAGACCAAGAAAAATACCAGAAGCACTACGATGGTTTAGTTCAGCGATTTGAAGATGCTAAATCCAAGTTAGAAGCGGTCTTAGGGCAAATAAAAGAAAAGGATATTCATAGAGCTGACGTTGAGACTTTTCTTGCTGAACTTCAGAAACGTAATGATCTGCTTACAGATTTTGACCCACTCCTCTGGCATAGCTTAGTTGATTTTATGACGGTTTACGAAAAAGATAATATTTGCTTTACTTTTAAGGATGGTACAGTAATTCATATATAGAAATTTAAAGCTCCCTTTTAGCTTTAGAGCTGTGACAGGTGAGCCTTATTTATTTTGCTTATATTAATTAATAAAATTTAAAATACAAATTGAAGTTTTTGCTATCCATGATTATTAACTTATTCTTTGTACTTCATATTCTTTTTTCAATTTTATCGAGTCTTACGGATAAATCGTAAATCTTTCGCATGAGCATAAAATTCTGATAGATGATAGCTTTACAGAAACGGTACATATTAGCATCCATGTCCACTATAGCATCATTATCCACGGAGTAAATGTAATCACCGCCCTCCCAGATACTTGAAGATACGTCTATTGAAGCGTTTTTTTTTAAGGAATCTGCAATCAATTTAATAGTTTCATAATCTGCATCTGAATCGCACCTTACTTTTTCATTTTTGATGTATTCATATGCATCGAATATAAGTTTTTCTTGCCTATTACGTTCTTTCTCCTGACTATTCTTTTCCATTTTCTCTTTTATTGAATTAAAAATGCCCATTACGTTCCCCTTTCTTTTTATAAATTTAAGTTTTTCGAACCTTTCCTCATTTCAGTTATTAACAAATGATTACATTATTAATTGAATATTTGTTTATTAATCTTCCAATAATCCTGCAAATTCTTCAGGATTTTCAATATTTAATTCAGCACCATTTTGAATTAATCCAAGAACCTCTGAAAACTCACAATCATAATTATAATCTTCCCAACCGTTTAATCCAATACTGTACATCCAATCTGTATAACTATCGCTACCAACATACTCATCATAAACACTACCTCCAGATGTTACTTCAATCATCTCTGATTCAAAATGAAAATCAACATATTTAAGTTCATCAGTACTACTGCGTAAAGAAAAACCAAAATCAAACTGATTATCTGGTTCAATTCCATTACCGAAGTTCTTAAGATAATTTTGAATTGCTGTGAAAAATTTAGTATAGAGTTCTGATTCATGCTCTTTAATATATTTAGTAAGAGCTTTAATAAGTATATCTTCCATATACTGAAAGCTTTCTACATCACCAGCTAAAACCGTTTCTTCCTCTTCTTCCTCTTCCATGTCATCGTCAGATACTGATAAATCTGGATAATGTATGCTTAATTCTTTGTAAGTCTTATTCAGCTTCTCTCTATCATCGTAAATGGTATTTTTAGACCATTTAAGCATAGTAAGTAGAAGATAAATATACATATCATCTTCATGTGGTTCAAAGCACATTTTTATAATGTCGTTAATTATTACATTAGCACTGATCATGCGGGATACAACATCAAGTGAAATATCCTTAAGGCTTGAAAATAAATCAAAAAATTCGATATCATCTGGAATTGTGTTTTTTTGAAGATCAGATA
>JGI24712J26585_10002639_pt1 | contig 14524 bp, 10 predicted proteins | sample BioPla3DNA2_FD_26585 | JGI IMG/M metagenome (IMG submission 26585) | reverse complement strand
TTTTCCAGTGCTGCCAGCTCAACACACACTGCCAGTACTTCTATGGCCGTTCTGAGCTCAGATAAAGGAGGATATGTCGGTGCTATTCGTATATTACTATCTCGTGGATCCGTACCATACGGGAATGTTGCACCTGCATTTGTAAGTACTACTCCTGCCTCTTTTGCCAGGCTTACAGTCCTTTTGGCACAGCCGGATAAAACATCGAGGCTGATAAAATAACCACCGTTAGGTTTATTCCATGATGCAATCCCCTTCCCTGAAAGACGTCTGTCAAGTATTTCATGGACTGCTTCAAATTTTGGTCTTAATATTTCAGCATGCTTTTTCATATGCTCATTAACAGTTGCAGCATTCTTTAAAAAACGGGTATGGAAAAGCATATTTATTTTATTGTATCCAATGGTTTGTATGGAAATCTGCTTTTTCAGATGATTTATATTTTCTTTGCTGGAAGCCACAAATGCCACTCCTGCTCCGGGGAAGGTCACCTTCGAAGTTGATCCGAACATATATACCCGGTCGGGATTACCTGCCCTTTGGCATTCCGAAATTATATTCAAAAGCCGGTCCGGTGTATCATAAAGATGATGAAGTGCATATGCATTATCCCAAAAAATTCTGAAATCTGAAGCTTTTGTCTTCATATTTGCCAATCTTCTTACTACTTCATCCGAATATGTTATTCCGGAAGGGTTACTGTACATTGGAATGCTCCACATACCTTTAATGGTTTCATCCTGCGACACAAGGTCTTCTATCATTTCAATATCGGGTCCATTACTTTCTATCGGAACAATAATCATTTCAACTCCGAATAACTGAGTTATAGCGAAATGGCGATCATAACCGGGACAAGGACAAAGGAATTTTATTTTATCAAGCTTGCTCCATGGTTTTTCAAAGCCATTTAAACCATGGTTAAATGCTTTTGCCATTAAATCATACATGAGACTCAGACTTGAATTACCGGCTATAAAAATTTCATCTGTATTTACATCAAATAACTCAGCAAATAGTCTTTTAGCTTCTAATATACCGTCAAGAATTCCATAGTTACGGCAATCAGTACCGTCTTCTGAAAATAGATTTTGTACATCATTAAAAAGCCCATTAGAAAGATCTAACTGCTCAATACAAGGTTTTCCTCTCGACATATCCAGTTTTAAACCTTGTTTTTTAAAATTTTCATATTCCTCTGAAAGCTCATTTTTCCTCTTAACAAGTTCCTCTTTGTTAAAATTTTCAAACGCCTGCATTTAAACCTCCAAGTATTTCCTAATATCGTAATTGACATCATTTTTCATATTGTATGATATATAAAATATTTTTGCAAGTTTAAAATTAAAAAATTGCAAAATGTTAATGTATTAATACAAGCCATTTTTTAACGACATTCATAAAATAATCCCACAGCTCCATTTTCTGAGCACTCTCTATAGTTATTAAAGAGGTTTCTGCGATAATTTTATCTCCCTGAAATATTGAGATTGTTCCCATAACACTTCCCCGTCTTACAGGAGCCATTACTTTTTCCGGNAATGAAACTCTTGTATAGAGCTTATCCCGTTCAGAGTGTTTTAATACTGCTATTAAGTCTTCCGAAACTGCAACCATAACCTCTGGTAAAGACTTAGAACGATCTACTTTAACCGAGCCTGCAATGCNGCCTTTTTCAAGAAGATGAACCCTCCCATATTCGTTGAAGGAATAATCCAAAATTTTTTGACTGCTGGAAGTACGTAAGTTTTTTGTGTCACAGAATAATACAACAGAAATGAATCTCATATTATTCTTAGTTGCACTTGCTACCAAACATCTTCCGGCAAGACCTGTATATCCTGTTTTAACACCATCAGCCCCCTCATAGTTTGACAGCATTTCATTTGTACTCTTCAGGACTCTGCCATTGAAATAGTATTCACTTTTTTTCACAATTTCATTGAAAACGGGATTCTTTAGTGCATATCTCGTTATTTTTGCTAAATCATACGCAGTTGTATAATGATTCTCTGCGTCTAAGCCATGCGGATTTGAGAAGTTGGTTGAAAAAGCTCCGATTTCTATTGCTTTATCATTCATCATCTCACAAAATCTTTCTACAGTTCCTCCGATATGTTCAGCAATAGCAACGGCTGCGTCATTTCCTGAACAAATAAGCATACCGTTAAGAAGATCATACATGCTGACAACGCTATCCTTTTTTAGACCCATTACAGATCCGCTCATACCTGCTGCTTTACCACTGATTAATACTTCCTCATCTAAATCACTGTTCTCCAGCGCAATTATTGCACTCATAATCTTTGTTGTGCTGGCCATCGGCCTTTTTCTATAAGCATTTTTTTCATAAAGTATTGTACCTGTTTCAAAGTCCATAACCAGTGCTGAGCGTGCATTTATAACCGGATTACTGCTTACCTCAACCGTATCATAGATATTATTATCTTGCTGAATCTTATTGTTAAGCCTTTCCTGAGAGTACTGAATATCAATGTCAGATCCATCTAAAATAATACGATTTGAACTCTGATCATTCCCAAATATAATAAGCGAAATAATATAGACAATTAACATTATTAAAAAAAGATACAGGATATCTGTCTTTTTCAAAGTTCAGTCACCATGAAATTAGTACCCTGTGTCAAATATATTGTTTAAAATCCCTGACTATGATATTTTAGTCCAAATTGACCTGATTGTTTTAGCAGCTTTTTCTATGTCAGATCCGTCTATAACATAATCACAGTACTTATTATATAGAAATTCCCTTTCTTCCGAAATNCTATATAAAGCATCAGGATTATTTTTTAATAAAGGTCGGGTTTCTGCCTCAACAGTTTTTAAAATATCTTCAACAGAACGTTTTATATAGAATATTACACCCTTTTCTTTCAATGCTTTCATGTTTTCAGGTCTCAGGATAACTCCACCGCCGGTTGACATAATAACACCATCAAGAGTGGCCATACTTTGAATCATTTTAGTTTCAATGTTACGAAAATAATCCTCACCTTTACTAAAAAGATCGCTGATATTTCCGTAGGTTTTTTCGATGTTTTCATCACTGTCAGTAAAGGGCATATCCAAAAGAGCTGAAAGTGTTTTACCGATGGTGGTCTTCCCTGCTCCCATAAGCCCGATTAAGACGATATTAGTTTTCATAGCTGGTCCTTTCCTTTTCAAATACTGTAAGCTAAACATAAGATCCTTCGACTCCGCTGTGCGACCCTCAGGATGACAGTGGGTGTACTGCGCTTCTCTCAGGATGACAGTGTTAGTCAGACTGTGCAAGAACTTTATATATAATTTAACTTGTATACGCTCCGCTCAGCATTTAAATTTTTCATATATATCATTTATTATATCTTGTCCATAGTAAGCTCCCTGCCAGATTTCCTCCGCGCTTATTGCTTGAGCAACAAGCATGTAAAGCCCGTTGGCACATGGTATGGAAAGTTCCCTTGCATATTTAAGAAACAGTGTTTCTTCAGGGTTATATATTAGGTCCATAACAAATGATGCACCCTTAAGCTGATCTTTCCTTACAGGAGAATAACCGGCATTCGGAAACATTCCTACTGGTGTTGTATTCACAACCAGATCATAACCTTCCGAAGAAAATTTGTATAAATCCACACAGTCCAGTTTAGGAAACTTAAGTGCTGCAGATTTAACATCCCTGCTTACTATTGTTATTTTTGAAGCACCTTTATCTTCAAGACGGGCAGTTACAGCTTTTGCAGATCCGCCACTGCCTAAAACAGCACAATTCTTTCTGCTGCAATCAAATCCATAGTATTCAAGAGCTTTACCGAAACCAAAATAATCTGTATTACAGCCCTCATATATATCTCCTATTTTTACAGTATTCACAGCACCTATTCTGGTGGCGATATCCGATACTTTATGTATAGAAGCCATTATTTCAGTCTTATAAGGAATTGTAACATTAATTCCTTCATATCCTTCTTTTTTTAACCGGTCTAAAATATCCGGAATCTCTGTCTTTGAGACTTCTATCTGTTCATAGACAGCATTTATATTTACCCTTTCAAATAACTCTTTATGAATTTCCGGGGATATACTGTGTGATAGTTTTTCACCAATAACTGCATATCGTGGTTTTTTATTTACTCTTCCTATACGCTTTTTCTGATATTCTCTGGAATTGTACATTATACATTCAAATATTGCTTTAACACTATCTTGATATTNTTGTTTTTTTACCGTAGAAAGGACATTTTGAATGACTTTTTCTTCGCGGGATTTGTCCAAAATTTCTTTGCCTGACTGCGCTTTCGATTCGGCAACTTCAGCCACTAAATCCATACGCTTTTGTATTAAAGCAGAAAGCTCTTGATCAACTTTATCAATCTCGTTTCGTATTATATCAAGATTGTTTTTTTCCATTACATCTACCTTCCTTTATTAAAGCCTTCCAAGCCGTAATGATCAAAGAGAATGTCCAATATTGCAATAGCTGCAGCAGCATCGATTACAGGCACTGCTCTTGGGACAATACAGGTATCGTGGCGTCCTTTCACCTTTAATTTGGCATTCCTTTCTTCTTTTATGTCTACCGTAACCTGTTCTTTGGCTATAGAAGATGTAGGCTTAATTGCCGTACGGAATACAATCGGCATTCCATTAGTTATTCCACCGTTAATTCCTCCGTTGTTATTTGTTTTTGTATATATATTTTCATTTTGAAGATAAAAACTGTCATTGGCCTGACTTCCATATAACCTGGTTATTCCAAAACCTTCTCCGAATTCTACACCCTTGACTGCGGGAATTGAAAACAGAATTGATGAAAGCTTTGCCTCAATATTATCAAATAAAGGCGAACCAATCCCTGCTGAAACACCGATTATTGCTGTTTCGACAATACCGCCCACTGAATCAAGATTTTTTCTTGCTTCATCAATAATTTCAAGATACGCTTCCCTGCACGATCTGTCATTAACAGGAATATCCATACTTCTAAGCATATTTAGCTGTTCTCTGGTTATTTGGGTACTGTCAAACCTGATGTCGTGTGTATCATATATAGAGTCAATATGCGAGCCGATTACTATATCGTACTCACTTAGTATTTGTGCGGCGATAGCACCGGCAAATACAACAGGAGCAGTTAATCTCCCGGAAAAGTGTCCGCTGCCTCTTTTATCATTATAACCTTTATATCTGATTAATCCGGAAAAATCGGCATGTCCTGGCCGTAATAGATTTTCCAGATCATCGTAATCACGGCTTAAACTGTCATTATTTCTTATTATAGCACCAACAGGAGTGCCGGTAGTTTTCCCTTTATATATCCCACTTAGAATTTCCACCTCGTCAGCTTCATTTCGCCTGGTAGAATACACTCCTGCAGAGGGTTTTCTGCGTCCCATTTCCCTGGAAATATATTCAGTATCAATATCAAAGCCAGAAGGAAGACCATCAATCACAACACCAATAGCACGTCCGTGAGATTCTCCAAAAACAGAAATTTTTATGTTCTTTCCAAAAACACTACTCATAACACTCTACCTCTCCTCCAAGGGAAACAAAATCTTCCCAGAATTCCGGGTATGATTTTTTAACAGCTTCATATCCTTCAATCTCAACATCACCGCTGCAAACAGATGATGCGGCGGCTACAGCCATCACTATCCGATGGTCCCCTGAGCCATATGTTTTCCCGCCGGTTAGGCCCGGTTTGCCTTTTATTATCAGTCCATCAGCTTTTTCAATGATATCTGCACCTAGATTATTAAGTTCTCTGCATGTTGTCATAAGTCTGTCAGATTCCTTAATACGAAGGCGGGCACCATTAATTATCGATGTTAACCCATCTGCTTTAGAGGCTGCTACTGCAATTGCGGGCACTAAATCCGGGCATTGGGATACATCAACTGTTATACCTTTTAATCTGGATCTGTTAAATATAATTTCTTTCTCANTTATTTCAGGGGTAGCACCCATTTTAGCAAGAATATTCATTATAACTTTATCGCCTTGACAGGAATTAAGATTTAAACCCCTTAAAGTTAACTGTCCGGATATTGCTCCCATAACACAGAAAAATGCAGCCTGAGACCAGTCCCCCTCAACAACATACACGGGAAGTGCTTTATATGACTGGTTCCCCTGAATATTAATTTTTTTNTAACCATATTCATGATTTATACTTATACCAAATTCTTTAAGCACTTCTATGGTCATCTGAATATACGGAAGTGATTGTAAATCACCCGTTATATTAATTTCAGAATTATCATCCAGAAGCGGCAATGCAAACAACAGACCGGACACAAACTGCGAGCTTACGTCACCCGATAGGTTATATGTTCCGGGAACCAGCTTGCCTGAAAGATAAACTGGCATTTTACCTTCATTATCCTTATATGTAATTCCCTTTTCAGAAAATAGATTTTTATAAATATTAAAGGGTCTTTCTATTAGTCGCCCGCGGCCGGTAAATGTTGAAGAGGATTCATCAAGCCTTGTTATTGGCATCATAAAACGTGCAGTGGATCCGGATTCTATACAATCAATTACTTTTTCTTCTGATAAAATTCTGCTTTCAGAATTTATAGTGATTAGTTTCCTGCCACTGTAATTCGAACTGTCATCAATTTTTATTTCTGCACCTAATGAAGCAACAGCACCTAGAGTAGCACTAATATCATCGGATAAAACCACATTATCTATTTTACTCTTTCCCTTAGCCAAAGACGCACAGATAATAGCTCTATGAGCCATACTTTTTGAGGGCTGAGCCATTATTGTTCCGTTAAGCGGCTTTGACTTAATCCTCAAGTATGCCATAGATTTTATCCTCCAGCTCTTTAAGTTCTATTTCAATAAGTCTGCCATGTCCGATTCTCTCTATGCAGGCTAAGGTGATTCTTCCTGAACGGTTCTTTTTATCCAGCGCTATCGCTTTTACTACATCTGCTATATTCAATTCAGGCCACGTAATCGGGAGCTTGTACTTTTTCAAAGCTTTAATTATCTTTTCGGCTTCTCCTTTTTCTGTAAGCCCCATACTTTCTGTAAGCTTAGTAATAAAAATCATTCCGATGGCTATTGCTTCTCCGTGCGATAATCCGGAAAAATTTTGTACTCTTTCTATGGCGTGACCTATTGTATGACCGAAATTCAACAACTGGCGTATTCCGTTGTCCTTTTCATCCTCTTCAACAATACTTCTTTTAATATTGCAGCTAACAGAAATATACTCATCGAGATTTTCAGATAAAGATTTTCTGTCGTATTCATTATTAACCAGTTTTTCATATAAGCTTATATCCTTTATGAACCCATGCTTTAACAGCTCAGCCATACCATCTGAAAAACATCTGTCATTTATGGTTTCTAAAAGCATTGGGTCGGTATATACCGAATCGGGTTGATAAAAAGCTCCAATCAAATTCTTGCCCTGTGGCAGATCAACCGCTACCTTCCCGCCTATACTTGAGTCCACCATTGCCAAAAGTGTACTTGGAATTTGAATATATCCCATTCCCCTTAAAAATGTAGCTGCGGCAAGACCTGCCATATCTCCTGTCACACCGCCGCCCAAAGCAACCACTATATCACTTCTGGTAAAAGCATGTTCAGCCAAAGCATCATAGATTGAAGTAAGTGTTACAAGATTTTTATTTTTTTCTCCTGCCTCAAAAATTATTGGTATAACAAAAAAGCCCTTTTGTTCAAGCTTTTTAACAAATGTTTTTCCATAAATATTATAAACATTATTGTCGGTTACAACAGCCAGCTTTTTCCCGGAATAATTCTCTTGGCAAATATCCGGTAATCGATTAAAGATACCGGATTCTATATAAATCGGGTAGGTTTTACCGCTGGTTTTTACAATTACTTCTTTCACGGACTAAACCTCCAGTTGTTTTTCCTCAATCTTTGCCAGCATCTTTATTTTAGGAACTATAGATGCGTATTCAGCAGGTGTTATGGATTGCTCTCCGTCACTTAAAGCACATTTAGGATTGTTATGCACCTCAATAATAACACCATCTGCCCCTGTTACTACAGCTGCTTTAGACATGGTACCTACCATCCATGATTTTCCTGTCGCATGGCTGGGATCAACAATTACTGGTAAATGACTCAGTTTTTTTACTGCAGGCACTGAACTTAAATCCAGTGTATTACGTGTATAGGTTTCGAAAGTTCTTATGCCTCTTTCGCATAGTATAACATTCTCATTTCCTTCATTTAAGATATATTCGGCCGACATCAGCCATTCTTCCAGGGTAGCTGATAATCCACGTTTTAATAATACAGGCTTATTTGTTCTTCCCAATTCTCTCAGCATAACAAAGTTTTGCATGTTTCGGGCGCCTACCTGTATTATATCAACATCTTCAACGAATCTGTCCAAAACATCGGTAGACATAATCTCCGAAACAATAGGCAATCCTGTCTCAGCTCTGGCTGTCTTCAGGAATTCCAGACCCTCAAGTCCTAAGCCCTGGAAACTGTAGGGAGATGTTCTGGGTTTATATGCGCCACCTCTTAGAAATGATGCCCCTGATTTTTTTAATTCTTTTGCAATTGAAACTATCTGTTCTTCGCTTTCAACTGAACAAGGACCGGAAATAATAACAAAATGTCCTTCCCCGATTTTTCTGCCGTTTATTTCAATTACAGTATTATCAGGATGAAACATTCTGTTGGCTTGTTTAAACGGTTCTGTTACTTTCAGAACATTTTGGACAATATCATATGAAGAAAAATATAATCTATCAAGCTTGGTGGTATCACCAACAAGTCCAACAATGGTTGTATCAACACCAACCGATATATGGACATCCAATCCCATAGATTTAATACGACTTAACAGCTCATCGGTCTGTTCCCGGGAAGCATCGGGTTTTAATACTAGAATCATAACAAAAATCTCCTACCATACTACAATTATATACATTTATATTCAGCATTTATTAAAGAATTCATTATATATACTGACAATTGCATTATCTGCATCGGCTTCGCTGACACCTAACATAATGCTTACTTCAGATGAACCCTGATTTATCATCCGGATGTTTATATTGTTTTTAGCCAGGGCTTTGGTNATACGGCTCATTATACCTACTGTACTGATCATTCCCTCGCCGACTACCATGACCAGTGCCAGGTCATATTCCAGATTTATACTGTCAACACGCAGTTCCTTAGCTATTCTTTCCATAATACGACTCTTTTTTTCGTCATTGAGATACTTCTTTCGTATAATTATTGAAATATCATCAATACCTGAAGGCATATGCTCAAACGGAATACAGTCCTCTTCAAGAATCTGAAGAACCTTTCGTCCAAAACCGATTTCCCTGTTCATCATATACTTATTTATATTTATTGAGCAAAAGCCCTTATCTCCTGCTATACCAGCCACCGGACACTCGTTTATTTCACGTGTCGGGGCTATCATAGTACCGGGAGAAGCCGGATTGTTGGTATTTTTTATGTTTACTGGTATGCCTCTTTGAAATACCGGTTCCAGGGTCTCTTCGTGAAGAACAGAGAAGCCTGCATAGGACAACTCACGCATTTCCCTGTATGTCAGTTCCGAAATAGCCTTCGGATTATTAATCAGCTTTGGACTTGCAACAAATACAGAGTCCACATCGGTAAAGTTCTCATATACGTCGACCTCTAAAGCNGCTGCTAAAATNGANCCNGTTATATCAGAGCCTCCTCTGGGGAATGTAACAACCTCACCGGATAAGGAGTAACCAAAGAATCCCGGGAAAATAATAATCCCTTCAATTTCTCTTAGCTTCGAAAGATTTTTGAAGGATTGAGGCAACACTCTTGCATTTCCATATTCGTCACTCAAAAATAGCCCGGCATCCTTAGGGTTCATATATTGAGCATGTACCCCCTGGCTTTCCAGGTAAGATGCAACCAGACGGGCGGCATTGTCCTCACCCGCGGCTTTTATACGATCCATAAATTTTTCGGCTGTATTATAGCTCATAGAAACTCTTGTTCTAAGATTGTTCTCTATATCCTTAACGATGTGATCATTAATGCCTAAATCTTCAGCTATCTCTGCATAACGTGCGACAATATCATTAAGAACAGATTCATAATCCTCATTTAAAAGATATTTATTTGCACAGTCAATAAGCATATCGGTAACCTTGACATCATTTTCAAAGCGTTTTCCAGGTGCCGATACAACAACTACACGCCTGTCTTTGTCACTCGTAATAATTGAACAGACCTTTTTTATCTGTTCGCTGTTTGCCATAGATGTTCCGCCAAATTTACATACCTTCATACTATCCTCCGAAGGGGTTTCCTCTTATACATCCCCAAATATAAAAAAGGTAAAGGGTTGACCCTTTACCTTCCAATTTTATATTGTACACCAGGCATTGTCAACATTCGCAAATTAATTTCTTTGTTTCTTTCGCGATTGCAAGTTCTTCATTAGTGGGAATTACAAGCGTTCTTACCCTTGCATCTTCATTACTTATATCTATTTCAATTCCTCTGGTCTTATTTTTATCCTCGTTAATTGAAACGCCTAAAAACTCAAGTCCATCGCAAATCATGGAACGCATTACATCATTATTCTCTCCTATACCTGCTGTAAATACTATGGCGTCCAAACCACCCATAGCACATGCATAAGAACCTATAAACTTCTTAACCTGATATGCAAAGATTTCAAGAGCAAGTGCCGCCCTGTCATTACCTTGTTTCACAGCAGTATCCAGATCTCTGAAGTCACTGCTTACTCCGGAAATAGCCAATACTCCTGATTTTTTATTCATAATCTCATCCATTTGCTCGGTAGTTAGACCTTCCTTATGCATAATAAACGTAACAACCGCAGGATCAATAGCACCGCATCGTGTTCCCATGGCTAACCCGTCCAGAGGAGTAAAGCCCATAGATGTATCTATCGTTTTNCCGCAATCAACGGCAGCAATACTTGAGCCATTTCCCAGATGACATGTAACTATTTTCAGAGTGTTCAACGGCTTTCCAAGAATGTGTGCAGCACGTTCTGCGACATATTTATGACTGGTTCCATGGAAACCAAACTTACGAACTTTATATTTATCATAATATTCATATGGAAGCGCGTAAATATACGCTTTTTTAGGCATAGTCTGATGAAAAGCGGTATCAAATACGGCTATTTGAGGAACTTTTGGCATAGTATGCTGACATGCCTTAATTCCTGTAATATTTGGAGGGTTATGTAGCGGAGCAAGTTCAATACATTCCTCGAGTGTTTTCATAACTTCATCGTTAATTATTACCGATTTAATGAACTTCTCCCCGCCATGAACAACTCTGTGGCCAACAGCTGTAATTTCTTCCAGAGATTTTATAACACCCCATTGCTCATGGGTAAGTACTTTTATGAGAGAAGCAATGGCATCCTTATGATCTTTCATTTCTATTTCTTTTGTAACAGCTCTGTCGTCAAAGGTTTTATGTTTAATAAGTGAACCGGGTAATCCAATACGATCACAAAGTCCCTTTGCCAGAACAATCTCCTCTGACATACTTATCAACTGATACTTTAATGATGAACTGCCTGCATTGACAACCAAAATTTTCATATAATGTTTCCCCCTTCAGTGCTTATTCTTGAGCCTGTACGGCTGTTATCGCAACAACTCCTGCTATATCTTCTGCTGAACAACCTCTTGAAAGATCGTTTATGGGCTTTGCTATCCCCTGAGTAATAGGACCGTATGCTTCGGCTTTAGCTAATCTCTGTGTCAATTTATAAGCAATATTGCCTACATTAAGATCCGGGAAAATCAATACATTTGCCTGTCCCTTTAAAGGGCTGTCCTTAGCCTTAGATGCCGCTATCTGTGGTACAATTGCAGCATCAACCTGAAGCTCACCGTCTATAAGCATATCCGGTGCCTTCGCTTTAGCCAGCCTGGTTGCTTCTACAACTTTATCAACTAATTCACTTTTTGCACTGCCGTAACTTGAGTATGAAAGCATTGCAACTTTTGGTTCAGCCTCCACAAGGTTCTTAAATGTTTTTCCGGAGCAAACCGCAATTTCAGATAGTTCCTCTGCATTTGGATTCTCAACAAGACCACTGTCTGCATACAAAAATGTGCCGTTGTGTCCATATCCACAATCGGGAACACACATAATAAAGAATGCAGATACCATTTTTACATCAGGAGCTGTCTTTAATATTTGAAGGGCTGGACGAAGCGTGTTGGCTGTTGAATTCACAGCGCCTGCTACCATACCGTCGGCCTCACCTTTTTTCACCATCATAACTCCCCAATAAAGCGGATTCTTCATGGTTTCCCTTGCTTGTTCAATTGTCAATCCCTTATGCTTACGAAGCTCATAAAGAGTATTAACATAATCATCTATTTTATCTGATTTTAATGGGTTTTCTATCTTTGCCCCGTCTAAATTCAGATCTCCTTTAAGGACATTAATTTCGTCCTCATCACCGACTAATACAATATTTGCATAGTCTTGCTCCAATACCATAGCTACAGCTTTCAGAACCCGAATATCTGTACTTTCAGGAAGAACAATGGTTTTTTTATTCTCCTTTGCCCGCTGCGTAATTCTGTCTAAAAATTGACTCATTCTTAGTTTGCTCCTTTCAATTGTGTGATATATAATTTATTGTCTCATTTATATAAATAAAAATTACACAACATTATTAAACATCGATTTATGACGCCTATAAAATTATAATACAAATGTTTTTTGTATACAAGTTATACGACAAAAAAATACGTTATGAACAAAATAAAAGGGTAGACGCATCTACCCTTTCCTATTAATTCTGGTAATTTTCAACACCCTTTGCAAACATTTCTTTTAGCTTGTCAATATTTTTCCCTGCTGTGTTTTTTATTGTAGTGGCCATATTATTAAATAGCATTCTAATCTGATCTGTTTCAACATAACGTTTTATTTTCATGGTAGTTGTTTTAATCAGCTCCTCATAGCCGAAAACATAATAACGAATGGTCTTATATACAGGCATTAGCTTATTGATTTCCTTTACTGCGCTGTCAAGCAGCTTCTTTATGGCATTTTCATCTTCCGGACATTTCACTACTTCTGTAATATTTTCTTTATCCAGTACTATCTTTGCACAGATTTCAACTGTACCGTCTTTTGTGGTTTCTCCCCATACCAGAGATTCTTTTACATAAGGTACTTTATTTATGTGATTTTCCAGCTCTTCTGGAAAGACCTTTTTGCCATTATTCAAAACAATCATTGATTTTACTCTACCGGTTACCTTTATTAAACCTTTTTTATCGATTCGCNCTAAATCCCCTGTATGGAACCATCCGTCCACTATTGCTTCTTTGGTTGCCTCTTCATTTTTCCAATATCCAAGCATGACATTGCTGCCTTTTACCACAAGTTCGCCGGAACCGCTGCTGTCAGGATTTGCAATAGCTATTTTAACACCCGGCAAAGGATTACCGCAGGTACCGGTTTTGCGTATATAATCATTTCCTCCCGCTACAACCGGTGATGTTTCTGTAAGGCCATACCCCTGATAAACTTTAACACCAATGCTTTCATAGAATTTTGTAGTATCATCTTCCATTGCTGCTCCGCCTGTTACTATTACTCTAATCTTTCCGCCAAATGGCTCTAAGAGCTTTTTAAATATCTTTCTGCGCAGATCAATTCCAAGATATGAAAGAAAATTTAAAATGCCCATGAGAGTATTAATCTTTTTTTCCATATCTTTTTTCTTAATTTCATCCAAAATCTTTCCCTTAAACTTATCAAAAATCAAGGGAACCCCGATCAGACAATCAGGCTTATATTCTGTAAGATTTTTTGAAAGATATTTTAATCCGTCACATATAGAAACAGTCATACCCAAAAACAGAGGAAACAATAGTCCTGTAGTGTTCTCAAAGGTATGGTGCAAAGGAAGAATAGATAGTACAGAATCTCCTGGTTTAAAGTGAACAACACCGCCTAAAGACATAATATCTGAGCATATGTTTTTATGGCTTAACATAACAGCCTTTGAGCTGGCAGATGTTCCGGATGTAAACAATAAAACGCTTAGAACATCAGGATCAGGATCTGTATTTATATATTCTTCATATCCGTTTTCAATAAGCTCTTTACCTTTATTAAGCAGACTTTCGAAGGAAAAGAATTTCGAATCATCAATGAAATCTGTATTTTTCGGGTTCATACAAATCAATGCTTTTAGATTTGTATTGTTTTTAGAAATATTTTCTACTGTTTGCTGGAATGACTCAGAATATACTAAAACATCTACCTCTCCTCTTTCAAGCATTAACTCTATCTCATTAGGAGGGAGCATTCTGTCAAGAGGTACAGCCACCCCTACCCCGTTAATCGTGCCCAGGTAAGATACTACCCATTCATAGCGGTTTTCACCGATTATAGCAATGCGGGAATTTTTAAGTCCTAATTCTATTAAAGAACTACCAAAAGCATTAACATCATCATTAAACTCAGGAAATGTTTTTGTTATTGTTTT
>JGI24712J26585_10002636_pt1 | contig 14536 bp, 10 predicted proteins | sample BioPla3DNA2_FD_26585 | JGI IMG/M metagenome (IMG submission 26585) | reverse complement strand
CTGGAAATTGTAAATAATAAACTACTGTTATTCTTGGCTGAACTGACTCCCCAGAAATGGGCCATGCAGGGAATGTTAAACATTGCCGCCAAGGGGATGGGTTTTAAATCAGCCATACTGCCTTCATTGGTACTGCTGGCAATGGGAATAACCTTCTTCACCATTGGTGTAAAAACCGTGAAAAGATAGATAGTCTTTAATAACCTTATTGCAACCTGAGGGCTTTGCCCTTAGGTTGACAGGCACATTGATACTTTAAAGATTCCCGGCACCGGCAGCCTTTCTTTTTGCTTTTTTGGAAATGCAATATTCCTTGAAATAACTTCCACAAATAGGTATAATTAAATAAAAAGGGGGATATTATGGACAGATTAACCATCGGACAAATGTCCAAAATAAACAATGTATCAGAACAAACTCTTCGCTACTATGATAAAATAGGAATTTTAAAACCGATTGAAATTGATAAATTCACCGGTTACAGATACTATTCCATAAAACAATGTGCTCGGCTTGATATGATACAATATTTAAAATCCCTCGGCATGCAATTAAAGGATATAGAAGTCCAGCTTAAAACCTATGATACGAAACTTATAAAAAGTTTCCTGGAAGAAAAAAGCCGTAGTATCGATGCGGAAATTGAGGCATTAAAACATCAAAAAAATGCACTTCAAAGAGCTATAAGCAACTATGAAAGATATGAATCCTCTCCCCCTGACGGTACAATCACTCTTGAATATATTGAAAAACGATGGATATACAGTTACAAGATGAGCACCAATTTTTATGACTTCGGTATTGAAATATATGAAGAAGAGCTTAGAAAATTAAAAGAGGATATGGAAAGAAACGGACTCAGGCAGACATATTTTTGTAATACAGGAAACAGGGTACCCTATGAACAAATAATAAACAGGGATTTTATTTCTAGTGATTTGTTTGTATTTGTTGATGAAAATGTGCCTGAAAACCTTATAAGTACTATAAAGGCAGGTACATATCTATGCATTTACTGCAGCAGATTTGAACAGGAAATACCCTATGCAAACAGGCTTCTGGATGAAATATCAGATAGAAATTATACCATAGCCGGTGATTACATCTGTGAAGTGATAACAGATTTACCCGACTTGATGAATGGTGAGAGAGGCATGTTTTTTAAATTACAGATTCCCGTAAGAATTACATAAATATCTAAAATAATTTAAAGAAATACTTGACCTTATTGTTGCTATAAGCTTTATAATGGAGATAGAATAAGAAAATTATGCTCCGATTCTCATCTGACCAATGAGGCCGGTGAGAACGCCAGGTGTTTAGAGCAATCTAACCGCCCTCCTATTTGAAAAGGAGCCGCAAAACTATATGTAAACATTTACATAGTCTTGCGGTTTTTTTATTCTAAATAACCCAAAGGAGTTGACAAGGTTGAAAATCAAAGTCAAACTGACCGGCATTTTGGCTGCATCAGCAGGATTCCGAGAGAAAGAAATTGAAATGCCGGAGGGAACAACCATAGCTGAAGCATTAACCATCATCAATATTCCCGTAAGCGGTGAATGGACTAAGAGCAGCGTTAACGGCAGTCTTCGCGGTAAGAATTATGTTTTAAATGATGGTGATGAACTTTTGTTTTTCCCTGTTGGCGGAGGGGGATAAAATATTTAGGAGGTGTTTATATGAAACCAGGTGTAATCAAAATTAATGTTAACAAGACAGTCTGTCAAGGCTGCAGAACCTGCGAAGCTGTATGCTCCCTTGCTCATACCGGTGCCGTATCTCCACAGACAAGGGGTATACAGGTAAAAGAGCTGAATGAACTTGGTAAATTCAAATTAACCGTATGTCAGCAATGCTCCGATATGGTGTGTGCACAAGCTTGTCCGGTAGGATGTATAAACAGAAACTCTTATTCAGGAGCTGTTGAAATTCAGGATGGGTGTACAGGATGCGGAGCCTGTGCTGAGGCATGCCCGATTGGTGCTATCGTAATGGTAAATTTAGATAGGGAAACAAAGCCATATAAATGTGATTTATGCGGCGGACTTCCTGAATGTGTACCTGCCTGTCCCAGGCAAGCATTATCATGGTAGGAGGTGGTATGATGAAAGGCTATAAGGATTGTGTAATTAATGTTGATTTAACAGAAGGGATTATAACAAAAGAAAAACTTAATCCTGATTATATTAAAAAATACATGGGTGGAGAAGGTTATGGAATAGCATTATTGTGGAACGAGATGCCTCATGATGCAGAACCCTTATCCCCGGATAATATTTTAAGTTTCAATACCGGACCCATGACGGGGACACCGACGCCCTCTGCCTCTCGTACCAGTGTTTGTTTCATATCTCCCCTGACAAATACTATTGGTGCTTCCAATGTAGGAAGCCACTTTGGAGCGGAGTTAAAATTTGCCGGCTATGATACGGTTGCCTTTAAAGGTAAATCACAAAAACCCGTCTACTTGTATATTGATGAGCAAAAGGTTGAATTAAGGGATGCATCAAAGTTTTGGGGTATGAATACACGAGAGACAACCGATGCAATCAAAGAAGAACTAGGAAAAGATTTTAAAGTATGCTGCATAGGTCAGGCGGGAGAAAAACTTTCAAGCCTTGCATGTATTTTCAGTGATGACTGTTTCGCAGGCAGAGGCGGAGCCGGTGCAGTTATGGGAAGCAAGAATTTAAAGGCCATAGCTGTCAGGGGAACAGGAAAAGTTGAAATTGCCGATAAGGATGCTTTTATGGCCGTATATAAGGATGCTTATCAACAGCTTAGAAGCGAAGCCTATACTTGGGGACCGGTTCATGGCTATGGAACGCCTGCCTGGGTAGGGGGTTCAAATGATTGCGGGATTCTTCCCACAAGAAATTTCATACAAAATCAGTTTGAAAAAATTGAAAATGTACTTCCCTATCAACTGTGGAACAATACAGACAAATACTCGATAAGGCGCCGGGCCTGCTATTCTTGCCAGCTTGGATGCCATAAATATGTGGTAATGGGTGACACGGAAGTAGGAGAAATGGAGTATGAAACACTGGCAGCATATGGACCTCGCTGCGGTGTTGATGATTACGAGAGTATATGCATGGCAGGATATTATACAACAATCTATGGGTTTGATACTATTTCGGGCGGAGCAACAATAAGCGCAATTATGGAATGGTATGAAAAAGGGATAATAAATAAGGAACATACGGATGGATTGGAAATGACCTTTGGAAACGGTCCCGCCATGGTTGAAATGACCAGAAAAATGGGATTAAGAGAGGGCTGCGGAGACTTGTTTGCTGATGGATCCTATGCTGCGGCAAAACGAATCGGCGGTAAGGCAATGGATTATGTAATGGCGGTAAAAGGCATGGAAATTTCCGCTACTGACCCCAGGGGAGCTTCTTCCATGACAATCGCATTTGGAACCAGCGAGAGAGGTGCCTGTCACATGCGCCCCTATGCGGCTACAATAGATGCCTTTGGTTATGTGTTCCCAGATTTGGATATTAACGAACCTATAGATCCTTTTAATGATGCAGAAGATAAAACCTGGCTAAAAGCAATTAAAGAATACTTTGTTGTGACAAACTTAGCCGGAATATGCGATTTCAACGTTATAAATGTTGAAATGAAAGCATCTACCATAGCAGAACTATATACTGCAATAACAGGAATAGAAATCGATAAATTTGAATTGTTAAGAAGAGCAGAACGTACAATAGCCCTTGAACGGGCCTTGAATTATGAGCGTGGTTTCACAAGAAAAGACGACAGGCTGCCAAAACGTTTTATGACGGAGCCTGCCATTGGAGGTCCGCCAAAAGGCAGGGTCGTAGATATGGAAACAGCTCTTGATAAATTCTATGAGGCATGTTCCTTTGATATGGAAAAAGGAATACCAACTCCCGAAAAATTTGAGGAATTGGGAATGGCAGATGTTGCAGAACAAATATACAGTCTGAATTATTAACCACTAATATAGGCGGTTTTAGTAATCTAAAATCGCCTTTTTCATTTGAAAATAAATCAAATAAATCAAGATGATATAATTATCCGGGAGTTATATTTTTTTAGTTTAGTATACTTTCAGCCAGGGTATATGTAAACAAAAGGGGTATTCCTTTAAGAATTATTCCTCAGAATATCAATTAATAATTAAAGGTGTCTCCTAATACCTTTAATGAAATAGGGCATTTGCCCAAACCTTTAACAATTAAAGGAGGGTTCAAAATGGGAGTCATTGATATGGAAAAATACAGGGTGCCTGCAGACAAGCTCAAGAAGACCTGCAGCATATGCACGGATTTAAATTTCTGCAAAACTTCAAAGGATGTCACTTTACTGGAAGGGGTGATAGGCCAGGACAGGGCCGTTAAATCCATGGAGTTTGGTCTTTCCATGGAAGCTCCGGGCTACAATATTTTTGTTTTGGGACCCCAGGGAACAGGTAAGACTACTTATTCCCAGACGGTAGTATCCAAGGTAGCTTCCAGGCGCAAGGTGCCGGATGACTGGTGTTATATCAACAACTTCAGCGAATGGGACAAACCCCTTGCCATATCCCTGCCTGCAGGACGGGGTAAGGTTTTTCAAAAGGATATGGAAAAGCTGATTGCAAATCTCGTGGTATATATACCCAAAGCATTTGAAGGAAGCAATTTTCAGCAGCAAAAAGACGACATTATACAAAAGACAAACAAGCAAATGACAGAAATCTTAAGGGATATTGATAAAATCGCAAAGAATGCAGGCTTTGCCATCCAGCAGGCAGGCCCCAGGATTCTTCTCATACCTTTGATTGAAGGCAGGCAGATGACTCAGGAAGAATTCAATAACCTGTCCGAAGAAGAGCGTGAGAAAATAGATGAAAAAAGAAATCAAACAGCAAAGGAAATAGACGAAAAAATTAGAGACGGACAAATGGTTCAAAGGCTTGCCGAAGAGAAGGCTGCTGAAATTCAGAAACAAGCTGCCCTGGAAGCCGCAGCCCCCTTTATGGAACAACTAAAGGAAAAGTACAGGGACTTTAGGCAAATTGTTGATTATTTGGACAAGGTTCTTAAGGATGTTGCGGAAAACCATGAGATTTTCAGCAGTGTGAGACACAGTTTGGACGAAAATATCATTACAAAGCTCCAGGATGGTTCTGATTCCTTAGAAGAAGAAAATATATTTGAAAAAACAGCATCCGTAAAGGACCTTAAGGACCCCTTTACCCGCTACAAGGTAAATTTGTTCATAAACAATGAAAATACAAAGGGAGCCCCGGTCATAACGGAAAACAGCCCTTATTATTACAATTTATTTGGCAAAATAGAATACAAATCCCATATGATGACCACAGTAACGGATTTTACCATGATAAAACCGGGGGCCATTCACAAGGCAAACGGTGGGTACCTGATTCTTCAGGCCAAGGATTTGCTGATGGACCCCTTTGCCTGGGCCAGCTTGAAAAAAGCATTGAAGTATAAAGAAGCCGTCGTGGAAAACATAGGAGAGCAAAGCCGGTATGTGCCTACGGTGACTTTAAAGCCCCAGCCGATACCTTTAAACCTAAAAGTTATTTTGATAGGATCTTATTTTTATTATCAATTCTTGGCAGCAGACGAAGATTTCAGGAAACTGTTCAAGGTAATCGTGGACTTTGATGTGGAAATGGACAGGACACCGGAAAATATAAGGCATTACGTGGCATTCATAGCTTCCATATGCGAAGGTGAAAACTTAAAGCATTTTAACTGTGAAGCCCTGGCCAGGGTTGTGGAATACGGGTCCAGGCTTGCAGACAGTCAGAACAAACTGTCAACCCGCTTCAATATGGTGAGTGAAATAGTATATGAAGCATCGGCTTTGGCAGAGGCCGATTTTTCAGAGTACGTAGAAGGAAGGCATGTTCAGCAGGCAATTAAAAATAAGAGATACCGCTCCAACAGGCTTGAAGAGAAAATGCAGGAACAGATCCTCAACAAAAAAGTTCTCATAGATACAGAAGGGGCAGTTGTAGGCCAGGTGAACGGCCTTTCGGTCATGGGGGTATCCGGATATGCCTTCGGCCTGCCGTCAAGGATTACAGCAAGGACCTATGCGGGCAGGGAAGGAATCATCAATATAGAAAGAGAAACAGACATGAGCGGCAACATCCATTCCAAGGGAGTCCTAACCTTAAACGGATATTTGGGGGGTAAGTTTGCTCAGGAAAAACCCTTGGGATTAACCGCCCAGGTAACCTTTGAACAGCTTTACGGAGGAGTTGAAGGAGACAGCGCTTCAAGTGCCGAGCTTCATGCAATACTCTCAAGCTTGTCAGGTGTACCCATCAAACAAAATTTAGCCGTGACGGGCTCAGTCAATCAAATGGGAGAAATCCAGCCCATAGGCGGGGTAAATGAAAAAATAGAAGGATTCTTTGATGTTTGCTCCCTGCAAGGTCTCACGGGAGACCATGGGGTTATAATACCCCTTAGCAATATTGACAACCTGATGCTTAAGGATGAAGTGATAGAAGCTGTTAAAAACAACCTCTTCCACATATACGCCGTTTCCACAATCGAAGAAGGAATTGAACTCTTGACGGGAGTTAAGGCAGGGAAAAAAGATGCTTACGGCGAATATGAAAAAGACACTATATTCTACCTTGCAAACAATAAAATTAACGAATTCAACAAGGTGCTTAAAACAGCAGAAGAAGGAGCATAAAAAACACGGGCTTAAGCCCGTGTTATGATATCCTTCGCTTACGCTCAGGATGACAAAGTATCTTCATACCTTTCAATACAAGTCCTGACCAAATCAAGTGCCGTAACGGCTGCCCTTTCCCTGATGATTTCTCTTGATCCGGAGGAATTTATTTTTTTCACTTCATACTTGCCTTTGTAATAAACACACACATAAACTAAACCCACCGGCTTTTCCTTGCTTCCTCCGTCGGGACCGGCAATTCCCGTTGTGGAAACCCCCAGGTCGCTTCCCGAAACCAAGGCTGCCCCGTAGGCCATTTCTTTTGCCGTCTCCTCACTGACAGCCCCATATTTGTCAAGGGTTTCCTTTTTTACCCCAAGTGTTTTTATTTTGGATTCATTGCTGTATGTAACAAAGCCTTCAAGGTATGACCCGGATATACCCGGATAGCTTATGAGCTTTGAAGAAACCAGGCCTCCCGTCAATGATTCAGCAACTGATATGGTAAGCTTCTTCTCCAATAACAATTGGGCAACCTTATCTTCGACATTTCCGCTGTCAACAAGATAGGCATTCTCTTTTCCGAAACGCCTTATCAATTCTTCCCTTACCGGGGTTATGAGCTCAATGCATTTTTCCTTGTTTTCAGCCTTTGCCGTAATTCTGAATATAACCTTTCCTGCGCTGGCAAAGGTGGCCAGGGTTGGATTTGTTTGTTCTTTTATGATATCAAGAACCATTTCTTCCGCAGCGGATTCACCAATATTGGTTACAACCAGTTTTTCCCCGTAAACAACCCAATCGGAAAACTGCTTCAGGTAAGGTATAACCTTCGTATCCATCATGGGCTCCATTTCCTTTGGAGGTCCCGGCAAAAGTATTCCGATTTTGAGATTTCCTTTATTGTCCTCACCCTTGTAAATGCAGCCGTTGGCAGTACCGTTGGGATTATCAAGTATTATGGAACCCTTGGGAAAATATGCCTGCCTCATGTTGTTTTGAGGTAAGTCCCTCCTGAAGCGCATGTAAATTTTCTTAACATGCTCAAAGCTTTCCTGGTCAAAAACCATATCCACCCCAAAGTATTCAGCTAAGGCTTCTTTGGTTATATCATCCTGGGTGGGTCCTAAACCCCCCGTGCATATTATGATATCTGCCCTTGAAAAACCAATATCTAAAGCTTTTTTAATCCTTTGAGGATTGTCTCCCACCACGGTTTGATAATGGACATCAATGGCTATTTCCGCCAATTTTTTGGATATATACCTGGCATTGGTATTGACTATGTCCCCGTGCAAAAGCTCACTGCCTATACAAAGAATTTCTGCATTCATATATTTTTTCCTCCAAATGCTAACTTGTAAATCCCTATCTGTTTTCAACACTAAGGATATGTATTTTAAGCTGCTGCCATTAATTTAATATAAAACAAAAATTAATAAATTACAATATATTCTTTAGTGCCGGAGGGCAAAAAAAATCTCATTGCGTATTCTTCCATACATTATTTGTTTTACGCATGAGATAAAAAATCAAAATTATCTGTTAATGTTCATAAATAATGGCTATTGTTATATAGCCATCAGACTATTAACAAAGCATAAAATATATTGTCATTGCTATGAATATCCCATAGTGTCATCCTGAGGGCTTTAGCCCGAAGGAACTCTTGAGATCCTTCGCTTACGCTCAGGATGACATAAGAAGGTTTGTCATTAACCTGATGGCTATTGTTATATAGCCATTTTTATTATATATTTTAGTAATTTGCATAGAAATAAGCAGCTGTTCTGAAGCACTGACGAACATGCTGGCTGCTGAATGTTCCTGATTCAGAAGCACCGGTATAAACTACCGATGTACCGGCAATCACGTTATTTCCTTCAGAATCCTCTTCCAGTTCTACCTCTAAGTTGTAAACCAAACCTTCCGTAAAATTATCAAATACATCCTGGCCGGTAATTTCAACATTCATGTAGGAATTGATCTTTTCTTCCGGCACAGTGAAGTATTCCGGTCTCTTTGTTCCGTCATTAACCATCTTCCAGGCCACAACCTTGTTGGAATCCTTATTGATTATTATTATCATGGTGAATAAATTAGGTTCGGCGGAATCCCAGCCGGTTCTTGCCGTTCCTTCGTAATTCATTTTATTTGCGCTTCTGACTTTCAATCCTACAACATTTCCTTCATCGGACCGGCCTTCAGCTGCAAAAAGGACTGTTCCTATGGTTTTTTCGTCAACCTTGTAATCAGTTGTAATTTCCTTATAATCTGCCGGAAATACCTGGTTCAGCTCTTCTATTTCGGCAGAGCTTACGTCTGCTACATAACCATAGACATTTTCAGCATAATATGCTGCGGTTTGAACAGCGTACATAACTGCCTTGCTTGATATGGTTGCACCGGTGACAGGAGCTGTTTCAAGGTTTGGGGATGCTGTTGCATCGGTGTAAGCTTCTTTAAGATAGTCATCCGTCACCATCTCGGCAAAACCGGGAGTCTGGTCCTTGCTTGCAATATTAACAACGCTAAGAATCTTTCCTTCGCTGCTGATGGTTACACCTACAGTCATTGAAGGGTCATCTTCCATATGGTAGCCATAGTATCCTTCTGCCTCTATATAGACTTGATTTTCACCGGGAACAGCTTTAAGCACTCTTCCATAATCACCGTATTTCTCAAATTCGGCTGAAATTTCATCACCTTCCGGCTGAACCGGTCCGGGGTCCGGAACATCGGTTGAGCTTTCCCGGGAACATCCTGTAATAAGTAAGAGCAGGATTAATATTGAAATAAAACTTTTGAAAGCTTTCAAAGTATCCTCCTTAAATCAGGAAACACTCACAAGGAGTGTTTCCCATGGTTTCTTATTTATTTTATTAATTACTCTTGCCAGATAATCCAGTTGTCCGGGAACTCCTTGTTAGTAACACCATTTTCAACGGTTTCGTCAGGTGTTCCTATTACTACTGCACATACGAATTTCATGTTTTCGGTGCTGTGGAATTCGTGAGTGCTTGCCATGTAGTACTGGGTTCCTTCAAGGTACTTATCGCAGTCAAGGCCTCTTTCACCGTTATTGAACCCGTTAACTCCCGGCAAAGCTGGTGTCATGAACATGTGAGTTCCATAACCAAGGCTGATGGCTGCTACATTAAGGTAGCCTGTTACAATACCTGCATCATAGTATCCGCGGTCAGGCTGGTAAACATTTTTATCATCTGTTCTTACATCGGGACGAAGAAGTCTTTCGCCAAATACCAGTACCGTTACTGTTCCTTCGGAAGTGGCTTTTCCATATTTATCGCCTATTATAATATTTTGTTCTTCGGGATCGGTTACAGCAACCAGGAACCAGTCGGATTTACCGCCTGATGTAACTGCCAATGATGCAAAATGCAGCATTGTTTCAATGTCTTCATCTGTAGGTCTTCCGCTTGCATCCTTTATGAAGCCGCTGGGTTGATTGTTTGCAAGATTTTCATTTTGTACGGTTCTCCAGGTACCTTCTTCTTCAAACCATTTTGGGAATTTAGAAGCATCAAATATGCTTGCTTCAGCTAATTGTGCTTCAAGGTCGGCAATTTTTTCATTTGCAGCGTTTAAATCAGATTTAACCTTATCAAGTTCAGCCGTATCTGCTTGTGCGGGAGCAGGTGTGCTGCAGCCGGTTAAGGCTCCTGCTATAATAGCAAGTGCTAAAATTATTGCTATAGATTTTTTCATTTTCAATTTTATCTCCTTCCAAATATGTAAAATCTATTTAACTGTTTGTTAAATAGTTTATAATAATTTAGCATAACTAAAAAATAGCGTCAATATGTTAATATAGGTAATATATTCCATGGATTAAAAGCTTGAAATCATGAGCTTTCAGCTTGTAGGTGATGATGGCTGAGTAATAAAAGTCCTGTTAAAATATCAGAACATTGCTTGTAATAAGATGCCCCCATCACCATTAAATGGGAATAATTGTTAATGGATTGACCAAAAAATTGCTTTATGATATATTGTTTTTTAACTATTTATTTTTTTGAGGGATATTTCATGAATAAATTTTCCAGAATATATTTTTGCATCATCTTGCTTGTAATACTCTCAATGTTTATTACATCATGTTCCCTTATACCTTTTGCATCAAATGAAAACCAAATACAAGAATACCTGAAGTTAAAAAACTATACTTCCAGGACCAAGCATACCGGCGATTATTTTTCAACAATTTCAATTTTGAGAGTGTTCGATGACTTTTCCAAACCAGAAAATATGAAGAAATATGATGACTTTTGGGACGACCTGAAAGATATGATGAATCAAATACAGGAAGAGGTGTCCGTATCCGTGGAAACTTCCGATATAGCAAGGTTTAATGAGCTGGAATACGGGCAGAGCCTTCCGGTTTCAAATCATACCGCCAACATCATCAAAATTGCCAAGGAAGCATATGAATTGACAGGGGGGATATTTGACCCGACCGTATATCCCTTGGTTGATCTTTGGGCCTTCACGCCAAGATTCAATTCTTTGAGCTACAAACCCCAGTTTCCTTATGACAGGGACAGGACACAAGAAGGATCATCCCTTCCTGAGGAAAAGTATATAAAAGGATTTGTTGATTTGGCAGACTTCAGCAAGATAGTTTTATCGGGAGATGAAGAAAGCGGCTATTACCTGACTAAAAATATTGAACCTGTAACCATTGACGGTGTCACTTACCAGGGAAAGATTGACCTTGGAGGGATTGCAAAGGGATATGTTGTTGATTTGGCCATAAAAATGCTGAATGATGCGGGATATGCCTACGGTTATTTTTCCAGCGGGACAAGCAGTTTGGGAATGATGAAAAGTGCCACCGATGAGTCCGTTGAAAACGGAACATACCGCTTTGACCTTCAAATCAGGAAACCCAGGAAAGGAAACAATGATGAGAATTCCTATATGTCAGTAGCAATAAAGGATGCTTCAATATCAAGCAGCGGCGATTATGACCACTCTTATGAAATAGACGGAGTGCTCTATTCCCATATAATAGATGCTGAAACGGGTTATCCCATGAATACGCTCAGAGGAAAACCCCAAAAAGGAATAGCCACGGTTACGGTAATAGGCCGGAGCGCAGCTATGTGTGATGCTTTATCCACATCCATCTGCCTCATGGAGCTTGATGAAGCTTTAAAATTTGCAAACAATATCAAGGCGGATTATAAAACAATAATAGTCCTATACAACAAGGATTACGATTATTATGAAGTCTTGACCAATATACCGGAGGATGAATACCATATCCATGATGATGCTTACCGGATAGCATCCAGTCTGGACCAGGCAGGCAATATAATATACCGGGGAACTTTATTGAAATAATACAGCATATGGGACCTGTACCGGTTTTTTATTGCTAACTATATTTATAAATGTTATAATTAACTCCAAAAGGAGCTGGTTCCATGCTGCAGAATTTAAATTTCAAGTCAAAAACCTTAAAAATCCTGAGCTTGATTCTCAGCCTGACAGGAATCATATTTATATTGGCATCAAAGCATATAGGGAGTTTGTCCATCCGCCTGGCAATGATCATCCTCATAGGGTTCTGCCTTGCAAATCTTAAAATGACTTATCCCTGCCTGTCCATGAAAGAAAAAACAAGTTACCTGGCAGGTGTAATAGCAGCCTTTGCGGGTCTGTACAAACCTGAAGCAGTCATGCTGTTTTTGGGAATATTTATATTATACTTAAGCTTGCCTGTTTATCTTAAGGCAATTAAGAACCAGGATTTCACCGATGTGATAAACCTTATAATATCAGGAACCGGCATATTGTTTGCCCTTTTTTGCATCTTTAATGCCAAAGGAGCCCTCCAAACAATAATTATCATAATAGGTATTCTTTTTACGGTAACAGGCTGCATAAGCCTGTACCAGGCATTAACTCAAAGAAGAGATACCATGTTCAATGAAGACACAAAAGAAGACCTATCTGGATTCGAAGACAACACCTCATCTTAACATACCCCCAACCCCTGCTCCCATACCCGGCGTAAGTACAAACCTGTAATATTAATGTAATATTAAGCCCCGCATCTTGTGGTATATTATAAACGTGGCATGTTGGCACTCATTCGTGATTATTACAAAAGCATTACAATTAACCTTGAAATGTTTACTACATAATATCACGATGATATAATAATTAAGTCCTTGTGCCGACACAATGAAGGTATTGGGGACCTAAACACCCACAAAAACAAAATTTAGAGGAGGAATAGAATGAAAAAAGTATTATCACTTGTCTTGGTAATCGCAATGATTCTTTCAAGCTTCAGCTTTGCTTTCGCAGCAAAATTTAAAGACGTTGAAGGCGATTACGAAGAAGCAATCGACACTCTGGTTGCTTTAGGTGTAATTACAGGTTACGAAGACGGTACTTTCAGACCGAACCAAGTCGTAACAAGAGCAGAAATGGCCAAATTAATAGTTGAAATTCTTGGCTACGGTGATTTAGTATCAGGAGCAAAGAGCAACTTTGCCGATACTCAGGGACACTGGGCAGATCCATGGATTGCCATTGCATCAGGCAGAGGACTGGTATTAGGCGATGGTGACGGAAACTTCAGACCTAATGATCCTGTATCCTATGATGAAGCTATTACAATGATAATCAGAGCATTAGGTTATACTGATGACTGCAACGAATTGAAAGGTATGACCTGGCCGACAAACTTCAAGGTTAAAGCTTCCGAATTAGATTTGCTTGATGGTTTGAAATCATTGGCAGGCGGAGCTGACAGGGGCGGAATTGCTCAGTTGCTGTTCAACGCTTTGGAAGCTATACTTGTTACAGTTGATTCAGACGGAAACGTAGTATATGTAAAAGATGCAAATAAAGAAGACAAACCTTTGTTGAGCAGACTTGCTGAAAAGGTAGAATTGAAACCGGTTAAAGCTGAATATGTTGACCCTGACCACAAGAATTACAAGGGTGACGTTGTAGATTTAACTCCTTATATGTATCAGAACATCACTGTATACGAGAAAGACGATGTTGTAGTATACGTAAAGAGCGTTGATTCACTTGTACTCCAAGGTACTATTACTGAATTTGACGGTGACAATGTTAACTTTGTAGTTGAAGATGCTGACGAAGATGAATATGAATTCTTCGATGTACCTACCGGTACAGCTGTATTCTTAAACGGTGCAGAAGTAGATTTAGGAGACTTTGATTTAGAAGACGCTGTAGTTACAGTTGTTCTTGAAGGCGAAGACGGAGACAAGATTAAAGATGAAGTAGAGCAAGACGTTGTTGGTATAGTAGCAAGATTAGCAACAATGACAGTTCAAGCTTTAGAAGACTTCGATGAAGATGAAGAAGAAATATATGCTGAAGATGAAAATGTTGTTTTACCTTTGGACGATGATGAAATCGACTATGATAAAGTAGTTGTAAAAGGCGATGCAGAAGCATTGGAAGACATTAAAGAAGACGACGTTCTGACATTGTTCTATGCCGGCGGTGAAGCAGCAGATGATGTTAAATTAGAAATCATTGTTTCCAGAGCTACTGTAGAAGGAAAAGTAACTAAGAAATCAGGTTCTGAATACACAATAGGCGGAAAAGCTTATAAATTAAACGGTGATGCTACAGCAGACTTTAAAGTTGGCGACGAAGGAACATTCTTCTTAGACTATGAAGGCAAGATATTTGCATTTGTAGAAGAAGGTGAAGGAACTCCGGGTAACTATGCATTAGTTCTGAAAGTAACAAACGGATATCAAACTACACCTGGCGGAACAGTTTTAGCAGACCCGAAAGTAAAAGTATTGACAGCTGAAGGCGAAGAAGTAAC
>JGI24712J26585_10002634_pt1 | contig 14549 bp, 10 predicted proteins | sample BioPla3DNA2_FD_26585 | JGI IMG/M metagenome (IMG submission 26585) | reverse complement strand
TTTCGTTCGCCGATTTGTTTTTCTCACTCGGCTTTCTGCCTTGCTTTCAAGTCTTTTTTGTCTCTCGTCTGCGAGGCAGCTTTTATATCTTATCACCGTCTTTTTTTCTTGTCAAGCACTTTTTCAACTTTTTTCGCTATGTTTTTCGCGCTTGTATTTCTGTCGGTGACGGATATCTATATTATCACAATTGCAGCTAATTGTCAAACACGNTATTCACTTTTTTGTGTTCCTATGNGCTTTTCAAGCAATCAGCTGAACTGCAGCTTTTATATAGTACAATACAAAACGCATAGTTGTCAACAGGTTTTATAAATTTTTAAANCAAGTCTTATAACAGCTGATAATAAGGAGATAAAAGCGCATCGTCTCTTGTACTCTGCGCTTTTATATTCCTTTAATATATGTGTTNGTTATTATATATCTATAATATACCTATGATTATTTCTGCTAATCGGCTATTTCGATTTAATCAACAAATATGAAGAACCATTTATATTCTTTTCATTAAGCTCTAGGCTTAGGTTTTCTATCGGATATTCATTGATCAATGCTTCCTCTGCCAGGGCTCCATACTTAACTATATCGTCCCAGCCCTTTACACTGGTATTGACATTAGCGCTGATAATCTCAGCTATCTTGGGCAGCCTACCCAGATTCTTTAATGTTACATGCTGTGAAATAAACGCTTTGATAAATCTGTTCTGATTGTTCTTTCTGAAAATGTCTCCATAGTTGTGGAAATTCCCTTCTTCGTCAAAGCCTTGTCTGAATCTTACAAATCCTTCTGCATCCTTACCGTTAAGATTTCGTGTTCCCTTTTCTATATATATATCCAGGTCCTGATAGGGATCATTGTATTCCATATGGACAGGAACATAAACTGTTACTCCGCCAAAAGAATCTACAAGATTTCTAAATCCTTTGGTCTTTACATATACATAGTCATTAATACGGATTCCAAAAACCTCACCAATTATATCAGCAAGGAAATCTATATAGCTTTTATTAAAACGGCCCTCGCCCTCTTTGTATTTAATAAAGTTTCCAATCGATGGTGCCGCATTAATACGATTCATTCCCTTTTCTTTGAGGTATGCAGGGTTGACTTCTCTAAGGGCATCAAGAACTGTATCACTATAATCTATATATATATCCCTGGGCAGACTGAGTATCGTTACTTTTTTCGAAGCCTTATCTATATTTAGAATCATTATGGTATCAAAGTTAAACCCTGTCGGTTCAGTCCCTAATAACATAATGTTTATGCTGTCTGGATTGAAAATCTCCTGATAATACCTTTGCTTATTTGTAAGGTATACTCTGTCGTCATCCTCAATGTCAGAAGGATTGTTAGGAACTAATCCAGGCTCATAGCTTGGACTAGGGGTGGTAGTTTCAGGTTCATGTCCTTGAATATTATTACCCGACGAAAGGTTTTGTGAAGCCATAATACTAATAAACACGACAAATATAGTCGAGAAAAGTGCCATTAGAATTCTTACCCTTTTTGTTCTTTTGATAATAATGCCACCCCCAAGCAAAGAAGCTATGATTAGGATATCACTTTTAGCATGATAATAAAACCTGATAATATGACAGTTGTTTCAAATAATTATTACTTTAATCTTTAATAAGTGTTTCAAGTCTTTCAACAATCTTGTCATACATTTCAGAGTACTTCTTTAATTTCTCCCTTTCGGAATCGACAACAGCCTTTGGAGCCTTGGAAACAAAAGCTTCATTGCTGAGCTTTTTATTAACTCGGTCCAGTTCTTGCTCGATATTTGCCTTTTCTTTTTCTAAGCGCTCTATTTCCTTTTTCATATCTATAAGATCCTCTAAAGGAATAAATATTTCAGCCCCATCAACAACAACGGCAACGGCATCCTTGTCGATACCTTCCTTGTCACTTTGATGTACGGCATCAGACAACCCGGCAAGTCTTCCAAATGTAGCCTTCTCTGAATCTATGAGATTCTTAAGAGTACTATCTCCGGTTACAAAGATGGCCTTAGCCTTTCGGCTCATTGGAACATTCATCTCTGCTCTTAGGTTACGTATTCCTCTTACCGAGTCCATAATAAAAGACATTTGCCTTTCCTCTTCAGGATACATGATACTATCTGAATACTCAGGCCAGGATGAAATCATTATGCTCTCATCATCGGTAATCAGGTGACTGTAAATCTCCTCAGTAATAAAGGGCATGAATGGATGAAGAAGCTTCGTAGCATCTTTCAACACTTTATTAAGAACATACAGTGCTTCTAGTCTGCCAACAGCCTCCCGGTCATAAAGTCTTGGTTTAACCAGTTCAATATACCAGTCGCAGAATTCTTCCCAAATAAACTCATATATCTTCTGAAGGGCTATACCCAGCTCAAACTTTTCAAGGTTTTCGCTGACTTCTCTTGCAACTGTATTAATACGGCTTAAGATCCACTTATCTGCAGCTGTATAGTTACTTTCATCAACATTTTCAAAATCAATATTATCGTCGAAGTTCATCATGACAAAACGGAAGGCATTCCATACCTTATTTGTGAAGTTACGGCTGGACTCCAGCTTTTCCTCTGAAAAACGCATATCATTCCCGGGTGAGGTTCCTATCACCAGCGCATATCTGAGAGCATCAGTTCCGTACTTGTCTATAACATCGAGGGGGTCTATTCCGTTGCCAAGGGATTTAGACATTTTTCTACCCTGGGAATCACGCACAAGACCGTGGATGAGTACATGCTTAAAGGGCTCCTTACCCATTTGTTCAATACCTGAGAAAATCATACGCGCTACCCAGAAGAAGATGATATCATATGCTGTTACAAGTACACTGGTGGGATAGAAGTACTCTAGGTCCTCTGTTTTCTCAGGCCAGCCAAGGGTAGAGAATGGCCAAAGCGCAGATGAAAACCATGTATCCAGAACATCCTCGTCCTGTCTGATATTCTTTGATTGACATTTTGTACACTTATCCGGTGCGTCCCGTAAAACCATTGTCTCGCCACAGTCATCACAATAGTATGCAGGAATTCTGTGTCCCCACCAGAGCTGACGGGAAATACACCAATCCTGGATATTCTCCATCCAGTTAAAATAAATCTTTGAAAATCTTTCAGGGACAAATTGTATTGTTCCATTCCTTACTGCTTCAATTGCAGGCTCGGCTAAAGGCTTCATTTTCACAAACCATTGCCAGGATACTCTTGGCTCTATTACGCTAGAGCAGCGATAGCATGAACCAACATTATTCTTATGGGGCTCGATTTTTGCCAGTAATCCTAATTCCTTAAGATCCTCAACAATCCTTTTTCTAGCCTCATAGCGGTCCATTCCTTCATATTTTCCCCCATAACCGTTGATAGTAGCATCTTCATTCATGATATTAATCAGCTCAAGGTCATGGCGAAGACCAATTTCAAAGTCATTAGGATCATGTGCCGGTGTGATTTTAACGACACCAGTTCCGAAGTCTCTCTCAACATATGAGTCGGCAATAACAGGTATACTTCTGTTAACCAGAGGAAGAATAACAGTTTTACCTATGAGGTGCTTATATCTCTCATCGTCGGGATGAACGGCCACAGCTGTATCTCCCAGCATGGTTTCAGGACGGGTTGTTGCTATCTCAACAAATTCATCTGACCCTTCAACCGGGTACTTAATATGCCAGAAGCTGCCGTCATGTTCTTCATATTCAACCTCGGCATCAGATATTGATGTTCCGCAATCAGGACACCAGTTAATGATTCGTTCACTTCGGAAAATCAGTCCCTTTTCATAAAGGCGAACAAATACCTCTTTAACAGCCTCTGACAGACCTTCATCCATGGTAAAGCGTTCCCTCTCCCAATCACAGGAGCTCCCTAGCTTCTTTAGCTGCTCAACAATTCTTCCTCCGTATTGCTCCTTCCAAGCCCAAGCTCTCTCTAAAAAGCCATCGCGGCCAACATCCTCTTTTGTCAGACCTTCCTCGGCCATCTTTTCAACTATTTTCAGCTCTGTTGCAATACTGGCATGGTCTGTACCCGGAAGCCACAGAGCAGAATAGCCCTGCATGCGCTTCATGCGGATTAATATATCCTGCATTGTGTTATCCAGTGCATGGCCCATATGCAACTGTCCGGTAATGTTTGGAGGCGGAATTACAATGGTAAAGGGCTCTTTCTCCTTATCAATCTCGGCATGGAAGTATCCTTTTTCCATCCAATTATTATAAATTGATTCTTCTATTCTTTTAGGATCATAGGTTTTTTCGATTTCTTTCCTTATCACGATTTAATCCTCTCCTTATTAACTATCTATATATATAAAAAAAGCTCCCATCCAACAACTTGGACGAAAGCCAGCTTCCGCGGTACCACCAAAATTCCCATTCGGGCTCTTTAAAGAATATAACGGTTCCTAACCGGTATGGTCTAATGATAGTACAACATATTTGAAATCATGCTGTTAAACAGCTTTACAGCAGAAATTGTTGTACAAGTTCAACCATACATGCTCAGGAGCGACCTTCAACAAAAACGCCATGAGATGCTTCCAGCTACGGCACCTCTCTCTGGGATGGGTTAATTGCTTACTCCTCTCCGTCATAGCAAGTAAAATATNCTTTAATTGATGATAGAATATGTTATTCCATTTGTCAAGAGGCAACACAGCAAGGTAAGCGAGGATTCTGTGTCCTTCTAACATCCATCAGGACACAGAGCTGTCCCCCGTCTTACTGTAATCTACATATCTGAATCTAACCCCGGATGTACTTTCCTGCCATTCGCCAACGTATGTTTTACTCCATCCCGGTGCGTTGTCAAAGTTGGGCAGATATGCATCTGCCTGAAAAACTTCATCAATTTGTGTTATTAAGGCCCTGTTGCAATACGGCAACAATTGCCTGTATATCTGTTCTCCGCCGCAAACATAAATCTCCTGCTCATACTTATCAAGAACTCGCGCAAGCTCATCAATGTCATGAGCAATTACCGTTTCATCACAGGTATAGTTATCATTCCTGGTCATGACCACATTTATCCGCTTCGGCAGGGGTTTTTTATCCTTGAAGGATTCCAAAGTTTTTCTGCCAACTACAATAATATTACCTCTGGTAAATCCGGAAAAACGTTTTAAATCCTCCGGTATCCTTTTTAATAGCTTGTTTTCATTGCCAATAGCCCAGTTTTTATCAGCTGAAGCTATAAGAATTAGATCACTTCTCATTAACATACTCCCTATTAAAATAAACCTTAATTAGACAGCAACAGGAATCTTCTTAATCTGAGGGCCTGCTTCATAGCCTTCAAGCACAAAATCCTCTATTTTAAAATCATAGAAATCCTTTACATCCTTATTAATAATCAGCTTAGGAGCTTTCTTGGGTTCCCTTGAGATTAGCTCTCTTACTAACGGCTCATGGCGATCATATATATGAGCATCTGCAATAACATGAACCAACTCTCCAGCCTTCAAGCCGCTAACCTGGGCAAACATATAAACTAAAGTTGCATATTGGGTAACATTCCAGTTATTTGCCACCAATACATCCTGTGAACGCTGATTAAGTATAGCATTAAGCCTATCACCTGTAACATTAAATGTAACGCTGTAGGCACAGGGGTATAGATTCATTTCATGTAGATCAGCGTGGTTGTAGATATTGGTCATAATCCGTCTGCTGTAAGGGTTGTTCTTTAAATCATGCAGAACCCTATCCACCTGATCAAATTCGCCTTCCTTGTATTTATGCTTGATTCCCAACTGATAACCGTACGCCTTTCCTATAGAGCCCCGTTCATCAGCCCAGGAATCCCAGATATGACTGTTCAAATCATTTACATTATTCGATTTTTTCTGCCATATCCATAGAATCTCATCAATAGCTGCTGAAAGATTGGTAGGTCTTAGTGTCAATATGGGAAATTCCTCTTGTAAATCATATCTGTTAACAATTCCGAATCTCTTTTTAGTGTGGGCTGGGACATCGTCCTCCCACCGGGGTCTGACATTGGTTCCTTCATCAGAAAAACCATTCTCAAGAATGTCCTTACACATCTCAATAAAAATCAAATCGGCCTTACTCATATATTTAGCCTCCTAAATCCTAATCTTAACTATAATCTTTGATAATGCATTATGCCTTTGATGCTGCCCTCCGGATTATTTTTTATTATTTAATTATATAATAGTATATCATTAAATAATTCAGGTTTGAAGATTTGGACTAATCTACTGAGGTTTAGTTAACCACAGTGGTAACCCGCATTTTTCCCTCATTATGCCAGACCTCCACCAGAATTCCTCCAAAATCAATAGTGGGATAAATTATGCAGCCTTCTTCGGATAGTCTATCCATAACCTCAGGACTAGGATGACCATATCTGTTTTTCCCTACTGATACTATGGCTATATCAGGATCTACAGCAGCTAAAAAACTTTCATCTGAGGAATATTTTGATCCGTGATGGGCCACCTTTAATAAATCACAACTGAGCTCTTCCTTATCGGAATTATCCTCTAATAATTTCTTTTCTGTCACAAATCCGATGTCCCCTGTAAACAGCGCACTAAAATCTCCGTAATCCANTCTTGCTACAAGCCCCAGATCATTCGCATTGATATTTTTGCCTCNGGGCATTAACCATGCTTCATTAAAGGGATATATTGCTTTGATAGTGAGGCCTTCCTCCTCATAAATAATNTCATCTTCTTTTATTTTTGTTACAGTCACTCCTTTTTCCTCTGCCAGGCCGATTAATTCCTGCATAGGCAAATCAGGAGCGTCAGCCACAATTAGCTTATGCACCTTAACTTTTTCAAGAACGGTTTTTAATCCTCCCGTATGGTCGGCATCGCTGTGGCTGGCTATCATAAAATCAATATTTTGCATATTTAAATTGTATAAAAGCGGGACCACAATGCGCTCGCCTACATATGAGCCATCTGTATCATTAATACTTCCTCCGCCATCGAGAATAATGGTCTTTCCCTTTGGAGTTCTGATAATAATGCAATCCCCCTGCCCCACATCGGCAAAGTAAATCTTTAAAGCCCGGTTAGGAACACTAGTAAGCAAGATAATAGTGCCGCAAAGAGCAATAATTCCGGCCAGTACTGCCCTTCCAACATCCTTTGGCAGCTTCCGGTGTGCATAGCGAATATATATAACAATGATATAATAAATGATTACCAGGACTAAGTCTGGTGTGGGAATAGTAATTTCAGCCCACGGAATTTTAGCAATGAACTCTGTAACAAAAAGCATTACATTCACCATAGCAAAAGTGAATACACCAATTAGCATGGCACCATATTGAAAAACGCATCCTACAATTGCTATCAACGCACCCAGTATAGTTATAAAGCCTGTAATAGGTACAATTAGCAGATTTGATAAAACAGATACCAGAGAAAACGTATTAAAGCAATATGCTATTACCGGTATAACACCGATTTGAGCTGCCAGTGTACCCGCCAGGGTATCACGAATGAATTTTGGAATTTTCACAGGCAGCCTTTCATAGATAGGCTTATAGAAAACAACCAGGGACAGGGTGGCCGCATAGGAAAGGATAAAGCCTATGTCATATAGCATAAAGCTGTTGTTTAATAGAATTACCAATGCCGAGAATGCCATGGAGCAATATATGTCGGTCTTTCTCCACAAAATCATGCCGGTCAGGGTAACTCCGGCCATAATTGCAGCCCTTACCACTGATGCCTCCATTCCCGTAGCAAAGACATAGAACATCATCAATGGAAAGGAAAGAGCCGATGACCACCTGGGGTTAAAACCAATCTTTTTTAGTATTACAAGCAATGGTGCAAGTAAAAAAGCAATATTCGCACCGGATACTGCCATCACATGGGATAATCCCGCCCTTCTGAAATCCTCCTCCATCTCCTCGGGCATCCTCGATGTATATCCTATGAGCATTCCTGCTATAACTGATGATTCTTTAGGGGGCAGAGATTTATCCAGAATTCTGATCATTCCCTGCCTCAGTATGTACCCGGTATTTTTTAGCCATGAGCCTTGCCATCCATTTTCTATCATCAATGACTTGGACGGAATACCCATGGAACCTGAGATCTGGCGGGATGCATAGAATTTTTGCATATCAAATCCACCTATATTTCTTCGTCCCTGAGGTACTTTTATCTCACCAGATAAACGAATCACTGAGCCATATTTTAGATCCGGCAAAGGGTCCTCATCATAAATTGAAACCTGAAGCTTTATACCTCTTGCAGATTTTATTGCTCTCCCATCTACCGAGTTAATCCTTAAGGTGAACCGGGTTTTCCCCTCTAAAAACTCTGGTTGGTCAGACACAGCTCCAATTACCGTTACACTTTTTCCTTCCCACTCTTTACAGGCATTATAATAATAGTCTCTGTTCATGCTGTGTATAAAATAGCCTGATATTAATAAGGGGATGGCCAGTAAAACAAATACAGAGGACTCCGCTTTTAGCTTTTTATAAAGGAGAATAAAAATAGACAGGCAAATAATTAGAGATATAATTCCCCATATGTGAGAATTATTTACATCCGATAGTATAATACCGCATATAAGGGCTAGAGCCGATATAACCAAAGGTCTTCTCATAAAACACCTGTTAAGCTTTAGATCTCTTTTTTCATAATGGAAACTCCTGAGGTGCCCTCGCGATGGAGAATTGCCTCCAATTCATGATCAGCTGAAAATCCGACTCTTTCCCAGAAAGAAAGGCCTTTAACATTATTCTCAGATACTGATACAATACATGTCAGAGACTTGTATCTTGATTTTGCATAATCCAGCAGCTTTCTAATCGCAGCAGTTCCATAGCCTTTGTTTTGAAAGGAAGGATCAATCAGAAATATTCTTATCCATAGTATAGTTTTACTGGCTATTTCATTTAAATTTGCATATGTAAATCCGATGGGAAGGTTATTATGCTCATGTATTATAAGAACAAGAGAATTTGACCCTTCAGGAGCTTGAATTATTTCAGCTATTTCTGAAAAGTCCTTTTCACCAGTGGCATAGCCTAAGTTGTCTGTCATGCTGTACCACCTTTTTATAGCCTCCATATCTGTTGGTTCGGGCTTTTTTAGAATAACATTACCATGGCTGCCAACCATTTGCTACCTCATATAAGCATTATTAAATATCTGTCAGACCATCTGTTGCTGAATCTCTATTCCTGGGTGTGAACCAGATACCATCCGGTCCACCCGTTATAAATATTATTCCAGAGTGGCTTTCTTTCTCCCCTGATATAATTATGATAAAGAACTGCTCCATATTTTCTGTAAAGGGGATAAATCGTATCCTTTTCATCGTTCATATTAAGATCGCGGTTTATAATATCAAGGGTTTCCTCCTGATTACTGCACAAAGGAATCCTGCAACCAAGAAGCATCATGTCATATCTGCCATTCTTGCTTAGCTTTTGTAGTTCTTCATATGTGGATGCTTTTATCTGTACATTTATACCGATACTATCCAAAGCCTCATAAATCCATTCGCTTATTTCCTCTCTGTCTATATTAAGCGAATTATAAGTAAGAGAAAGCTTTATCGGATATTTATAATTATTTCTGTAGGTATAGAGGTATTCTCTGTCCATATCATAGTGGTAACCTATCTCTTCCAATGCACTAATTGCCTCTTCCTTATTCATGAAATCTGAAGAAACACCCGAATCATAGGTGGTCATACCTTTTTCGAAAGGGTTTTTAGAGGAATAATAACCTAAATACTTTATAAGAATATTTCTAAATCCGTCATTAGCTAAAGCTGAATTCGTCTCTCCTTTAGGGGATAAAACCAGAAGCTCAAGAATATTGCTTACATACTTATTAAAGAATATATCAGCTCTCTTTGAATAGCTTTCAATCTCGCCTTCCTCGAGCCAGGCTATATCTATCTGCTGCCTTTGGAAAGCTTGCATCATATCTGATTCATTAGGGTAGATTTTAAAGGATATACCATCTAGCCAGATAGGATGTTTAAGACCGTCCTCCTCATTTAAAAGCCACCAGGAATCATTCCTTGCAAGATTTATTGAATTATCATCATACGATTCAAAGATAAAGGGGCCTGTACCAATAAGCTTCATAGAATCGGTATAACCTTCAACAGGCCAATCCTTAAAAATATGTTCGGGCAAAATCGGGAATGTAAGGCATGCAATGCCGGCCTCGTCAGCCCTGTTTAATACTAGTCTTAATTTCGTACGGGTTAAAATATTAATGCTTTGGATATTTCTGGCTTGAGGATAATAGATGGATTTTTCTCCTGCATTCTTGATTGTTTCTATGCTAAATGCAACATCATCAGAGGTAAAGGCAGTACCATCATGGAAAAGAATATTATCCTTCAATTCAATATCAAGGATAACTCCATCCTGACTGAATGTATAATCCTTAACTAATGCTTTATTGATTTTCCCTGATGGATCTTCATAAAAAAGAGAATCAAACACAAAGGCCGATAGCTGCTTAATATACAGATCAGAAGTTGTTAGAGGATTAAGAGTTCTGGGCGTAGTCATAAACAGGTTGAGAATGCCTCCCTGTTCAGGTCCCTCATCCTCCCTTATAACCTTTACAGAACCGTCATCAAGCCCTGTAATAGGCTCCTGAGGTGGTTCTCCTATTTGAAACGAACAACTTGCAAATGTTATCGTAATAAATAATATAGCTATAATTATACTCCGAGCTTTTTCCATAGATTAACCTCTGATCATCAAAAAGGCTGCACCGGTACCCGTAATGCCGTTACTTCCACGATGAGAAAAGAAAATATCCTTATTACACTTAGTACATATCTGACAGCCGTATACATTAATTTCCAATATTCCGTTTTTAAGTAAATTATACATTATAATCCTTTTTAAGTCTATATGCCATTTATTATTTTCTTTCATAAATGTGAAACTTTTGGCACAAGTAAAGGTCTTGTGGAAAATTTCTGCAACATCATAGTCAACCTCAAAACAGCAGGGCTGAATATGAGGTCCAAAGGCTACATGAATATCCGATGGATTACATCCAAATAGACTTTCGAGCTTTTTTAGAGTTTCCACACCGATATTTAACAAAGTCCCCTTCCAACCTGAATGAGCCAGAGCAATAACCTGTTTTACAGGATCATAAAAATATAAAGGGACACAGTCCGCATAATGGGTTATTAGCAAAAGATCAGGTTCATCAGTAACTAAAGCATCAATATTACTGTAACTCCGCTCCCTTATTACACCCATTCCTGCATGGGATTTTGTTACATAAAGAATATCTTTGCCATGAACCTGGTGGGACAAAACCATATTATCAGGCTCGACACCCAACTTTTTGCCCAATATCTCGAAGTTATTGCGAACATTTGCAGGATCATCATTTTTATTATAATTAAGATTTAAGGTGGCATATTCCTTTTTGCTCACTCCCCCGAAACGGGTGGTAAAGCCATGAACCAACTCCGGGAAAACAGATAAAGGGGGAATATTAATGTAAGATTCCCCTTTTCGTTTAATATCTAAAATTACCTGGTCATAAGGCAATGCATCCAACAAGCTTCTGCCACTCCCTAAAGTTCAACGATTATATTAGATTCAATTATAGCATATAGGAGTTGTGAGTGAATAGCTCACTTGAGATTTATTAGCTTATTCTGTTTTTCGTACTGTCTCATCTTTAAAACAAAATCAGTCTATTAACCCTCCATGGTAGTAGCATTCATAGACTTTAATATCCTGGCAGAAAATCTCTTCATATCCCTGGAACCATTCAATACAGCCTATAACCCTGGTCTTGTAAATATATTCTCCTGATTGATAGTATTCCGGCCCTCTATATGGACATTCTTTTGTAGACACTCTTAGAGCCTCCTTTAAAAAGTCACCGCTAAACCTCTCATCTAGGGCCCTGCCAAAGTAGTTCATTGAAAAGACAGTCTGTCCATTTTTCCAGATAACTTCCTGTCCAGAGAATTTCTCTGCTCCAAGCCATGTATCATAATAGAAATAATCGTCTTTTTCATAGGAATAGTCATGGGACTGTAATCTTGAGGCTTTACACTCCTTTGCATATCCGGCGTAAGTGTTTTTGATAGCTTCCAGTTTAAATTCTATAAGCTTATCTATATCATTATCTGGCGCTGGTTTTATGCTCTTGCTACACTCATTCTCCTTAACAAGGTAATCCACCGTAACATGGAACAATTCACTTAATTGAATGAGATTATATATATCAGGAAATGCCATCCCACTTTCCCATTTAGCTACTGCCTGGCGGGATACGCTTAATTTCTCAGCTATCTCCTCCTGAGTCATCCCCTTACTTTTGCGAATAATCTGCAACTTCTCTGAAAAATTCATCATCCTCACGCTCTCTTTTCATAATCTTTTCAAAAACATTATCTCATATTATGAATGATGAATAAATCAATCAATTGTTGCGAATATGATACTTCTAGTTGCGGAGTACACAAAATCGTATTGAGTCCTTCTCCTACGCCAACATCTCAATCAACTCCGTATATCTCTTCGGATTCTTTAACCAAGGTTTTGTTATCTTTCCAGACAAGCCTTTCAATAACGCCGGAGCTTTCATCATCTTTTAATCTATTAGTGATGTATCCTTCATGAACCTCAATATAAGAGAGCATCCCATCATATTCAACTTTATCGAATGTTTTCCTGCTATTCTCCCAAACATACAGAGAATATGAATTATTCAGGGTGCCTTCTTCCTCTAAAAACTGAATATCAACATAGCCGTCCCCATTGATATCAGAAAGTATAACAGCCATGTCCTGACTATAGCCTGTAGCATAAGCAGATAATGTAAGCAATGAATTACTCTTCTCATCTGTTATGATAAGAGTGTTAGTATACTCTTCATCATCAAACTTAAGTTCAGCAAGNTATTCAGTCCCGTCTATATTGTGAACAACCTTATAATTNGCCTTTTCAAAACCATTTTCATTATACTGAACAGTTTTAGTAATATTAGCAACAGGATTTNCTGCATACTCTACATCATATTTTTCCAGACTGTAATCAACTATTTGCCTGTTTCTAAATAGATATAGCTCTAAAGAATTATAATCGGATTCTAGAAGATAACAGGAATCTTTATAACAAACTATATAATTAGTCAACTCACTGTCTGTGACACTATATAAACTTACTATCGCTGAATCATCAGTTACATCATCATATATCCTTATCTCCCGATAATGAGGCGATAGATTACTCAAAAATGATATTATATTATTAAAATCCGGGAATACTCTTTTGTCTGTTCTCGCAATTTTGATAGTAAGACTTGTTTCCGGAAGCGTTTCATCCTTATCAATCCTGCAATAAAATACTTCCGAATTTTCATAAATTGTGTGTTTTTCGATATGATACTTCCCAAGGTCAAATGTCAGTTCGCCGTATTGTATTTGCTTATGGGTTTCATCATCATATTTTTTAACATCTTTCGCTTCATCATAGTTTACTGATGTACTATCAGTATTATCAACTATNTCCATTGTGTTGCCGGCACCGCTGTCCTCTGGATCTGAATTATTTTTTCTGCCGGTTTCACTACATCCAACTAATAATACAAGTGATATAATAATCAACCAAAGAGTAAGCTTTTTCATGTTGACAAACCTCTTTCATAATATACTGTTATTTCCCCATCATGATATTATATATTTTCTTAGAATCGTTACCTCGCTCAATAGCTTGAGTATCAGCATATCTTGGTCTCTCATATTCCTTACACACTACACTGCCAGCACCATATGCAGCTTCAGCCCCATCACAACCGGAATATTGTGATTTCCAGTTTTGATAAACCGATTTATTATATGCTCCTTTCATTTCTTTAAGCAATAATCTGTTTTCAGCTACACGGCATTCAGCAGCTGTAGGATAGTAATCTTCTCCATACAATTCTATATAAGTCTCTATCAATTTCATTGTTCGGCCACCTGTCCACTGGATACTGCCTAAACCAAACTTGCCTTCGTATCCACCTTTTTCTAATTGTTTGAGAAGGCTGTATGTCTCAGCTATTCCTACCTCAGTAAGGGTTTTCCCTGAAAACTTATTCCGATAATCATGATTTGCATCCATATATTTTAAATACTCAGGCTTTTTTTCAGGATTAGATTTGTAATTAGAACTTTCAAATCTACCTGGAGCACCCTCATGGATAATATTACCAAGGATTCCTGCAATGAATTCAGGTTCATATCCTTCGTCAAGTAAGACTGTTGCCATATCAATAATTGCATCTTTTTTACTTTTTGAAAGGCCCAGGCTTGTGTCTTTCTTCAGTCTTTCTATCATCTCGTACTTTGAGCCTTTAACTGAATTACTATCCTGCCCTGCAATCGGCTGGTCAGTGCCCTTTATTTCTTTCTCCACTTTCTTCGCTACTTTCTTCACAGCATCGGAACTAAACAACACACTCCATGTCTGAGCGCCGATTACTCCTTCCCAATCTCCGGTATTGCCCAGCTTATTGGCTTCCTTATACTCGTTCACAGCTATAAGCATTTTCTCATC
>JGI24712J26585_10002632_pt1 | contig 14570 bp, 16 predicted proteins | sample BioPla3DNA2_FD_26585 | JGI IMG/M metagenome (IMG submission 26585) | reverse complement strand
TTGGTCGATTATATTTTACCAGAGTTTGTCAGTTGTCTCATCTTTTTTTGTAAATAAAATGGTGCTGGTTTTAATCACCAACACCAAAAATTATAGAGCCGCAATTAAAAGCCCTCTGGACAGAATGCATGAATTAATACATAGAAAGGAAAGGGTAATGAATATGAAAAAAATAATAAAAGAGTCACTGAAAATCTTTATGATGATCGTTATTTTAGGAATTATTGCTGGATGCAGCGGCAGCACTAATCCGCAAAAAACTGAAGAACAAAAGAAAATCGTTTCTGTAGCCCCCAGTATTACTGAACTTATTTATGCTTTAGGAAAAGAGGATGTTTTGGTTGGAAGAACCGATTACTGCGATTATCCGGAAGAAGCCAAACAGGTTCCAAGTATAGGTTCTTTAATTGATCCCAGTGTAGAAAAAATCGTTGAACTGGATGCAGATATCGTTATTGCAACGGCAAACTTTAAAGAAGAAACCCATAAAAAGCTGGAGGATTTAGGTATAGAGGTTGTTACCTTATATGATTCCGCTGATTTAGAGGGGGCTTATGAGTCAATTGCTGCATTGGGAGAGATTCTTAATGCAGAAGAGAAAGCCAATAATCTGATTACTGAAATGCAATCTAAGATTGCAGAGATCGAGGAAAAAGTTAAAGATGCCAAAAAACCTAAGGTATATTATGCTGCCGATTTTGGTAAAAATGGAGATTTCACTGCCACAGGAGATACATTTATCGGCCAGATGCTGGAAATAGCCGGTGGAGACAATATTGCAAAAGATGCCACGGGATGGCAGTATAGTCTTGAGAAAATCATAGAAAATGATCCGGAGATCATCTTTATATCAAAATATTTTGGGCTGAAGGAGCAATTTGTAGAAACTGCTGGTTATAAGGAATTATCGGCGGTTAAAAATGACAAGGTCATTGAAATAGATGATAATCTTATCAGCAGGCAGGGGCCAAGGCTTGCGGAGGGGATCGAAACCTTGGCAAAGGCGATGCATCCGGATTTATTTGAATAGGTGAGATGATGGGTAGGTATATCTTAAGAAAGAGAAAAACACTGTTCTTTATACTGATGGTGGTATATTTTATACTGGTAATCGGAGCGATCTCCATGGGAGCCGCCAACATAAAGCCCCATGAGGTATTCATGGAAATCCTAAAAGGCATACCTTTTATTGGCAGGTATATCCATACAGCACCCTCCAATAAGAATTTTTTGATTATCTTTATGGTGCGGATGCCTAGAATTATTATGGCAAGTATTGTTGGAATGGGACTGGCCGTAGTGGGCACTGCTTTTCAGTCCTTATTTAAAAATCCTATGGCAGACCCCTATGTCCTTGGGGTATCGGGAGGAGCAGCCTTAGGAGCGGCATTAGCCATCGTGATCCATTTGCCTGCCACTTTATTTGCCTTTATAGGGGCTGCAGCCACGACCATTATGGTATATATGATCGTTCAGGTAAGAGGAAAAGCATCTACTATATATTTGCTGCTGGTGGGAAGTTCAATTGGATTTTTGACCTCTTCTTTGATATCCATCATTATGGTTTTTAACCAGGAGCAAGCCAGCAGAATCATCTTTTGGATGTTGGGCAGCTTTAATGCTTCAAGCTGGGAAAATATTTATATAGCAGCTCCGGTTGTACTGATTGGTACAATGATTATTTCCTTTTTCTATAAGGAGTTTAATTTAATGCTGACAGGAGAGGAAACTGCTAAAACCTTAGGAGTTGAAACAGAAAAACTAAAAAAGGGCACTATTATCATTTCCTCCATGATGATAGCCGTTAGTGTTTCTTTTTCGGGACTTATCGGTTTTGTAGGTTTTATAGTACCCCACATGGCAAGAATCATTGTTGGACCAAATAATAAAGTCCTGATTCCCTTTTCGGCATTGGGCGGAGCGATTTTTTTACTGCTGTCCGATACCATCGGCAGAACCATAGCAGCACCGGGAGAATTGCCCGTAGGGGCGGTGACGGCATTGATCGGCGCTCCCTATTTTATATATCTGTTAATCAAAATGAAAAGAAGGAGTGGATAGACCCTTGGGACAAAAAATAGACATTAAAAATCTTAATTTCTCCTATGGGGATAAAAAGGTCCTAAAGGATATAAGCTTAAGTTTTAATAAGGGCAAATTTTATTCCATCATAGGGCCAAATGGTTCAGGGAAATCCACCCTCATAAAAAATATATCAAAGATGATTACCCCAAGCCTTGGCAGTGTATTTATAGATCATCAGGATATATGCAGTATAAAGAATAAAAATTTAGCAAAGATGATGGCAGTAATCCCTCAAAATATATTAATAGATTACGACTTCACCGTTTTTGAGATTGTGATGATGGGAAGAAGTCCGTACAAACGAAGCTTTCAGGATTTTGATTCAGAAGATGAGGCGATCGTGGAAAGGTATATGAAAGCCACAAATACATGGGATTTAAAAGATCAATTGATTACAAATTTAAGCGGCGGAGAAACCCAAAGGGTTATCGCTGCAAGAGCTTTAAGCCAGGAAGCGGATATCATTCTATTAGACGAGCTTACCTCCCATTTAGACATACAGTATCAAATAGAATTTCTGAACATATTTAAAAGCCTAAAACAGGATAAGATTATTATTGCAATATTGCATGACCTAAATTTGGCGTCTATCTATAGTGATGAGATTATACTATTGGACAAAGGACAAGTGATCGCCAAAGGAAGTCCCCGGGAGGTCATTAATAAAGAAAATATAAAAAATGTCTATCATATTACTGTAGAGATTTTCGAAAATCCCATAAGTCAATGCCCTTATATCATTCCTATAGTTTAAAACTATAGGAATTATTTTTGATTTACTACTTTACAATTTTAGTGAGTTAAAGTATAATATACTCATAAGAAAAATGTTGATAAGATACAGGGGGAAATAAAATGAAAAAGAATATAGTATTTTTATTACTTAGCATTATGATTATATCTTTATTTTCTGCAGGCTGCGGCAATAAAGCAGCAACCAGCTCTACAGAAGACAATTCTTTAGAAGAAATCAAATCAAAGGGCGTTTTTGTTGTTGGATTAGATGATACCTTTGCACCAATGGGATTTCGCGATGAAGCCGGAGAAATTGTAGGATTTGACATCGATTTAGCAAAAGAAGTTGCAAAAAGAATGGGTGTTGAAATTGAGTTAAAACCTATTGACTGGAATGCGAAGATGATGGAATTAAACGGGAAAAACATCGATGTAATCTGGAATGGACTTTCTATTACAGAAGAGAGAAAGAAAGAAATTCTATTCTCAGATGTATACCTTGATAATAAGCAAATTATTATTGTAAGAAGCGATTCCGATATTCAGACCAAAGCAGATTTAGCCGATAAAGTTATTGGACTTCAAACAGGAAGCAGTGCAGAGACAGCTTTAAATGCCGATGCCGACACAGCAGCAAGCATTAAAGAAGTAAGCGACTATCCGGATAATACAACTGTTCTTATGGAACTGGAAGCAGGTCGTCTCGATGCAGCCGTAATGGATGAAATCGTAGGAAGATACTATATCGCTAAAAAGCCTGACAAATTTAGAGTATTAGAAGAAGATTTCGGCCGTGAGTCCTATGGTATAGGATTTAGATTAAGTGACCAAAGTTTAGCAAATGAAGTAAACAGAATTATGAAGGAAATGAAAGAAGACGGAACAGCAGCAGAAATTTCTAAAAAGTGGTTTGGAGAAGACATCGTTGTAAAATAGGAGGCTTATTGTGTCTGATACTTTAGGAATGATTTGGTATATAATTAAAGGAAGCATCAATACATTAGAACTTTATGGAATTACAATATTATTATCTATTCCACTGGGAGTTTTAGGAGCTTTAGGAAAGGTGTCAAAATCCAAGCTCCTTTCTTCTGTCATTGGATTTTATACATGGATTTTTAGAGGAACTCCTCTTCTTCTTCAATTGTTCTTTATTTATTTTGGACTTCCCCATTTCTTAGGGATAACCTTTGATAAATTTGAAGCAGCGTCCATTACCTTTGTTTTAAACTACGGTGCATATTTTACGGAGATCTTCAGGGGAGGCATTATATCCATTGATAAAGGTCAGTATGAAGCGGCAAAAGTTTTAGGCATGACCTATTCCCAAACCATGCGCCGAATCATACTCCCTCAAACCATAAGAAGAGTACTTCCTGCTACATCTAACGAAGCCATTACACTGGTTAAAGATACGGCCCTGGTGGCTGCAATCAGTATGGACGATTTACTTCGAAATGCCAATCAAATCGTGGCAAGAGAATTTACTATCATACCTTTTGTTATAGCCGGAGCCATTTATTTGCTTTTAACCTCTGTGATTGTATGGATATTTAATAAATTAGAGCAAAAGTATTCCATTTACGAGTAGGAGTTTTACTATGATTATGATTCAGGCATCTAATATCAGCAAACGATTCGGAAATTTAGAAGTTCTAAAAAACGTGTCCCTGAGTGTAGGTAAAGGAGAAGTCATCTCTATTATAGGTCCTTCCGGCTCAGGAAAGAGCACTCTGCTTCGTTGCCTTATTCTCTTGGAGAAATGTGACGGAGGAAGGATAGAGATTGAAGGGATTCCTATTGAAGCTTTTGACGAAGAAGGCAAACGTATACCCCTTCCTCATAAAGATGTAAAAGATGGAGTTAGAAAAATGGGGATGGTGTTTCAAAATTTTCACCTTTTCCCTCATAAGACAGTTTTAGAAAATGTTATCGAAGCGCCTATCATAGTTAATAAAGTCGATAGGGAACAAGCGATCAAAGAGGCAGAAGAGCTTCTTAGCAAGGTGGGACTTCTGGATAAAAAAGATGCTTATCCTTCCCAAATTTCAGGAGGTCAAAAGCAAAGAGTAGCCATAGCCCGTGCCTTAGCCATGAAACCAGATATTATGCTTTTTGATGAACCGACCTCAGCTTTAGATCCGGAACTTGTAGGAGAGGTTTTAGGGGTAATCAAAAAATTAGCCAGTGAACATATGACGATGCTTGTTGTAACCCATGAAATGGGCTTTGCCAAAGAGGTATCGGACAGAGTTGTATTTATGGATCAGGGAGAAATTATTGAAGATGCACCGCCGGAAAAGCTCTTTAATAATCCTGATCATCCAAGAATTAAGGCATTCTTAGAAAAAATATTATAGATGAATAAGTTTTTTTCTTCTTTCCATAATAAGAATAAAACTAAAGTTAAAAGCCACTTTACGAAATCGTAGGTGGCTTTTTATAAAGGAAAGAAGGGAGAAAATGAACTGGGAGAAGTATAATCAAAGGCTTGTATATGAAAATGGCGAATATCATCTTATTATTTATTTGCCTGAGGATGCAGAATTCTCCAAGGAATTCGGAGATATTGAATCAGAGAATCAAAAGCTTGGGTTAGAAGCCCACCTCAGGAAAGTATATCCAAATATAAAAATCTCATCGGTTAAGTTTATGACCGGTTCTCTTATTGCCTTTCAGCTCATTTTTCAGCCGGGATTTTCAGATACTGCTTATGGAGCAACAACACAAAAGGTATCCTCTCAGCAGACAAAACCGATTCAAATTCGCATTAATAATCGATATGTAGAATCAGACGCTCCTCCTGTTATAGACAATGGAAGGGTACTCGTTCCGATTCGTATTGTCTCAGAATCGTTAGGAGCCGTGGTGGATTGGGACAATAAAGATAAAATAGCAATCATTACAAAAGATAATAAAACGATTTATTTACAAGCCAATTTGCCCCAGGCGTATATTAATGGAAAACTTTACTTTCTGGACACCTCGCCAAAGGTGATCAACGGACGCCTGATGGTCCCCATTCGATTTGTTTTCGAGGCTTTCAATATGCCTGTAGATTGGGACCATACTTCAAAAACTGTTTTGATTAACAGTGATTTGCCTAAAGTCTCGGACTATGTTGTCAAAAAAGGAGACAGTCTTTCTGCAATTGCTTTGAAATTCGGTGTTACGGTATCTGACCTGAAACAATGGAACAATTTAAGCTCGGATACAATTTATGTAGGACAACTTATAAGAGTAGTACCCCCTTCTGTAATTATCGATGGTTCGGGTCCTTCTCTGGAGGATATAGAAGTGATCCCTTATCAATTTGATACGGTGCTTGGATTTACCGTAAAGTACTATGAAGGACATCTAGGTTCCCATAATTCTTTAAAAACTTATAATGGTAAAATTACAGAGGTTGCCACTTTTACCCATGGGATGAAAGAGGATGGCACCCTTGCAGTAGATTATCCCCAGACAGAGACCTTAAGTTACTCAGATCAAAAGGGCATTAAATCTCTTATGCTGATTCACAACGCACAGGGAGGAAGTTTTCACCGGGATCTGGCTGAAAATGTTTTGGAGAATCCGGTTCTTCGAGATAAATTAGTACAAAGTGTTTTAAGTGAAATTGAAAAGTATGGCTATGATGGTGTAGAGGTAGATATAGAAGGGATAGGTGCGGATACAAGGGCAGAATATACATCCTTTATTAAAGAATTAAAGGCTGCCTTAGGCCCTAAAGGCTATATAGTTTCCGCTACGGTTCCTGCTAAAACGGCGGATTATATCAATGATAACTGGACAGGGGCTTATGATTATAAGGCGATTGGGCAACACGCAGACAGAGTGGTCATTATGACCTATGATGAACATTGGTCCGGAGGTACTCCGGGGCCTGTGGCATCCTATGACTGGGTGGAGAATGTAATCAATTTTGCAGTAAAAGAAATTCCTCCGAAAAAAATACTTATGGGGATCGCGGCGTATGGATATGATTGGACTTTGGACGGAAAAGATGGAAAAGCAATAACTGCCTCGGATGTCAACAATTATGTAAAACAATATGGGGGGAAAATCCTATGGAACGATACCTTTAAAGTGCCATACTATAGATATAAGGATGAAAAAGGCAAGGACAGAATTGTGTGGTTTGAAAATGCCCAAAGTACACAATTTAAACTGAAATTAGCGAAATCTAAAGGACTGCAGGGAATAGCTATATGGCGCCTTGGCCTTGAGAACAGCGAATTTTGGAGCGGCATTTCTCCAAAGAAATAAGAAAATGTATGCATAGCTTTTTAACCAATACTATGCTATAATAATTTTAGGTGTAAACACCTATTATTCTCCAGAAGGAGGGGATTTAGTGCCACAGAAAATTCTAGTCTGCATTACAATTCAGCAGAACAGTAAAAGACTCATTAAGAAAGGTGCAGAATTAGCTTCACAGGTTGAGGGAGAATTGCACATACTTCATGTGGAACATGGCAGCAGCATTTTATCTCAAAGTGATGCAGGAGAATTACTTCAGGAGTTATTCGACTATGCTTCAGAACTGGGTGGAGAAGTACATGTGGTTTGTGATGATCATGTACCGGAACGTATTGTAGAGTTTATTAAAGAAAACGAGATTAATCAATTGGTATTAGGCGAAACAATGAGAAACAAGATTCATAGACTGATTACAAAAGACATAGAAAATTACATTACATCGACAACACCGGAAGTAGAAATTATGGTATTAGAGAGGGAAAAACCCTTACCTATAAAAGATAAAGAAGTATTTTTACAATAAAGAGAAGCCCGAGGCTTCTCTTTTATAATTTTATTTTATATTTATGAAAAAAATAAAAGGAAATAAAACTTTTATAAGGAATAACCATAAATAGGATATTAATTATTAAGGAGGTTAAAGCATGCAGGGGTTTAAAAATGCTCATGAAATTGATTTTCAGCTTTACGGGGATGATATGCAGTTTGTTGAAATTGAACTGGATCCAAGGGAAAGCGTCATTGCTGAAGCAGGGGCAATGATGTACATGGAACAGGGTATACAAATGGAAACTATTTTTGGAGACGGTTCAGGACAGGAACAGAGCGGACTAATGGGCAAGCTTTTAGGAGCAGGAAAAAGACTTGTTACTGGAGAAAGCTTATTCATGACCATGTTTACTAACGGAGGCCAGGGAAAGCAAAAGGTTGCTTTTGCAGCTCCTTATCCCGGGAAGATCATCCCTGTGGATTTATCCGCTTATGAAGGAAAAATCATTTGTCAAAAAGATGCATTTCTCTGTGCGGCAAAAGGTGTTTCTGTAGGTATTGATTTCAAAAGAAAACTAGGGGCAGGCTTCTTTGGCGGAGAAGGATTCATTATGCAAAAATTAGAAGGAGACGGCTTAGCCTTTATTCATGCGGGAGGAACGATTGTAGAAAAGCAATTAAGCCCTGGAGAAACCCTGCGCATAGATACTGGATGTCTTGTGGCCATGACAAGACATATAGATTATGATATTCAGTTTGTGGGAGGTATTAAAACAGCCTTCTTCGGTGGAGAAGGATTATTCTTTGCAACCCTTAAAGGACCCGGAACGGTTTGGATTCAATCTATACCATTTAGTCGATTGGCAGATAGAATTTATAGCGCTGCACCCAGAATAACAGGAGGAAGAAAAGGAGAAGGCAGTGTGCTGGATTTGATGGGCGGTCTTGGTAATCTTTTGGATGGAGATTAATACATGCGATATGTAATAAAAAAGAGAAGCCTGGGGCTTCTCTTTTTGTGAGGCCAAAATTATACTGCATTGTGAACAAAGGATACGATAGAATCGATTGGAATGTCTGCAACAGAACCAACTGTATAAACAGGGAATCCATTCCATCCACCGGCAGTAACTGCACCGCTTTCACTACCAGGTTGGATAGGACCGTAGCCATATCCATATCCGTATCCACCACCGTAACCATAGAATGGATTAAAGCCTGTGCAAGAATTACCTAAAGCACATCCCGGAGGGGGACCGATACGAGTTAAAAGACGAACAAAGCAATTGTTTACGCTTAAAATAACACCAGTAAATCCGGAACCGGATTGCCCACCGCTAGCAGTAAAGATTGTAACAGTTTCACCGATATATTTTGAAAGAAGCAGTTCAAAATTTCCACCAGTAATTGCTGCTCCGTTTGCCATATGATAACCTCCTTTCAAGGTATATGTTCTTACTATAATATATGGTGTTTTTATCAAAATGTTACGAATTTGGTCAAAATAAAACATTTTTTTAATAAAATCCATCGTTTCATCGTCATACTTCTATCCTATTTCATGAAAATATATTTGCATTTTGTTATATAATAAGGGTACAATAAACCGTGAAAAAGCATTCGTATTAAGGAAGGAAAAACTATGAACACCATCATAAAAGCACTAAACTCTGAAAATCCAGATGCCGTCACGATCAAAGAAGCGGCACAAATAATACAAGCCGGCGGCTTGGTTGCATTTCCTACAGAAACCGTCTATGGTTTAGGAGCCAATGCACTGGATGAAGCATCCGTTAAAAAAATATTTCAGGCTAAAGGGAGACCTTCTGATAATCCGCTTATTGTACATATTTCCTCTAAAGAAGAGCTGCCACCATTGGTAGAATATATCCCTGAAAAGGCGCAGATTTTAATGGATGTCTTTTGGCCGGGACCCCTCACTCTTATTTTCCCTAAATCAGATAGTATACCATATTCTATTACGGCAGGCCTTGCTACTGTTGCCATAAGACTACCGCAAAATAAAATAGCAAGGGCATTAATTGAGGCTGCCCAGGTTCCCATTGCAGCGCCTTCTGCTAATACTTCCGGAAAGCCAAGCCCTACAAAAGCATCCCATGTTATAGAAGATTTAAACGGCAAAATCGAAATGATTTTAGACGGGGGGCCTGTATTAGTGGGCTTAGAGTCTACCGTTGTGGATGTTACGGGAGATATTCCTATGATCTTAAGGCCCGGAGGAGTAACAAAAGAGATGTTAGAAGAAGCTGTTGGAGAAGTATTGGTGGACCCAGCTATTCTTTCACAAAAAGCCCTTACATCTATTCCAAAATCCCCCGGCATGAAATACAAGCATTATGCACCAAAAGCCAAAGTAACCATTGTAGACGGAGAATTGTCTAAGGTGATTGATACTATAAACAAATTTACAATAGAGAAGCACGCCCAGCATTTAAAGGTTGGGATTATGGCAACAACTCAAACAAAGGACTCGTATAGGGGAGATTGCATCATCGTTGTTGGAGACAGAAATCAACCTGAAACTATTGCCGCCAATTTATTTGATACTTTAAGGGCATTTGATGAGGTAGGGATGGATGTAATTTTAGCAGAGGCTTTTCCCTATGAAGAAATAGGTTTTGCCATTATGAATCGCCTTCAAAAGGCAGCGGGATATGATATCGTTAGGGTATAGAGGTGAGCAAATATGAAAAAAATAATGTTTGTATGCACTGGCAACACTTGCAGAAGTCCAATGGCAGAAGCCTTGGCAAAAAGAGAATTAAAAAAGGCTTCTCTTAATATAGAAGTTGTTTCAAGAGGCATTTCAGTATTTTTTTCATCCGGTGCCAGCGAATATGCCCATCAGGCTATGAAAGACTATGATCTTACTTTAGACGCGCATAAGTCAAGACAAATAGAACCAAAGGACATAGAAGATGCGGATCTTATACTGACGATGACTGATAATCATAAGAAATATTTGCATATCAACTTTCCGGAATATAAGGGTAAAATATTTACATTAAAAGAATTTGTAGAAGAATCTGGAGATGTAGAAGATCCCTATGGAGGACGAATAGAGGAATACAGAAGCTGTGCAGAAAGCCTTCAGCAATTGATACAAAAATTAGTACTAAAAATAAGTCATAATATGTAAAAATATGGTTTGCTATGATTTTATAGAAGTGATATATTAAAAAAGAAAAAAACGGAGGGACACCAATGATAGCGATTGGAAGTGACCATGGCGGCTACCAATTAAAACAAGAAATTATTAAATACTTAGAAGACAAAAATATTGACTATAAGGATGTAGGCTGCTACTCCACCGAGTCCTGCGACTATGCCCAATTTGGGAAAAGCGTAGCGAAGCTGGTTGCAGAGGGAACCTGTGACAAAGGCATTGTGATTTGCGGAACAGGAATAGGTATCTCCATTGCAGCCAATAAAATAAAAGGTATTCGGGCAGCCCTTTGTCATGATTGTTTTTCCGCACAAGCTACAAGAGAACACAATGACGCTAACATACTCGCTATGGGCGCCAGAGTAATCGGACCTGGACTTGCCCTTAAGATCGTAGAAACATTTTTAGGAACAGAGTTTTCCAATGATGAAAGACATATTCGCCGTATTGGACAAATTGAAGAGGATAATTAAGACGAGGAGGATATTATGGGACAAATATATGTAATGGATCATCCGTTAATTCAACACAAAGTATCTATGCTGCGAAGCAAAGAAACAGGTTCAAAGGAATTTAGAGAATTGGTTGAAGAAATTGCCATGCTTATGTGTTATGAGGCAACAAGAGATTTACCATTAGAAGAAATTGAAGTAGAAACCCCTGTAGCAAAAGCAAAGGCAAAAGCATTGGCTGGTAAGAAATTAGGTATTGTTCCTATTCTTCGCGCAGGACTTGGCATGGTGGATGGAATGCTTAATTTAGTTCCAGCAGCTAAAGTAGGACATATAGGATTGTACAGAGATCCGGAAACCTTAGAGCCTGTAGAATATTACTGCAAATTACCTTATGATGCTCCTGAGAGAGATATATATGTTTTAGATCCTATGTTGGCAACAGGAGGCTCAGCTTCCGCTGCTATTCAATTCATTAAGGACAAAGGTGTACAAAGAATCAGATTTTTATGTTTGATTGCAGCTCCTGAAGGGGTTGAAAGACTTAATAAGGATCATCCGGATGTTGATATTTATGTAGCAGCATTAGATGAAAAATTAAATGATCATGGATATATTGTCCCGGGATTAGGAGACGCAGGAGATCGTCTGTTTGGAACAAAATAAGCTGGGGGGATACTATGAGGCCTAGTTGGGATGAATATTTTATGGGGATTGTGGATTTAGTGAAAGACAGATCCACTTGCCTTAGAAGACAGGTTGGAGCATTGATTGTAAAAGATAAACGTATCCTATCAACGGGGTATAACGGGGCACCTACAGGATGTTCCCACTGTGCAGAGGTAGGATGTCTAAGAGAAAAGCTTCAAATTCCCTCAGGACAAAGGCATGAACTTTGCCGGGCACTTCATGCGGAACAAAACGCTATTGTTCAGGCTGCTATGCATGGCGTATCTGTAGCAGGAGGTACTTTATATGTTACCCATCAGCCTTGTGTGATGTGTGCTAAAATGGCGATCAATGCCGGAATAAAAAGAATTGTTTTTAAAGGGGCTTATCCCGATGAATTGTCTTTGGAGCTTTTAAAAGAAGCGGGAATAGAAATGACTTCTTTTGAAGAGTAATAAAATGTATAAGCCGATGCTGAGTAAGTATCGGTTTTTTTAATTGTAATAAATTGTAACAAAAATTTAATTTGACAACCTTTGCATATACATATAGAATATACATGATTTATTATTAAATTTTGGGAAAAAATAAAGAGTGTATAAATCATAAGGAGAGGATAATGGTGTTTCAGAGCGTAGCTGTGCAGGAAACTATTTTACTATACATTGTTTCGTTTATTTCAGCTTTTATAATTAGCCTTCTTACAACGCCACTGAGTAAAAAAATTGCTCTGATGGTTGGTGCAGTAGATCAGCCTAAGGCAAGAGGAATGCATAAAGAGCCTATGCCCAGAATGGGTGGTATAGCTATATTTCTAGGATTTATTATCACAGTATTCTTCATTACTCCTTTGGTGGAGGCGTTTCAATGGAAACAAATTTCAGGTCTCCTTATGGGTGGATTAATTATATTTTTATTAGGCTTTTTCGATGATATTTATAATTTGAATGCAAAGCTTAAATTATGTGTGCAAATTCTTGCAGCCCTTGTGGTGATTTATTCTGATATCAGAATCGAATTTGTTACATGGCCTTTTGCAGAAAGCAATACTTTACTATTAGAAAAGCTTAGTGTGCCGATTACTTTGTTTTGGATTGTAGGGGTTACAAATGCGGTTAATCTGATTGATGGACTGGATGGACTGGCTGCAGGCGTATCCTCAATAGCAGCAATTTGTCTGATGACTTTATCCATTCTATCTCCGAATCCCATTGGACCGGTGGCGGCAGTGTTAACTGCGGCTTTGGCAGGATCCTGCTTAGGATTTTTACCTCATAACTTTAATCCTGCAAAGATCTTTATGGGAGATACAGGCTCTACCTTTTTAGGATTTACTTTAGCCGTTACATCCGTTCAAGGATTTATTAAGGGATATACAGCGGTTACAATTATTATTGCCGTTTTAGTATTGGCACTGCCTATCTTTGACACCACCTTTGCGATCCTTAGAAGAATCATTAACCGCAGACCGATTATGGAAGCGGACAGAGGACATCTGCATCACCGTCTGGTAGATAAGGGTTATAGTCAAAAGAAAGCAGTGATTACCCTCTATGGAATTAGTGGCGGCTTTGGAATCATAGGAATCCTTATTGCACAAAAGGATACAGTAGTTGCCTTAGGTGTGTTTATCGCCATGGCAGTTGCATTATATATGATTATATATGATAATCAAGGTGACAATCAAAGTGATAATCAAAGTGATAATCAAAAATAAGAAATAGGCATAAAGGGATGCCGACGGCATCCCTTTTTAAATATTAAAATATTCTTTGAAACATTTTATAGCTTTGTCCTTATCAGAAGCAGAAATAAGATAGGAAATATCTACTTCTGAAGTGGTAATAAGTTGTATCTCGATATCGTTTTGAGCGAGTAGCTCCATGGTTTTTGCGGCAGTTCCAGGTGTAGTTCTCATGCCTTCTCCGAATAGAGAAATCTTTACATTATTCGAATTAATATCGATTCTTAGATTCTCATAATCTGCTTTAAAAGCTTTTAGAGTTTTAAGGACAGTGAATACGTCTTCATCTTGCAGGGAAAAAGAAATATTAACACTCCCTTTATAAGGAGATGTTTGACTAATCATATCAATATTAACTCCGGATTCTCCAATAGCCCTAAATATACGAGCAATGTCTGATGTATTGGAGGGGATATTATCTAAGGTAATTAAAGTAACATTTTCTTCAGTTGTAATTTGACTAATAGGGGAGGTCATTGTACCACTCCTTTTTTATTTTATTATAGCCTATAAAAATAACAATTAGCAATAAATTCTATTAAATCTATTTCAATTTGGAGAGGAGATTTTTTAGCTGCTTATGCATACTCAACACACTTATGGATAAAATTATATTTTATTTATGTTGCGAAAATATTTACTATATGGTTAAATATTAGTAATGATTTTTACGAAAGGCTGGGAAAACTCATGTCAATTAAAGTAATGAGCATATTTGGGACAAGACCGGAAGCGATTAAAATGGCACCGGTTGTAAAAGAATTAGAAAAAACCGATGGCATTGAAAGCATCGTATGTGTTACAGCACAACATAGAGAAATGTTAGATCAGGTACTGGATACCTTTAAGTTAAAACCGGATTTTGATTTGGATATTATGAAAGCAAGACAAACCCTTATAGATATTACGGTTCGTGCTCTGGAGGGCTTGGATAAGGTGATCAAAG
>JGI24712J26585_10002629_pt1 | contig 14576 bp, 12 predicted proteins | sample BioPla3DNA2_FD_26585 | JGI IMG/M metagenome (IMG submission 26585) | reverse complement strand
ATAAAGCATTTTTAAACGTTAAACAAATGTCAAGTGGAGAAACTCTTGTTGCTTTTTTTAAGTCGGAAAACGAAGAAGATGAGGGGTATAGTGACAATGACATTGAGGAAAATGTTGTCGAAAACAGCTCCTCACCTCAACAAAACGAAGATCAGCCGAAAACTGATAACACTCAAACAGTGCAAAATCTTTTACTAAGGCAAAATATCTCCGATTTTAAAACAGAGGTNGATTATAAAGCNGAAGGAAAGAAAAGNGGNAAAATCATTAGTCAAAATTTTTCATCAGAGGAATCAAATAGTATTCTCAAGCTTGAAAAAGGCGGGTTTNTAAGAAATGCTACCGACCATACTCTTAACGATATTAAAAAAGTAGTTTCGCAAAAGCCAGATATAAAAATAGAAAAAAATAAAGACCCACAAGTACTAATTATGCACACACATGCCACTGAAGGGTATGAGCCATATACAAGGGATTATTTTGATGTTGATTTTTATGACAGAACTCGTGACAGCTCTAAAAATGTTGTTGCCGTCGGATATGAAATTGCAAAGCAGCTTGAAAGTGCGGGTATTTCAGTTATTCAAGACGGTACTTTGCATGACTATCCTTCTTATACAGGCTCCTATTCACGCAGCGAAAAAACTGTACAGGAAATTCTTAAAAAATACCCTTCAATAAAAGTTGTTATTGACGTACATAGAGATGCAATAATTAAAACAGATGGCAGCAGAATCGCTCCAACAGCTGAAATAAATGGAAAAAAGGCAGCGCAGGTAATGATTATATCCGGCTGTGATGATGGTACGTTTAATATGCCTAATTATTTTGAAAATTTAAAGCTTGCTTCCATGCTTCAGCAGGAAATGGAAAGCAGCTACCCCGGTCTTACAAGAGCGATTTTATTTGATTATAGAAAGTATAATCAGCATCTTACTACCGGTTCTCTTTTAGTTGAAGTCGGTTCTCATGCAAACAGCCTTGAACAAGCTGTTTATTCAGGTGAGCTTGTAGGAAAAGCCTTAGCAAGCACCTTATCACAATTAAGCACATAAAATTTAATACATAAGCAATTGCTCAATCTCATCTTTTTCAAGGCTGGGGTTGAGCGATTTGTTTATAGCATCTGATATTATGTCCGAATAATTATTTACAACAGCGTCAATATTTCTGGGAGTAACCATCATATTTCTGCTTAACAACTGTGAATTTTCATTGCCATTACAAAGGCTGTCAAGGTCAATCACCATAGGCACTCCAATAGCATAGCACGGTATACCCAATGTATCCTTTGTCAAAGCTTTTCGCATATTTCCAACACCAGAACCGGGGCTAATTCCCGTATCCGTAAATTGAATTGTGCTTGTAAGTCTATTTATGTCCGAGCAGGCAAGTGCATCTATTGCAATAACAAAATCAGCACCAATTTCTCTGCAAATTGCTTTAATTTGATTTGTACTTTCAATCCCTGTTTGTGAAAGCACATTTGGCATCAAAACATATACCTCTCTTAAATTAAGCTTTTCGAAATCCTTCAGCTGCTTAAACTGGGCAGTTGCAAGCACCTTTGCAGCTGTCTTTATGCCAAGGGCATCGGGAGTAATAGCACGGTTTCCAAGTCCTGTTACAAGCACCTTGCCCTTTGGCAAACTTTCGCTCAAACATTTTGTTAATGCTTTCGTTTCATTGGTTTTTTCTCCTTTGCAAAAGATAGTATAATAGTTTCCGGCAGATTTGTTATATAAGCTTTCGCCTTGTTTATCAATTTTAATATGACTAACCTTACAGCTTTCATAAATATATGATTTTGCAATAATCCCCTCTGGATTCTCTTCAGTTTTTAATCGCTCTGTATATTCTAAGGCTAAGTCGGTTCGTTTAAAATTATAGTACTTTTTCATATATCCTCTTTTTTCTATTGTTTTTTCAGTTTTTTTAAAGTTTTTTTATAAAAAAGGCTTGCATTTTATAATTTAATATGATATAATTTTAATTCGCAAGCATAGTTTATGCTATTTTTATAAATATAATAGATATAATTTATTTACTAAATAAGACTTTGTTGAAGGAGGTGTAAAAATGGCTAACATTAAATCCGCTAAGAAGAGAATTCGTGTTTCTAAGAAAAGAACTGATAATAACAAGGCTAAAAGAACTTTCTTAAAAACTGTTATGAAAAATACAGGAGCGGCTGTTTCTGAGGGTAACATTGAAAATGTAAGCAAGACAGTATCAATTATTGACAAATCCTCTGCAAAGGGTCTTATCCATAAAAATAAAGCTGCCAGAATGAAATCTCAACTTACAAAGAAAGCAAATGCAGTTTAATTTATAGCAAGCTTAAAGATACAAGAGGAATTCTCTTGTATCTTTTTTCTTGCTTTATGCGGCTGCATTAGTTTTTTCTTCTTCCTTAACTATATCCGTGAATCTAATCATGTTTTCTGCAAAAATTCCATATCCCCGCTCGGGGTCGTTTACAAATACATGAGTAATTGCTCCTACAAAGTTTCCGTTTTGTATAATCGGGCTGCCGCTCATCCCTTGTACCACACCTCCTGTTTTTTCTAAAAGCTCCTTATCGGTTATTTTTATAATCATGTTTTTTGACATTTGTGTATAGTCATAATTAATTTTTTCAATTATAATATCATATTCCTGTGGAGCTGTACCTTCAATCGTTGTGAGAATTTTTGCCTCTCCCACCTGCACATCTTGTTTTAAGCTCACCGGCATGGTGTTTTCTTCATCTACTTGTTCTAATATTCCAAAGACTCCGGATTCATTATTTAATATTACATCTCCCATACTTTCCGATGAAATAAAGCTGCCATTTAATGCTCCAGGATTTCCTTTTACACCCTTTGTTACTGAATTAATTATAACAGGCACAGAATAAGCTTTGTCAATAGGTAAAATAATTCCCGTATCAATGTCGCATACAGGATGACCTAGTCCTCCGAAAACCTTATTTTCAGGATTAACAAAAGTCATTGTACCAAGTCCTGCCGAGCTATCTCTTACCCATAAGCCTGCTCTCGCTTTATTATCAATTTTTGAAATAACAGGCTTTACATTTGCTTTTCTTTCTTTGCCATCTCTTTGATAAATTATTTCTACATTATCATCCTTTTGCGAATATTGCTGAAGCTTTTGTGTAAAATCATTTGTATCTATTATTTTTTCACCGTTTATGCTTATTAAAATATCTCCCTCTTTAATTCCAGCCTCTTTCGCCGGACTAACATTTCCATTTTCTGTACTTACATCTCCTATGCCAATTGTTACAATCCCTTTTGTTAATAATTTTATCCCAAAAGGCTTTCCACTAGGCGAAACACTTTGAGCCTTCACTGTTGATACACTAATGCTTTTTACTTTAAATATTCCTAAAAGCTTTACATCCATTTTTCTCTCACTTGAATTAATAGCAGCAAGCTCTTCATTGTTAAATCCTGCTTTTAATGGCATATTTGAAAATTCAAGCTGCTTTCCTTCATAAACCAAATAATCATCTGCCAAAATATTATTATAGTACATACAACTTCCTGTAATAATGCCAAATGCTATTACAGATAGTATAGCGATTGAATTAATTATATATTTAATAGCTTTCATAATTTTCCTCTCTTTTTTGCTGTCAAAATAATTGATGATGAAAATAATATTTGCAAAATGAATTTTTTTATAATAGGAATTAATTGATTTCTAAATTTGCTTTTTATTTTTTAAAAAACATTCTAAATGCACCAATCTTTATTTTTTAACATCTTGTATAATCTAAATATTTGTGATATTATATTTATATTCAATACAATATAAAATAAGCAGACTTTAATTATTTATTTAAGATTCTAGCTAATGAAAGGTAATATATGAAAATTGCAGTAAAAATTTTAAAAGGAATTTTACTTTTTTTAACAGCTATTTGGGGTATTTTTTTAGGCATGCTTGTTCCCTTATCTCTTATAATTGTAGGAGATGATATGGGACTTGACCCTGGATTTTCAAGGAGTGCGCCAGTATGGCTATGGTTTATAAATTCATTCGTTTTTCACTTAGGTGGAACTTTAATGACCATGATTAATAAAATGAAAGCAGCTTTTTTTATGGCTATTTCAGGAATAATAATAAATTTCATTGTTTTTCATCTCATGCATCAGTATTATATAGGTAGTGGGGATACTCAAGCAACAATGCTATATATGCCCCAAATATTTATATCAATATTGATTATCTGCATTGCTATTATTACACAATATCCAGAATATATCAGGAAAAAGGAATTAGAAGATGCTAAAAAAGCACCTTCCATCCTTGCTGAAAATAGCAGTGCCGTCACCAAGAAAAAGGTGAGAAAGGAATGAATTATGAGTGGCTTAATTTCCAACAATCCTAATGAAGTTCAATTTCACATTAAAACAAAGGCTGGTGAAGTAGGACGATATGTTATTCTACCGGGAGATCCTGGCAGAGTAAGACAAATAGCTCAGTATCTTGACAATGCTGAATTTGTTGCCCAAAATCGTGAATATACTACCTTTACAGGCTTTTTGCTCGGTAAAATGGTTAGTGTTACAAGCACTGGTATAGGCGGCCCGTCTGCTGCTATTGCTGTTGAAGANCTTATTAAATGTGGTGCTGATACCTTTATACGGGTTGGAACAAGCGGAGGAATAAGTACAGATGTTATTGGCGGGGATTTGCTAATAGCCACAGCAGCTGTTAGAGGTGAAGGTACAAGTAAAGAATACCTCAGTGAGGATTATCCCGCTGTCGCAAACTTTAATGTTATGAACGCCTTGTATCAAAGTGCAAAAGCTCTATCCACAAATGAAGATGGAAATCGTTTTCATATGGGTGTTGTGCAAAGTAAGGATAGCTTTTATGGAGAAATAAATCCCGAAAATATGCCTAACTCTTCTTTCTTGAAAAACAGATGGGAAAACTATGTTAAGGCAAACTGTCTTTGCTCTGAGATGGAGGCTGCTGCCTTATTTTCCGTATCAATTGCTAGGAATGTTCGTGCGGGTGCTGTTTTAACCGCTTTATGGAATGTTGAACGCACTAATTCAGGTTTGCCTGATAAAACCTGCTATGACTCCACTCGTGCTATAAAATGTGCTATCGATGCAATTAAGCTTCTTATCAAAGAAGATTATAATTGTTGAAAACTTTAATAAATTTTTGTTTTATTTTCTTATCTTTATATGCAAAATGATGAAAAATATATATTTTTGTTAATAGATATTGTAAATATTTTTTGTTTGTGTTAAAATAAATATAATGGGTTAGTTCCATTTTTTTATAGCTTTTTTATAAAGCTATTTTGTAATGATATTTTTTAATATTCCCTTATTTTGTTTACTATATATACGATTATGAGCTAACCGAAAATTCTATTGGGAAAGGGTATAATCAAGATGAATTCCTTTGCGGAAATATTTGAAATGATGACCAAGCAGCTGGATTTGACCGATGTGGCATATAATCTTTGGATAAAGCCTATAAAGCCTGTAAAGCTTGACAATAATAAAGTTATACTATATGTTGAAGAGCCTTATGTAAAAAAAATTATAGAGGAAAACTATATCACAAAATTTCAATATCATTTTAAAGAAATTTTAGGTTTTGACGTTGAAATAGAAATTAANTCCAAGGAAAGCTCCCAAAGTAAATTTGAGCCTATTCCTGAGCTTGATGATGATGAGGATATGCAAAAAAGGCTTGAAATCTCCATTGCAAATGGGGAATATAAGCATACCTTTGATACATTTATAGTCGGTCCTTCAAACAAACTAGCATATTCTGCTTGTAAGGCAGTAGCAAGGATGCAGACAAATACATACAATCCTTTATTTATATACGGTGATTCAGGGCTTGGAAAAACTCACTTACTTTCTGCTATATCTCAAGAAATGTCGGTGAATTTTCCTGAAAAAAATGTAATTTACGTGTCTGCTGAAACCTTTACTAATGAATTTATACAATCAATTGCTGATTCCACTATGGATAAATTTCATGATAAATATAGAAGTGCTGATGTTTTATTGGTTGACGATATTCATTTTATTGCCGGAAAATCCTCTACTGAGGAAGAATTTTTCTATACATTTAATGAATTGCATCGCCTAGGAAAGCAAATTGTTCTTACCTCTGATAGACCTCCAAAGGAAATTAAATCGATTACCGATAGACTGAAAACCCGTTTTGAGTGGGGGCTTATAGCTGATATTCAAACTCCTGATTTTGAAACAAGGGTAGCAATTTTAAAAAGAAAAGCTCAGCTGCTTAATATGAATATTAGCAATGAAGTTATTGAATTTATTGCTAATAAGCTGAAAAATAATATACGTCAGCTTGAAGGCTGTATTATTAAAATGAATGCACTTATGCTAATGACTGATATTCAGCCTACTATTTTAATGGCACAAAATGTTATAAGAGATATTTTAACTGACCATCAGCCTATCCCTGTCACTGTTGAAAAAATTATTAATGAGGTTGCTAATATTTATAATGTGACGCCTGATGAGATACGCTCACAAAAACGTTCTGCTAATATTTCCACTGCAAGACAAGTGGCTATTTATGTAGTACAGGAAATAACGGGAATGCCCTATACAGCCATTGGCATGGAGTTTGGCGGCAGAGATCATTCTACAATTGTTTACGCTATTAATAAGGTTAAATCCATTATTAAAAAAGACCCAAGCTATAAAAGTACTATTGAGGATATTATTAAGAATATGCGAGTTGTGTAAAAAACCTTGTTTTTTACACGCATAATTCGTCGTTTTCGCCAACATGGCGAAATAATCAGCAAAGCTGATTACCACGACAAATTAGCTATTTCTCTTTCTTTGATCCTTGATAAAAACCTTGTTTTTTACACGCATAATTCGTCGTTTTTCGCCAACATGGCGAAATAATCAGCAAAGCTGATTTATTCTTTTTTATACTTTTATAAAAACTTTGTTTTTATTTTTTTTAAATCCCGTTGAGGGATTATATTTTGAAGCAAAAAACTTTCAACAAGTTTTTAGTTTCAACTCTTTATTTTCAACACCAATGTTAGAAGAATTTTTAAATTTATTATTTTCAACATTTAAACATTCTTTAAACATTTTAATATTAAAAACTTCGACATTTTATTAGCTTATTATCCTTGTTTGTCGAATATTCNACAGATTCGCACTTACTACTACTATGACTTAATTTATATAACATATTATTTATTAAAACCTTCGGTTTTATTATTTTTCTAATAAAAATACATAATTATTTCAACCAAAAAATAAAAACCATATGAAGAAAGGATTATTATGAAATTTATTGCTCAAAAATCTGAAATTTATGATGCAGTAATTAATACAGGTAAAGCAGCATCAGCAAAATCAACTATTCCTGCTTTAGAGGGAATTCACTTTGATTTAAATGAAAATACACTTACTTTAACAGGATATGATCTTGATTTAGGTATAAAAACAAACTTTCAAGTAGATGGCAAGGACAATGGTGCTATTGTTATTAACGCAAGGCTTGTAAGCGATTTAATAAGAAAGCTGCCCGATGGAAATATATGCTTTGATGTAGATGAAAAAAATATGGTTAATATAAAAGCAGGTGAGGTTGAATTTTCTATTATGGGTATGCAGGAAGATGATTATCCTAGTATTCCTGTTGTAAGCCCTGAAAAAAGCTTTTCTATGCCTCAGGCTCTTTTAAAGGAAATGATTAATCAAACGTTATTTGCAGTCGCTGTTAATGAGATTAAGCCTGTTCATACTGGTTCTAAATTTGATATAATTGACGGAGAATTGAATGTTGTTTCTGTTGATGGAGTAAGGATGGCTATACGCAAGGAAAAGGTTGATTTTGAGGACTTTTCTTTTGTTGTACCGGGAAAAACCTTGTCCGAGGTATCAAGAATGCTTGATGATGATACTGAAAAAAAGGTTACGCTTTGTGTTGATAGAAATCAAATTTCATTCGAAGTGGAAAAGTATACTATAATTTCACGCTTGCTAGAGGGTGATTTTATAAATTATGCAAATTCTATGAGCTTTAATTCTGACATTGTCGCTAAGGTGAATGTAAGAGAGTTTTCAGACAGCTTAGAAAGAGCAATGCTTCTTATCAATGAAAAGCATAAAAGCCCTGTAAAGCTCGAATTTGAGCCGGGAATGCTTAAAATATCATGTGCATCTTCTTTAGGTAAGGTAAATGATAGTATAAAGATTGATTATTCTGGTACGCCTTTAAAAATTGGACTTAATGCAAAATATATGCTTGATGCAATAAGGCATAGTAATAGTGATATGGTAAAAATTATGTTAATGAGTGCTATTAAGCCGGTAAAAGTCTTACCTATTGAAGGTGATAGCTTTACCTTTCTTATAATGCCAATGAGAATAAAGGAATAATGTTTATCCCCTCAAAAGAGGGGATAATTTAATAATTATTTAAAAAGGAGAATAGATTTGAACACTCTTTATATTTCTGATCTTGATGGGACACTTTTAAATGCGCAGGCAAAGCTAAAAAACCGTGCTAAAGATATATTAAATAGATTAATAGAAAATAACATTGATTTTACAATTGCAACAGCAAGGTCATGGGCAAGTGCAAAGCCTATTTTGAAAGGACTTAATCTCCAGCTGCCGGTTGTATGTATGAATGGCGTTATGATAGTTGATCCTAAAACAGATGAAATTATAAAGCTTAATTCTTTTTCTGAAGAACAAATACAATATGCCAAAAGTACTTTTGAAAGCTTAGGTGAAAGTGTGATGGTGTATTCTATAATAGAAAATGAGCATAGAATCTCATGGCTAAAAGGTAAGGAAACTAAGGGAATAAAATTTTACATAAGTAATCGTGTAGGAGATAAAAGACTGCGTCCTTGTGAAAATATTGAGCAGCTGTGGAAGGGTGAAATATATTATTTTAATGTGTTGGACCCGAAAAATAAAGAAATGCTGGATAATTTTTTTAATGATAAAGGACATTTTTCAGTAAATTTTCAGCCTGATAGCTATGATATAAATCATTTTTGGTATGAAATTTTTGATAAGGATTGTGACAAAGGAAAAAGCTGTTTATTTGTTAAGAAAATAATTGGTGCAGAAAAAATAATTAGCTTTGGTGATAATGTAAATGATATGACTATGCTTGAAGTGTGTGATGAATTTTATGCTGTTTCCAATGCTATGGGCGAATTAAAAGAAAAAGCAACGGGAATAATAGGCTCTAATCTTGAAGATGGAGTTCCTGTTTTTATAGATAATCACAATACAATTTTAAGAAATTATTCCGAGCGTAAAACAAGCGTTGATAAAGATAAATTTAATAAAGCACTTGAAAAGGCTATATTATCACAAAAAACTACAATAGGTACGCAGAATGAAAAGCTTATTCATTCTTCATTAAAAAATTATTTTTCTGAAAATCAAGATGACCACGAAATAAAAATAGGTAAGTATTATGCCGATATAGTAGGAGAAAATGGAATAATTGAGATTCAAACTACTGCTTTTCAAAAGCTGAATGAAAAGCTTAGTGATTTTTTAAAGGCAAGTCATGTAACTATTGTTTATCCCTTTGCATATCAAACAGCATTTAAAATTATTGATAAAAACACAGGCGAGATTTTAAAAGAAGGTGACTTTAGAAAAAATTATCAAGCTAAAAGCTATGGTGATTTTTTTAAAGAATTATATCGCATAAAAGGGTTTTTGATGAATAAAAATTTATCAATATGTGTTGCTTTGCTAAAAATAGATGAAACTAGATATGAAAGAAAAAGCAGGCGAGGAGGAAAGCGTTATACTAAAATAAAAGCACCGGTAGAGCTTTTGGACCTTGATTATTTTGAAAAGCCTGATGACTATAAAAAATTTATACCTGAGCAAATTTTAAAAAAAGGTGAGGTTTCGAGAGGTGAATTTATTAAGGCGGTTGGATTAAATGGCTCTATAATGCTTGAAATACTCAATTATCTAGGAATAATGAGCTTTTCTAGAAAAGAAGGACGTAAATATTATTACAAAGTAAATTAAATATTATTGCTTCCAAAACTAATTTTAAAATTGTAAGATTATAAAAGTTATACAAATTAGAATTGTTTTGGAAATTTTTTTTTTAATTAGAATGAAACAAAAACATAGCTTAAATTGTATTATTATCAAAGGATAAAAAGAGGTGGCAAAATGGAAAAAGCTAATGCTTTATTGCGTACGAATGAAGCAGAAAATGAGTATGATTTTACTTTAGAATTGATTTACAATAGGCAGGTGGATACAGTATTTAGGGTATGTTTTTTGTTTATGAAAAATGTTCCTGATGCTGAGGATTGTGTTCAGGATACTTTTTTAAAGCTTATTAAAAAGCAAAAAATATTTGAAAATCATGAGCATGAGAAAGCTTGGTTGATTGTGACAGCATCAAATATTTGTAAAAATAAGCTGCGAAATTGGTGGAATAGAGGAGTGAATTTAGAAAGCATACAAAATTTAACAGAGCTTTCTCAAGCTAATTCATCACAAGATGATATTGAAAATGATTATGTTTTGAATGAAGTGCTTTCTTTGCCTGAAAAGTATAAATTACCTGTATACTTATATTATTTTTCCGGATATAAAACTGATGAAATATCAAGAATTTTAAAGAAAAATCCTAATACAGTAAGAACTTTGTTAAGAAGAGCAAGAAAAATACTTGAAGAAAAGCTATTGCTATAATTTATTTTTTGAAAGGAGTTTAATATGGATAAGCTGGGTGTACAAATAAAAGATTCATTGAAGAAAATAAGTGCAAATGACTGCATTAAAAGAAAAATGCTTCGAGCAATAAAAGATAAGAAAGAAATAAAAGTTATAAGTAAAAGAAAAAAAATTATGCTTGCAACAACAGTTACAGCAGTGGGGTGTCTTTCTTTGTTAATAGGAGCAGCTATTATTAAAAATAGTTTTTATAATGATGATATTATAGGAAAAGATGCTGCGGAAGAGAATAATTCAACAACAGAAATAGCTAGAGTATATTATAATAAAACACTCAATATTACTATCAATGGAGAAAATTATACTTATATTAATACCGATCCTTTTAATATAGTGAGTTTAAATGAAAAGGACAGCAAGCTTTTAGGAGAAGGGGAGGTGGTAAGCGACCATGACACTCCTCAAATAAAAACTCAGAAGGTATATTTTAAAGAGGATGAGCAAACAGCTATAATTAAAGATAAACAAATTTATCCAATTGTCTACACAAAAGATATAAATGATAGTGGCTATAATCAATTTATTATAATTTTAGATGAGGAAATTTTAAAAGATTATGGAAATATATATAGCTCTTTTAGTAATTTTTATGGAGGGTTTAATGTTATTTATAAGCAAAGAACAACTAGCAATGATGGCACAACAGCTAGTATGGCTGAAAAAAGAACAAAGCTTAGTGAGAGTAAAATATATTTTTATTTGCAGCCACAGGAATTAACAGCTGAACAACCAAAAGGAAGTAGTATTGATTTTTTCTTAACTCCAAAAATAATAGAAAATGCCGAAGAATCTGCATTTGAGTTTAAAGCATCAGTATATTCTGACGGATATTTGAAAATTATTATAAATGATGAACAGGAGCTGATTTTTAAGTCATCAAAGGCAAATGCACTTCTTATGAACGAAGCGTTTAAAAATAATCAACTTAATTTTGATGAAAATAATAATCCATATATATATGCGATTGGTTACAACAGTGAAAGTGTATTTATAAATACTGGTAAGGTTATTGACGAAAGCAATGTTATATTTGAAAAAGATATTACTCAAAAAGTTATACTTTCAAATCAAATGGAGGATACAAAAACAATTGATGATATTAATTCCTATCCTATTAAAGGATATGATAGGAACAATTTTAGGGCTATTGAGTATGATGGAGTTTACTGGATTTATATTTGCGATGATGGAGAGATAAATGATTTTAAAGATTTTAATGAAAGATTTAAAATAAGCGAAGATTCTGCAGTTTTTGAGATAAAAGAGAATGAAAATGAAGGAGTTTTAGAAGAAATTAAGCTAAGTGATTTTTTGAAAAATATAGAAAATTCAAAAACTATTGAAAATGAGAAAGTTTTAGAAAGTGGTATGAAAAAGTATATATTAAGGGATAACGTGCTTGGTTTAGAGTGGAAAATAACTTCTACGAATAATGTTTTTCAATTTTTATTAATTTCAACACCTAATGATAAATGGGAAAATAATGTAATTGTATCTATAAGTTTTAAAAGATAAAAAATCCCTCTCTTGTAATTAAAACAAGAGAGGAATTTAATAATTTTATGCCGGATTAAATTTTTCGTTGCCATTACTAACAAAAGTCTTATATTCATCATCAATTTCTTTTTTATATAATGAAATAAAATTATTTGAGTAAATGGATATTACATCATCATCAATTTTCTTTTTATCTCCACCATTTTTACTTGAAAATAGCTGATTATCAGTATCAGTAAATATAATAAGGTCTTTTCCGGTTTGTATAAATTTATCTACATCATCGGAAATTTTTTCACTATCCTTGCCGTTTTTACAGAATCTTAAAGCAGAATCATCGTCAATATAATATACTTTTTTATACTCATCAATAACAGCGTAGTCAAAATCACTATCGACAGAAGTAGCAATTACTTGCTCTTTTGCATCTTTTTCAGCTTTTGAGCGGAAAATATCATTATAATTTATATAGAACAAATATTTACCATTTGATGAAAGCTTAGGATTAGAAACACTTGATACAATATCCTCTTTATCTCCTTTTTTATTAATGTAAAATACATCAACTGAATTTAGTAGTGAAGAAAATATATTAGAAGATGTGTCGATATAATACTGATTTAAGAAATTTGAAATTCCATCTGTGCTAACGTATTCTGGTAAGAGTACGGAGCAAATTCCTGATGAAATTTTAATTTTTTCTTCACCTTTTTTGCTAATATATGTACCTACACCATTTGAAGTGGAGGAATAAAAAAGTATCTGTGTATTATCATCATTAAAATAGTAGGCAGTTGATAAAAAATTATTAGTTATTTTTTCTTTATCGCCTTTTTTATTTAATACATAAAGAGTTTCTTCACTTGAATCATAAGCATAAATATATTTTCCTGAATTTGATACTGAAATAACTTCAAGACCATTATTATCTATCTTTGTTGCTTTGCCATTTGTGTAAAAATAGCTTTCATCCTCAGTAGTTGAATAGACTACTGATTTTCCATCGGGGGAAATGAAATAATTTGAAATTTCATCATCTGATATTTTCTCTGATTTTTCTTTACTTATATTGAATAAATAAAGTACTTCAACCCTATCATCATCATTTTCTTCATTTTTAACATATACGGCGAATTTTCCGTTCTTTGATAATAAGCTGCTTTCAACCTCTTCATCAATTTTTTTAATCCCTTTTTTATTAATGTAATAAAGCTCATCATTATAATTTTTTCCGATTGCTATATCACCATTAATGCTGGTTGCTGTAATACTGAATGAGCTATCAATTTTATTATCCAGTTTTGTAGAATTAAAATAAATCTCGGTATAATCACCTTCATCATTATAATTATAGATAATTTGATTTTTAATAACACTGTATTTATCAGGTTTTAAAGTAGTTATTCCGATAAATACTATTAAAAATAACGCAATGACAGGAATTATAATTCTGAATAAGTAGAATTTAAAACCTTTACCATCTTTAAAGCCCTCTAGCTCTTTAATAGAAGTAGTGTTTTCTGTCTGAGGAACATTATTCTCCTCTGTGGCTATATTTTCTTCCTCAACGCTATTAATTTTTTCAGCTTTCGCATCAGCAAGAGATGCACCACAGTTTTGACAAAAGTTCATCTCCTCTGAATTATCAAAGCTACAATTTTTACAAATCATATTTTCTCTCCTCATATTTTTTTATTTAATTTTCTGCCCCACAATTAGGGCAAAATTTACAATTTGGTTCGAGCTGCTTTCCACAGCTGCTGCAGAATTTCTTCTCATTATCCGCTAAAGACATACCGCATTTACCACAGAATACAGCTCCTTCATTAAGTTTGCTACCACATTGAGGACAAAGAGAAGAGTTTTTAAGCTTTTCTATTTCCTTATTAAGTTCATTAATTTTATTTTTGTTTTCTGTAATAATGCCGCAAAGCTGTTTTAAATTTTCATCTGGATTTTCTTTATTATTTTGATAATAAAGTTCACCTAGCTGTGCAAGGTTATTTAGTAAAACCCTTTGTTCGTCACTGATTTTTGATTTAATAGAAGTAATTTCACTTAAATCCTTGGCTTTGTTTAAAACATTTTGACTTGACTGCGATATTTTGTTAAATATACCCATAACACCCTCCTAAAAATACTATATATTATAATATAGAAAGATATAATAATTTATGAATAATATAGTAATTAAAATGTAATTTTATGTAGTATTTTTATTTATTATATAATATTTAATTCATAATGTCAACATATTTTACAAAGTAAGATAAAAAGGCAGTAAAAATATAATTT
>JGI24712J26585_10002626_pt1 | contig 14583 bp, 14 predicted proteins | sample BioPla3DNA2_FD_26585 | JGI IMG/M metagenome (IMG submission 26585) | reverse complement strand
GGCTTTCCTGCTAATAACATGAATTGCTTAGGCAATTCGCTATTCAGTCTCTTCCCTACTCCACCGGCTAATATTGCTGCTATTTTTTTCATAATCAATAATTTATTGTTTTTTTATTCCATTTCTTATTAGAGATACGTGCAAAATAAATAGATGCTTTTCTTGATGTATGGCTAGAATAATAAGATATATATAAGATGTCTGATTTTATAAGTGCGTCAGAATAAGAACAATCTCCGCCACTTGGAAGTGTTAAAATAGGATATAATAAATTATCATCTTTCAACTCAAATAAGACTGTTCTATTTCCTTTTTTTGAAATAAATCGTGATGTTACTAGCTTTTTGCCATTTTCAGTAAGCAATACATCAGGTCCGCCTAGTTCATAACCGCATTCTGTAAAATTCCAATCCGTATAAGGTAATTGACTAACAGCTACTAATCCTTGATGATTTCTTGCTCTGCGTATAATTGCCAGTAATCGTCCATCTTCCATAAAACATAGGTCTGTTTCATTTGGGGAATTTTTAATATCAAACTTTTTTATAGTTTGATAATGTATTCCATCTGAGGAAGAAATTAAACGGAAAGTATCTCCATATACAAAGCCATAAGCCCTATTATTATACCATGTTATTTTCCATAACCATTTCCTATTAGCTTCGTAATCTGTAACAATAGGTATTGGTTCAGTAAAAGAACCTGTAGACAAAGTAAATGCTACATGAGAACAAATAGAAATAGTCATATTTTCTTTATGTACAGACGCTCCCATTAGCAGCATTAGTTTTCCTTCGGGATTTATAGAAAGTGCAGGATCTCTTAAATCATAGCCTTCTTTTTGAACTATATCGAAAGTTTCCCATTGTTTTTCATTTTTTGACCGAATAATGCGGATACGTCCATTATCATTGCCATTTTTATCTACATGTGTATTGGCTTCTCTAAATGCACAATAAAAGTTTCCTTCATAAAACACCAAACTCGTAAATGCTGCACAAGGTGCTTCTTTCCATATTCTTCTTACTTTTACCCCTTGTGCATAAGATTGAAAAGTAAAAAATAATAGAAAAAATAGCAATAAAACATTATGCCTTTGTTTTTTTAACAGCCTCATCTTTTTGTTTTTCTAATAAATAAATTTTATGTAAATAATAATTTTTCTTCATAAAAATAATATAGATAATACTCAATAAAAGCAGTATGATAATTGCATATATATATCGATTAAAAGGAAAGTAAATGGCTCCAAACGACACTAATAATTGTAATAGCATATAAATTAAGCTCACATAAATATGCTTAATTTTCAATTCGTTAGCCATAATTTGGTAAACATGCTTTCGATGTGCAGCGGTAATGTTTTCTCTTAAATAAATTCGATGAATAATCGTCAATACACCATCAACACCATATACTGCGAAAAAAATGAAAGTCCAATATTCTTGAGTAGCAATCATTAAGCTTCCCATTGCGAACAATAAAATAAATATCATACTAAACGAACCTACATCGCCGGCAAAGCATTTGGCATTCGTCCTAAAATTGAAAAAAGAAAAAATAAGAACAGCCATAATAATAACTATAAAATAATCTTTATCGATATAATTAATGCTTTCGTTGAGATACATTAAAGGGATTAAAACAGCTATGCTATAAGCTGCTGTAATTCCATTGATTCCGTCCATGAAATTATAAATGTTCATCAATCCAATAGCTACAATTAATAGAGGAATTATTATCCACCATAATGCTAAAGAGAACCCCCATTGACAACACATTAGTAATAGTGCAAGCATATGAAAAAGTAAACGATAAATCTTTGGCAACGAATGCAAATCATCAATAAAACTCACTGTTGCTATTAATGTTAAGCCTAATAAGAAATAAATGTTTGCATTTACTTGATTGAAAAAAACAGCATATAACCACATACTAATGACAAAAATAATCCCACCTCCTAACAAAGTTATATGAGAATGTGAACTTCTTAGATTCGGTTTATCAATAATATTGAATTTATCGGCTATTTTAAAGTAAATCAGCTCTATTATTAATAAAATAAAAAATATTAATACATATTTCATATTAATTTGATATAAAATTTTGAATTGTTGCTCTTAGTCCTTCTTTAGCATTAACAGGTAAAGAGAGAATTTCTAAGGCATTTTTTATTTTTTTATTTGATACAATATAATTTTCAGTGAGTTTATGTAATCTTTCATTGTTTAGAGGAAGATGCAGAAAATCACCTATTTGTGCTGTAGTTTTTATCAAAGGTTTGGGAATATTCCAAATGCGTGTTTTATTTTTAGTGAGTTCAGATATGATTTTGATAATATCATTAGTGGATACGGCTTCATCATCGGCAATATTGTAAATGCCATCTTTTATATTCTCAGTCAATATTCGTTCTATAATGTAGATTAAATTATCAATAGAAGTAAAGCTCCGTAAATTATCATAAAGACCTAAGGGCCAAGGAATACCTTTTTTTACTATTTGATAAAGAAGATTTAAGTTTCCTTTATTACCCGGTCCGTGTATCATAGCTGGACGAAGAATAAATATATCTTTATCCTTTCTTTCGTTTTTTAAAATATATTCTTCCGCTTTCAGTTTACTTTCTCCGTAACTTCCTTTAGGACTTGGAATTATATCTTCTGTTAATGCTACTCCATCAACGCTGTCAGCGGCTGCTTTTACCGAACTAAAATAAATAAATTTCTTACAAGAAGATTGTTGCAGAAAATAGTCAAATATTTTTTTTGTTAAATCGGTGTTTATTTCAAAATAAGATGCAGCATTTGTTTGATTTTTAGTATCGTGGGCTTTTCCTGCTAAGTGTATGATTGCCTCTATGTTATAGCTGTCTATAACAGCCAAATTATTCCAAGAAAAAGTTTTGATAATTTCTTTTTTTTCAGGAAATACAATATCTAATCCATATAGCTGATGACTATTGGCAAGTGCAGTCGATAAATTAGTTCCTACAAATCCATATGTTCCTGTTATTAGTATTTTCATTTCTTTAATTTTCAATAATTTTACATAGATTATCTAAACATTTAGTTTTGGTATAATTTGCCTTATAATATTCAAAGCCATTTTCACCTTTTCTTTTTAATATTTCTTTATCCATACTGCTTACTTCTTTAACTAATTCAGCTAAAGCCTTATAATCTCCTGCCGATACCGAAAATCCGCAATCGGCATTGCGTATAATTTCCTTTCCTTCTCCATTTATCATAGCAATAATTGGTTTTTTAGCAGCCATGTAAGCTTGTATCTTAGCAGGTACTGTCAAATTGAAAATCGGTTCATCTTTTAAGGTAACCAACATGACATCAGCTTTTTCAAAAAAGTTAGGCATAGTTTCTAAGGGATATTTTCCCAATAAATGCAGCGTTGATTCTAAACTGTTTTTTTTGATAAAATCTTCTACATAAGCTTTTTTACGTCCGTCGCCAAGAATCAACCAATGTATGTTTTTATTTTCTTTTAACAACACGGCAGCTTGCAATATAGCTTCAAAATCTTGTGCTTCACCAATATTTCCTGCAAACATAAGCCTAAAACCATGAGGAAGTAAGGGGATATTAAAGGTATTTTGTGTTAATAAAACATCTTCCCCCCAGTTAGGAAAATAAACTATTTTATCCTCAAAATTGCCTTTTGATAGTATTGACTTCTTAAAACCCATAGAAGTAATTAGCAATTTGTCTGAATTTTTATATATCCATTTAACCAGAGTATTGACTCTATTTAAAATCCATTTATTGTTGATATTTCCCGCCGACACTAAACTTTCGGGCCATAAATCCATAATCCAAAAGTATAGAGGGATTTTTTGTATTCTTTTTATAATAATAGCAGGAATTCCTTGTGTTATAGGCGAAGGTGCATGTACTATTATTAAATCGTAACGATGAATCAATGCCAAAAACAAAGCCCGAAAAGATGAGCAAAATGCCCAAGATAAATAATTGACAAACAATCTACCGCCCCCACCTTTTCCTCGTGCTATTAAAGCAGAACGATAGATGACAACGTTATTTATTACTTCTTTTCTACGTTTAAATAAAGAATATCCCTTGTAATACTTTCCGGTAGGATAATTAGGTATTCCGGTTAATACATGTACTTTATATCCCCTTGCACTCATTTCAAAAGCAAGATCATTACTTTTAAAATTCTCCGGATAGAAATATTGTGTTACTAATAATATTCTTTTTTTCATAAAACCTATGTAAATACTTTTATTCTAACTGATTTAACATGGATTCCGTAATATCATGCTTTTGAAATACTGCTATATTGTTCTTTAATTTTGTTTCAGGTAAATCCCACCATTGAAGTTTTTGCAATGCTTCAATCATAGGCGGTTCAAATCTATATTTTATAATTTGTGCCGGAACTCCCACAGCAACACCATAGTCAGGGATATCTTTTGTTACGATAGCCCCACAGCCAATGACAGCACCATTTCCGATTTTAACTCCTCCCATAACAATTACTTTTGAACCTATCCACACATCATGTCCTATACTCACTCTTTTGTATTCCTCTATGATATTTTCATTTGTCCACGAATGAGAAGTACCGTTTTTTTTAGAAATAAACAAAGGTGAAGTTGAAATCGTATGCAAAGGATGAATACCCATGCCTATCACTACATCGTTGGCTATGGAACAATATTTTCCGATATCGGCACACACTATCGTCGATTTTCTTCCTACATACGAATATTTATCAATAGTAGAATTAAAAAGTTTTGTCAAACCGTATACCTTGGCTTTTGTGTTTACTTTTGATAAGTGGTCAATTTGTGATACAAAAGATACTGCCGGATTAAAAAAATTCTTCAAAAAACCTAATATATATTTTAACATACTAAAAATTTTAAGCGTTTGATTTTACTCGTTTATATGCATCTATATACGAACCGGACGTATGATTTAGTATTTCTACTCCCAGGTGTTGCGCATAATCTTGTAAACGCAAATGAGTGTCAAACGCCATGACATATAAAGAAAGCAAGAAACTTAATTTACCTATATCTCCCTGTCGATCACGTGCTTTATTATCATAAAAATGAACATCTTCAAAACAAACTTGATTGTCATCGTTTACATAAAGGGTTTTCAACCATGAATGATCAGCCCCGTATAAATTAATGGTTTTATAATGTAAATTGATTGCCAAAAAAATACTTGTATTTGATACATTCTGAGGTCTCGGCATGCCTAAATTATGTTTATACATAAAGTATTCTAATGAGCGATAAGCTTTTATAGGGGTCATATTATAGTGCATAATTTTCACAAACCGATTCTGTTTTACTTCTTTAATAAATCGAGCATTGTCTCTTCCGGTAGGTATCCATAAAATGATATCCCAATTTATGGTGTTAAAGGCTTCACGCAATTTATTGACATTTTCACTATAATCTTCTTTAAAGAAAATATTATCGGTAATGACATAATATTTAGGCTTTAAGATTTGAAAGTAAACTGAATGTGCAAAAAAATTAACGACAAACAAATCTTGATTTAAAAACTGTTCATGATTTTCTTCTAAGACTGAACGCAAAGAAGGACCATTGGCAAGAATACTGCAAGTCGTTGTCTGATTAACATTTGCTAGCTTTTTTATCTTATTTGCCTTAGATAAAGAGCTAAATAAAATAGCAGATAAAATAGAAATTAATGTGCTAAACAGCAAATGTACATGGGCATATATTGATTTACATATTTTTTTCATACATATTTATTCTATATCAACTATATTTGAATTGGTTAAAATTTTCTTAAACGATAAATATATGTCTTTCATTGTTGTTAGATTAAGCAACGCATAAATTACAAAAGGCAAAAATAATAAATATTTACATTCCATTAACACAATTATTAAAGCTATTGCATAAGGAATGAAAAGACGCAAAGGAAATGCTTCTTTCAGTACAATACCTATGTTTTTCGATTGTTTCAATTCTTTTTTTCCGAAATAAACACACAAACAAGCATATATAAAATAACTAAACATAGTAGCAATTATTACATATTCATAGTTTACCTTGAATATCAATACTAATACCAGTGCAATAATAATATTTAATAATAAAATAAGCGTAGAATTGAGAGCAATTACCTTCTCTTTATTGCGTGCCATTAACAAAGAATTGTAGCCATACGAATTTGAATAAACCAATAAAGTTAATGCCATTAAATTAATTATTAGCAATGCATCTGTGTATTTTGGCATAAAATACAATAAAACAGGAAATAAAATCATTGCTAAATACATCAATCCATGAGCTAACGATATGTAATTGGTTCTTAAAAGTTGAATAGTTGCATTTATTTTCGTTTCGTTACTATCATTAAACTTATCAATAACTTTGGGAAAGATAAGGTATGAAAAAGCTTCCAACAGCAATAATGTAGCATGAGCAAGTGTATAGGCAAAAGTAAAAAATCCGAACTTATCGACCGGATAAAAAGCACTTACGATAGTTCTTGTAGAAAGAACTATCATAAAAAAGCAAAAATTATAGATAAATAACAATAAGCCTTTTTTTAACACAACTTGCATATCATTCAGTGTTATTTTACCTTTAAAGTTAAGTTGTTTAGCCCTGATAAAAATTAAAAGAGATACTAAATGTGCTATTATATAGGCTATTAATAATAAAAACAATAAAGTTTTTGAGTTTGCAAGAAACATAGTTATAAATACAAGTACTGCTATCGAAGATTGAAAAAAGGCAACCTCAAATAACTTTTTTTTGACTCTATAAATACTTGTAAATAAATAATTAAAATGAGAAATCATAGCAATAAAGCAAACGAGATAAAACAAATTTCCTATTTCGTACTTGCCAAATGCAAGAATTCCGAAAAAATAATAGTAAACAGCTAATAATAAAATGAAAACATCTAAAATAACGACAAGAAAAAAAGATGATTTTTCAAAGTTGCTTGCTTGTTTTTCATCGTTTTTATGTTGAACTAATAAAATGGTTGAAGAATAAGGTATACCTAAATTAATTATCTGAAAATAATTGATTAACAAAAGAATAAACCCCCATATTCCAAAATAATACGGACCTAATTTTGCTGCAATGTAAATAGAGCTTATAAACTGCAAAAAGAAAGTAATATACCTTGATAAAAGGTATAATACCACTTTGTTTTTTAGTGCATATTTTATATTTTTAACTATTTTCATTGATTAACAAGTCTTTTCTTCCTTTTTCTTCGAATTTATAAATAGAGGCGCTAATGCCGATAAAAAATAAAAATACGATATAAGGCGATAAAAACATCCAAGCTCTATGTAGATAAATAAGTGCAATAATGCAAAATATAAAAATAAACTGTTTGGTAGTAGCACGTAATAAAGCGGATAAACTAACTATTAAAGATAGCAACACCCCAATGATACCTATCGTAGCAACCAATCCTCTATAGTCGGACAATACAACTCCCCCATTTTCCCAGTTTTTGTCGCCAAACCATATTTTAGATGAAGTTTTAAATTGCTCAAAATAAGCCATTCCGGAACTATTAATTCTTTCGTTCAATCCTTCTCTTATTGATTTTTCAGCAAATAAAGTAGTTGTTGTTTGTTGAAAATTACGTTCATAAAGCATGTACCACACCTTTGCTCTTATAGTTTGATTGCTTATGATAATAACTGCTGCTAAAACTACAAATATAGATGCTATTATTATTCTTTTTTTGCCGGTAGCTTTATTTATTTTTATTTTCTTAGTTTTTCTATTTATCACAAAATGATATACTTCGCTAATGATTAAAATAATAACAAAAGCGGGTGAAAAAGTTAAAAAACCACAAATTAGTAAAATCAGATTCATTTTTTTTGCTAACATACGATCTATAAACATAACTATTCCTATAATAATAGCAAAATGCCCCGGTTCTTGCAAAGGACCACAGGCTCTTAGCAGGTATTCGCCTGTGCTATTATTGAAAATCGTTACGATAAAACCATGTATGTGTAAACTCACTCCGGAAATACGATGTACATTCGACATGCCTTCTATTTCTATATAAGGAATATAATCGTTCAATTTAAACAAAAACAATACAAACATAATGATAGAAAAGAAAGCAAAAAACAAAATAATTGCTCTAAAGTAGCGAAATGTCTTATATAAGATATTGTTGGGGTGAAAAGCAATCAATAATAAAGGGGAATGTTTTAACAGCATAACTCCCATTTTTATGATTCCTACATGCATTATCAATATTAGAATATAAAACAACACGGTAATAGCAAAAATCAAACGTTCTTTACTGTATACCAGACTGTTACTTTTCATTAAAAGTATAGTAGATATCGCTACTAATACAAATGGTAGTATATATAAAAATGTTGCCAGCGGAAACCATAAAAGGAATGGATTCATCATAAGAAATCCCCAAATACAGTTCGATATACCGGCAAACTGATAAGAATTTATATTCAATTTAATTCTGTTTTTATTCTGCAAAGTCATCTAAATTAAGTGGTTCTCCTTTTTTTAAATCTTTTATAGCTCTCTTTCCTAATATCTTATCATAATAAATAGGTTGCGCTCCGGCTCCTGAACGTAGCGAACGTATGTTTTCTTCAGTTGCTTTCTCTCCTATTTTTATATCATTTACAATAAATAAAGATCTTCTTTTAGCTTTATCAGCTTCACTAACAGTATAATTAATTTTTCCTAAAGACTTTTCAACCGAACGAACAGCTTCTACCATTTTTTTAAACTCGTGAGGTTCTGTTGAAAAGCTGGCGTCAGGTCCTCCCATTGAACGCGAAAGAATAAAATGCTTTTCGACAATGCAAGCTCCTAATCCGACTGCAACCATAGGAACAATTTCTCCAATCGTATGATCTGAAACTCCTACTTTTACTTTAAAACGCTGAAGCATATCAGGAATAGTCAATAAGTTAGCTTGCTCGATAGTGGCAGGGTATTCAGAAGTACATTTTAATAACGCAACTTTATAATTTCCTGCACCATAACAAGTTTTCAGTGCTAAATGAATATCGTGTTCATCGGCAACACCGGTTGACATAATAATAGGTTTCCCTTTCCCGGCAATATAGCGGATAAGTGGAATATCGTTAATTTCAAAAGAAGCTATTTTATAGATAGGCACTTGCAGGCTTTCTAAAAAATCAACTGCCTCAAAATCAAAAGGTGTAGAGAAAAATTGCATGCCTAATTTTTCAGTTATTTGTTTTAATTGTGCTTGCCATTCATAAGGCATTGCAGCTTCTTTGTATAAATCATAAGGACGGATTCCTTTCCATGTTCCCGATTGCTTAGGTCCAAAATAAGCATTGTCTATATCCATTGTAAGCGACTCAGCTTTATAAGTTTGTATTTTAACCGCATCTGCACCTGAAGCAGCCATTGCCTCAATGGTTTTGACAGTTAAATCAAAATCATGATGATGATTGGCTGATAATTCAGCTATAATAAATGTCTTATTTTCCATGGTTATCATAGATTTTTTTTATGTCCTTCACAGCTTCTTCCAGCGACCATTGAGCTTTCCAATTTGTAGCTTGAAAAAATGCACTTGAATCCATTAAAATACAATAGTTCCCTTCTGTTTTTTCTTGCAAAAAAACAATATTTTCTTTATTATCAAAAACAGTAGCAATTAAATTTGCTATTTCTTTTACACTATATGTTTGATTTACACCTACATTATAAACTCCGCTTTTTATATCTTTTATTATCGCTTGTTCTATTGCTTTAGTAGCATCTTTCACATATAGATATTCTATAGACGTTTCCCCTTCCCCCCATACTTCAAGAGTGTTTTTTAATAAGGATTGTTTAATGTATTTGGTAAAGACTACCGAATCTCTTTCACCATAACCAAATAAACGTGCTAAACGTAAAGAAACAACATTCATTGACGTATGAAATGCATAGTATTCTCCTATTTTTTCTGCAAATAGTTTACTCAATCCATAGGTATTGGAAGGAACAGCTTGTTCACTTTCTTTAAAAGGTAATTGATTGGCTGAAGAATAAACACTATTAGAAGATATATTGCATATTTTTTTTATTTCACATGCATTGGCAGCACGTAAAATGTTTTCTGTTATCAGTACATTAACATCATAAAAATCAGAAACTTTTAAAGGGTCGGACGTTCGTTGCATCGTTTGGGAAGCCAAATGAACAACTATATCACAAGATTGTAAACCTTGCAATAAGCTTTCAAAAGAATAATCGGTATTGTAAATATCTACTTTAAAATTAAACAATGTAGCTGCTTGCTCTTCTACTCGTGCTAAAATACGTATATTATACCCTGAATCATGTAAATAATTCACTAAATATTTACCTAAAAATCCTGTTGCACCGCTGATTGCTATTTTCATTATTCTTTGCTTATATAATATCCAATAACTTCTAATTTTCCATTGATGGGAACAATATGCTCGCCATCTTTGTATCTGTACTCTTCAAAAACTATTTTTCCATTGTTTATTTTAAAATTTTCACGTTCAAATTTTTTACCTGAGGGTAATTGATTAAAGTAAAGAGTAAAAGCTCCATTATCTATTACTTTATGTTCAATTTTATTTTTCAACAATAAATTAATAGCGTAAGCTCTTAAATCATAGGATTTTGCAAAACGTATCATTCGCCAAATATGGCAACCATCTAAACGAGGTGCTACCTCAATAATTTTGACTCCTTGAGGTGTAGCCACCATTTGCACGTATAGAATAGCATCTTCCACATTCAATGCGGTAATCATTTTTTCAATCATCTGTTTTGCAGCAGTAATTGTTGTCTCTTCAACATTTCTTACAGGAATTGCATGCCCTTTTGGTAATCCGAAATAATGTTTTCCATGAACATAGCGTTCCGTAAACTCATTAACGATTACTTTTTTATTTTGCACTACTACATTCGACGACATTTCTATTCCATAAAAATACTCTTCAACAATAGCTTTTCCCGATTTGGATTCTTTAATAGCTAAAGCTACTGCATTTGCAAAATCTTCTTTATTTTCAATCAATTGTACGCCTCTTTGCCCTTGAGAATCCGACGGTTTTACTACACACGGAAAGTATTTCCAAGTATTTATATCTGAATTTGAAGTAAATGAAGTATAAGCAACCTGACAAATATTATTTTCGTTCAAAAACTGACGTAGCAATTCTTTTTTATCAAACAATTCAATAATTTCAGAATTAATAAAATGAGGCAAACCTAAGATTTCCGACACTTTTGTTACGGTTTTAATAGCCGAATCGGAAGATACGGAATACACTAATTGCGCATCAATGTTTTTTGCTAATAAGGTTACAGCTTCCACATTTAAAGTATCGACTAAATGAAAATAATGTGCCATGTCGCAACCCGGACCTTCTCGTTTGTAAGCACATGCATGTACTTCCCAATTTTCTCTTTTCAGATAATCGATTATATCTGCCTGCCCTGCATTAGTTCCCAATATTAAAACTCGCTTCATAATTCTGATAATATTTCTTTTTTTACACGAAAAACTCCCTGGTTATCAATTGTATTTAATAGTATTTCGGACATTCCTTTAAGAGAGTTTTTTTCTTTCGATAATTTTCTTAAGTATTGATTTAAAATTATTTTGTCTATTTTATGCTCTTTGCCGATATTCAATGCCACTTTCATTTCTTGCCATCCTTTTAAATTGACAGATTGACTGTCATTAGTTTTTAGTAATAACATAGGTAGTCCCAAAGCTGCTGCTTCATAGCTTAAGGTTCCGGGCGAAGTGATGAGTAAATCGCTATTTAATTGATAATAAGATAAATCGTATTCGTTTTCTATTAGTTGTATAGAAGGAAATGTTGTTGATAAATTCTTGATTTTTTCTTTTTCTTGCGTATGCTGCCCTATCACAACATTCCACGAGAATAGAGATAATAAATCTTTATCAATATTTTCTAAACATTCTATTATCAACTTATTATCATTGCCGGCACCAAAACATATCATTATGCTTTTTAAAGATGTTCTTGCTTGAGCAGTGGCTGAAAGTTTGCGGTATTGTTCATTCAAAATAATGTATTTTACACCCAGTAACGCCTTGGTTTTCTCTTTGTCTATCAAAGACGAATACAATTCATGCGTTGCCCCCGGACTTGAGTGCAGCACTATGTTAGCATATAAGTTTTGTTGTGCATGTGAATCAAATTGTAGCCAATCCACACCTTCTTTTCGAAGCTGCTTTTGATACTCTTCGTCCACTTGATAATGATCAAGAATTAAAAAAGCATTACGAGCTTTTATATTGTATATAAGTAGCTTTAAATCATCTTTATTACTTAAATTACTGTCTATATAATCAAACGTCCAGTTTGAACTATAACGCTTTATTATTTCAGTAGTTAGGTGTTTGTTGTCGGTTTTTATCAAAAAATGAATGGTGTATTCATCAAAAACAGACATCAAGTTAGCACAGCGAACTAAATGTCCCATGCCGGTTTGAATGCCTGTATTACAACGTACAACTATATTTTTCATTTTTTTAATCCGACTTTAAAAGTTGATATTTTAATTCAGCTAATTTCCAATCCGAATCATTGTCAATATCTTGTGTTTTTATTTCATTGATAATATATGCCATGCAATTAGATGAAAGAAAACGTTTGTGCTGATAAAATGCATCAACACTACTCCAATAAAAAGCGCCGGCATCATGGTAAAATGTAGGCATATCTTGACTGCGAGCATTTTTATATTCGGGAAAATACATTTCTACTTTTTTATTATCCGATACAGTTAAAGAGCGTAAAATAGGATAAGAAAAAGCGACAACGGAACACAAGGAAGTAAATTCGGAATCGACTAATTGATAATAGCTTTGAATTAAATCTTCGACTTGCAATAAAGGTGCTGTAGGTAAAATACAACATACAAAATCAAATATAACACCCTTATTTTTATAATTATCAAGCACTTCTTCAACAACTTGTGCTAAACCGGCAAAATCGTTAGCATTTTCTGCAGAACGCATAAATGGAACTTTTGCTCCATATTGTAAAGCTATATCAGCTATTTCTTTGTCATCTGTTGATAGCATTATTTCATCAAATAGACCTGATTGTAAAGCTATTTCTATTGAATAAGCCAATATGGGCTTTTCCATAAAAAGTTGTATGTTTTTACGGGGAATACGCTTACTTCCGCCTCTTGCCGGAATAATGGCTATTTTTTTCATTTCATAAATTTTAAAATAGTGTCAATAACATAATCTTGTTCTTCATTGCTAAGAGTTGGAAACATAGGCAAACTTAAGCAATGTTGATAATAATCTTCTGTTATAGGCAAACTTCCCTTTTTATAACCCAAATCTTGATAATAAGGATGCCAATGTACAGGAATATAATGTACTTGTGAAAAAATATTATTGGCTTTTAAATGATTGTATAAAGCTAAACGATCTTCTACTTGAATGACATACAAGTGATAAGCATGAAAGATATTGTCTGTAACTTTTGGTGTTTGAATAGAAGAACAAGCAGCAAAAGCTTGATTGTATTTTGCAGCTATTTCATGTCTTCTTCGTAGATTCCATTCTAAACGATTTAGTTGCGAAATTCCTAAAGCTGCTTGAAAATTGGTTAAACGATAATTATAACTTAACATTTGCATTTCATAATACCAACCCCCGTGATTTTCACGCATTAAGGAAGTGTCTTTTGTTGTTCCGTGCGAACGAAGCATACGTAACTTGTTATACAATTCTTTATTGTTGGTCGTAATCATTCCGCCCTCGCCTGTAGTAATATGTTTAACGGGATGAAATGAAAATACAGTCAAATCGGAAAATAGACCATTGCCGGCTAATTGTTTTTGCTTGTTATTATCAATGAAATAAGCACCCGGAGCATGACAAGCATCTTCAATAATCCATAAATCGTATTCGTCGGCTAACTTTCTAAAAGCGTCTGCCTGTATAGGATAGCCTGCAAAATCGACAGGAATAATACCTTTATAATAACCCTTAGGTTGTGCTTTTAGTATTTGCTCCAATGCGTGAATATCTATTAAATAGTTATCCTTATCAATATCGCAAAAACATACATTTCCACCACAAAAACGCACACAATTTGCAGATGCTAAGAAAGTTAAAGACGGAACAATTATATTATCTCCTTTTTTAACGCCTAATGCCATAGCCGAAATATGCAAGGCTGCCGTACCATTGGATAAAGCAACAGCGTATTTGGAGCCTATAATCTTCGCAAAATGCTCTTCAAATTCTTCGTTTTTAGGTCCTTGAGTAATATAATCCGACTTTAGCACTTTTATCATTTCACTAATGTCTTCATCGGAAATGTACTGACGACCATAAGGTATTGACTTCATTTTCATATATTTCTAAATATAAAATAGTTACTATACTTGTAAAGTATTAATGATTTACAAAAAAAATTTCTTGACATATACATAAACATCTATTCTTCAATACGTTAAAATATAATATTAATATAGTATATCGTGTGCAAAAATAATCATTTTTTTTTAGCAAAACGACTTTATTTTTAGGA
>JGI24712J26585_10002623_pt1 | contig 14592 bp, 10 predicted proteins | sample BioPla3DNA2_FD_26585 | JGI IMG/M metagenome (IMG submission 26585) | reverse complement strand
TATCGATCTCCATGGTTCATTTGAAAGATATTTTGAGTTTAAATCCGGGTTTATAAAGGAAGCCGGTGAAAAGAGTGTAGCCGTACTCAATTTGGATTGTCCATATTCCGCATCCCTGGCGGACAAGACAAAAGCACAGGTGGTTACATTCGGATTAAACAATAAATCCGGGCATATCGCCTGCAAGGACCTGGATTTGACTACAGGCAGGGCCAAATTTACCGTTGAAATTTTGAAACAATTTAAAATTAACGGCAAGGAATATATGCCGATGGAATTTGGCATTGAACTGGCGGTTCCCGGGCTGCATTCCGTATATAATTCCATGGTGGCCATCATAATCGGACTTTTATGTGATGTACCGGTTTCCGTAATACAGGATGCATTGAAAACATTCGAAGGTGTAGAGAGACGTTTTGAATTTATATTTGAGGACGATATCAAAATTATAGACGATCATTTTGCCAANGTCGGAAATATAAATGTTACCTTGGAAACGTTAAAATTTATGGATTATGAAAAACTTCATTTGGTATATGCAATAAGGGGAGAAAGAGGGCCTACTGTAAACAGAGAAAACGCCGAAACGATTGTAAACTGGGCCCCTAAACTCGGATTAAACAGTATAATTGCGACCAGGAGTGTGTCTCATGTGACTTCCAAAGACAGGGTGACGGAAGAAGAGCTCAAAGCATTTGAAAAAGTGATGGATNAGGGCGATATGGAGGTAGATTTGTATGATGAATTGCCGGATGCGATAGTGAAAGCTATCTCCAAGGCAAAACCCGGTGACCTGATACTTTTAGCAGGATGCCAGGGGATGGATTACGGTGCGGAAATTGCCCTGAACCAAATTTTTAAGATCAGAAAAGACTTGCCAAAAGAGGTGATATTCAAATCCTTGGAGAAGAGGGTGGCGGGTATGAGTCCTCTGTCATGATATTTACCGGTGCCTGGCACCGGTGTTTCAAAAACTCAGTTTCATAACGCAAAGGAGACAGAACATTGCAGACAAACGAAAACAAGATGGGTGTTATGCCTATTAAAAAATTGATTATAAACATGTCGTTACCCATCATGGTATCTATGTTGGTAGAAGCACTTTACAATGTTGTAGATAGTATATTTGTAGCTCAAATCAGTGAAAATGCCCTAACAGCGGTTTCCCTGGTTTTCCCTGTGCAAAATCTCATAATTGCCATTGCCGTAGGTACAGGTGTAGGAATTAACGCTTTTCTTTCCAGGTCCCTTGGGGAGGGGAACATTGAAAAAGCCAACAATGTGGCTAACAATGGTATACTGCTGGGATTGATCAGTTATGTTATATTTTTGGCGTTCGGTCTTTTATTTTCCAAATCCTACTTTACATTCCAGATCGATGATACGGAAATTATAGAATACGGTATTTCCTATTTGAGTATTATTTGTGTAGGGTCCATCTGTAGATTTATTCATATTGTGTTTGAACGATTATTATTATCTACGGGGAAGACCCTTTACACCATGATTGCTCAGGGAGCAGGTGCTGTTGTTAACATCATACTTGACCCTATTTTCATATTCGGACATTTCGGAATGCCCGCAATGGGGACAGCGGGAGCGGCCATAGCAACGATTATCGGCCAAATAACGGCAGCCGCCCTTGTTGTTATCTTTAATTTCAAAATAAACAGGGAAATCAACATAAATATGAGGGGCTTCAGGCCAAACTTAAAAATTATCAAAGATATTTATTCCGTGGGCATTCCCTCTATTGCCATGATGTCTATTATCTCCGTTACAACCTACGGAATGAATAATATTTTAAACAAGTTTTCTTACACAGCCATTGCTGTTTTCGGGATATATTTTAAATTGCAGAGTTTTATATTTATGCCGGTCTTCGGTTTAAATAATGGCATGGTTCCCATTATCGCCTTTAACTATGGCGCGGGGAGCAAAGGAAGACTTATAAGAACTATTAGGTTAGGCATTGTTTATGCTTTTTGTATTATGATCTTCGGTTTAGTCCTGATCCAAATATTACCGGGAAGGATACTGGCACTTTTTAAAGCATCGGAGGATATGTTGGCTATAGGAATCCCGGCACTGCGCATTATCAGTCTGAGCTATATTTTTGCAGGCATCAGTGTTGTGGCAAGTGCGATATTTCAGGCCTTCGGCAATGCTTTGCTGAGTTTGCTCACTGCTATTTCGAGACAATTGGTGGTGTTGTTGCCTGCCGCTTATGTATTATCCTTGTTTAAAAACATAAATCTTATATGGTGGTCATTTCCCATAGCCGAGATAGCATCTTTAATGTTGAGTATTGTGTTTCTAAAGCATATTTATGACAAAAAGATTGTGTTGATAGGGGAACGACGCAACTTAAATATATAAAAAGTAGGGGATATTCAGATTGTGTGAAGGGGTATTTCCCTACTTTTTTATCGTTATTATATAGGTTTCACATTTTTGTTATCGGGGATGGACAGAACAGCAGTCGAACATTGCAAATTTGTTTACTCCCCTTGGTCGTGTAAACTTGACAATCATTCTATAAAACATTAATATTTAATGAANGAATACGGCGAAATCACCGGTGCCGGGCATCAAATTATCAAGTTATTGCCCGGAATTTGGTGATAATTTGGTGCTTGGTACTGGTTACAATAACCTGATAACCTGGCGCCTAGCACCGCTTTTGAGGGAGAGGGACTGTAATATGAGCCCTGTACATGGGAAAATAAAAAAAGAAATCCTAATTGGTGTCCTTGTGATACTAGCCCTGATTTCAATCCTGATCAATTTATTCGATAGCAAGGTAAAAAGGACTGTTACAGTAGAAGCGGGGATAGAGGCTTTGAATGTTTCCGATTTCATAAAGAATAAGAAAAATAGTGGAATGTTTGTTATAGATTTATCTGAAAATGATTTAAGTACACCCGGGATTTATGACGTGGAAATACAAGTGGGCAAAAAGGTATATTCCTCAAAGGTGGAAGTAGAAGACACGATTGCTCCTACAGGGAAGGCAATAAATCATGAAATTTGGGCGGATGAGAGAATAGGAGCAGAGGAATTTGTACAGAATGTTACAGATGCTACGGATGTTAATATATGTTTTGCCGAGGAACCCGATTTCAATAAAATCGGTAGTCAGAAGGTTTTAATCATATTAGAAGATACGAGCGGAAATAAGACGCAGTTAGAGGCGCTTCTTAGTATAAAAAAAGATACGGAATCACCCGTGATAATCGGTGTACAGGATCAGACCGTTTATGTAGGCACAAAGATTTCCTATAGGCAGGGGGTTACCGTTACAGATAACAGGGACGAAAATATAGATTTAAAAATTGACAGCAGCGGTGTAAATCCAAAAAAGATAGGTTCCTATGAAGTTGTATACAGTGCTGTGGATTCCGCAGGAAACACAACAACAGAGACCGCAACAATCAATGTTATAGAAAGACCCGTAAATATTGTAACTGAGGAAGAACTGAATGAACTGGCCGACAGGGTTCTTGCAAATATATTTAAGGAAGATATGACAGATATAGACAGACTGTGGGCAATTTACAGATGGACAAGAACGCATATTGTATATACAGGGGGTTCGGATAAGACCAACTGGATAAAGGAAGCAGCCCGCGGGATACAGAACAGCAGGGGTGATTGTTTTACATACTATGCGACTTCCAGGGCGCTGTTGACAAGGGCAGGTTTTGGGAATATGGTTGTCTTCAGGGACACGGATTCTTCTTTTCATGCTTGGAATTTAGTCAGGGTTGGAGATGATTGGTACCATTTCGATACCACACCTTCCAGGAGGGGTCACTATTATATATGCTTTTTGCGCACAGACGAGGAAGTGTTGGAATATTCTGAATGGTGCAAGGAATATTTTAAATTCGACCAAACCCTGTACCCCGAAACGCCGCTGGAACCGTTAGAACATCCGAGAAATCTATAGAGGTTACAGAAACCGGTGGTCAGTGGGGAGGTCAGTGGGGACAGGTTCCTGTGACCACCATAAGGCCAAACAAAGCTAGGGTAAACTAGTAACTAATGGTGGTCACAGGAACCTGTCCCCACTGACCACACTGACCACACACAAGAAACAAGGAGATTAACTATGCAAAACAATGTATTGGAATATTTAGAACATACCGTAAAGCGACTTCCCAATAAAATTGCTTATGCAAATGAAGAGACAGGTATTACCTTCAGAGAAGTTTATGACCAAGGAAAGGCCATAGGCACGTTTTTAAATAAGCAGGGGCATTATAAACAGCCGATTGTGGTATTTATGGCGAGGCACCCGAAGGCGATTGTGGCGTTCTTCGGTACAGTATATGGGGGCAACTTTTATGTTCCTGTGGATGAGGAAATGCCTCGTTTTCGTATTGGGTTGATATTGAAGAATTTAAATCCAAAGGCCATTATTTGTGATGAAACCACCGAGGAAATTGTAGAAACATTCGATTATAACGGAAAAATATATCTTTATGACGACATTATAAAAACGAGTATCGATGAAGATCTGATACAGAACATCAGGGATGTTGCTATCGATACGGACCCAATCTACGTTGTGTTTACATCCGGTTCAACCGGTATCCCGAAGGGAGTGGTTGCTTGTCACCGCTCGGTTATCAGTTACATCGAATCCCTATCGGAAGTGTTGGGGCTCAATGAGAGCACGGTGTTTGGCAACCAAACTCCATTGTATTTTGACGCATGTCTGAAAGAATTGTGCCCAACCCTGAAATTTGGGGCTACAACCTATATAATTCCAAAAACCTTATTCATGTTTCCGCTTAAATTGGTTGAATTTTTAAATGAACATAAAATTAATACCATATGTTGGGTAGTTTCGGCTTTGACTATTATATCTTCCTTNAGNGTGTTTGACAGTTTAATCCCCAAATACCTGCATACCATTGCTTTTGCCAGCGAACTGTTTCCTGTCAAGCAATTTAACATATGGAAAAAAGCATTGCCGAGTGCCAGGTTTATAAATTTGTACGGTCCTACGGAAACCACAGGTGTATGCTGTTATTTTGAAGTGAATCGTCATTTTGAGGAAAATGAAATTTTACCTATCGGAAGGCCCTTTAAAAATACGGAAATTATACTGTTGGATGATAATAACAACATACCTGCCGAGGGGGAATTAGGGGAGATATGTATCAGAGGAACCCCGCTTACATTAGGCTATTACAGGGCCTTTGATGAAACTAGTAGGGTGTTTGTGCAGAATCCCTTAAATGATTCGTACCCGGAGCTTATTTACAGGACCGGCGATCTCGGGAAATACAACGAGAGGGGAGAACTTGTATTTGTTTCCCGAAAGGATCACCAGATCAAACATATGGGACATCGAATCGAGCTTGGGGAGATTGAGATAAATGTGAATATGCTTGAAGGTATTAAAAGCGCTTGCTGTATCTATGATGACAACAAGGGGCGAATTATACTATATTATGCAGGGGATACGGACAAAAAACGAATCACTGCAGATTTAAAGCAGATGTTGCCCAGGTATATGATCCCGAATCATATAGAAAGATTAGAAACGATGCCCCTGACTGCAAATGCAAAAATAGACAGGGCATTTTTAAAAGAACATGTTAACATGGGAAAAAAGGGGAAATAGATATGGACATTTTGTTAGCAATTTTGGAAGATATGCATTCGGATATTGATTTTGGGACCTGTGAAACCCTGATTGATGACGGTGTATTGGATTCCTTTGACATCATAACGTTGGTTGCTGAAATTGACAGTGAGTTTGATGTTCAAATCCCGGTAGAGGAGATAATACCGGATAATTTTAATTCTGCCAGGGCTTTGTATAATTTGATTGAACGTTTGTCCGAGTAGGTATATAGATTCAATGTTTAGACATTTTTGATGTATCGGGTGAAATGNCCCCGGGACATATTTATAATATTGATAGGGTGAGTTTATGCTTTTTACGTCATATGGTTTTATAATATTTATAGCGTTATTATTCATAGTTTATTATACGATCCCCAAAAGACACCAATGGAAACTGCTTTTAGGAGCAAGTTACCTGTTTTACTATTTTGCNGGTCCGAAATTTATACTGTANATTTTTTTGACAACCATATCAACCTATATTGCAGGTTATGAAATCGGTGATTTGTACGGGATTCAATCAAGATATTTAGCCAGACATAAGGACAAATTAACACGGGAAGAAAAAAAGAGCTACAAGGCTTCTATAAAATCCAGACAGCGAAAGTGGCTTCTGTTTTGCCTGTTTTTGAACCTCGGGATTCTAGCAATAGTTAAATATACTAATTTTGCCATAGCAAATGTCAACTATATCTATCAGGCTTTTGGCAGCGGAAAGCAGTTTTCTTTTTGGAATTTAGCCCTGCCCATGGGTATATCGTTTTACACGTTTCAGACCATGGGGTATATCATAGATGTCTACAGGGGAAAATATCCGCCTGAGGAGAATGTTTTCAAACTGGCACTGTTTGTATCCTTCTTCCCGCAGTTGGTTCAGGGACCCATCAGTAGGTTTGATGATCTGTCCAAAACACTTTTTGAGGAACATGCTTATAACAGCAATAATATAAATTTTGGCCTCCAGAGGATAATATGGGGGTATTTTAAAAAACTGGTGATCGCGGACCGTATGTTGGTGGCAGTTAACGCGATAATCCGTAATCCCGATATATATCAAGGGGCATTTGTGTTTGTCGGCATGCTTTTCTATGCATATCAGTTATATGCGGATTTTACGGGAGGCATCGATATAACCATCGGGATTGCCCAGGTGTTGGGTATCAAGGTGCAAGAAAACTTTGAAAGGCCCTATTTTTCAAAATCCATAACGGAATACTGGAGAAGATGGCATATTTCAATGGGGGCTTGGTTCAGGGATTATCTGTTTTATCCTATTTCAGTGAGCAGACCGATGTTGAATTTGTCCAAATATTCAAGGCAGCGTTTCGGCAATGCCGTGGGAAGGCGTATTCCGGTTTATATTGCGACGATAATCGTCTGGTTTACCACAGGTGTTTGGCACGGAGCCAGTTGGAACTTTATTGTATGGGGTTTGATGAACGGCATCGTCATAATTATATCTTTGGAATTTGAACCCTTTTACGAATGGTTTCACAGCAGGTTTGACGTAAAGCGTACTTTTTTGTTCCGTTTGTTTCAGGTTGTCCGCACGGTATTGTTGATGAGCTGTTTGAGGTTGTTCGATTGTTATAGGGATGTGCCCATGACATTCAGAATGTTCGGCACGATGTTCACAAAATTCAATATCAATGAACTGTTCAGTGGAGAGTTAATGAATCTGGGTTTAGAAATGGCTGACTACGTTGTTCTTCTGATCGGTCTTGTTATTTTAGTTACTGTGAGTTTAATTCAAAGGAGCGGAAGCGTGAGGCACAAGATTGCAGAAAGGCCTCATGCAGTGCGTTATGCCATAAATTCCTTGGCGTATTATGCCTTAATTATTGTAATCCTGGTATTTGGGGCTTATGGAGTAGGCTATGATTCGAGCCAATTTATTTATAATCAGTTTTAAGGTGATATCATGAAGCAAAAAAGGTTTTTAATTATTTTTATAGTGATATGTATTATGTTGGGAAGTCTTCATTTTCTGCAGAGGCTATTGATGCCGAAATACGTGTCTGCAATAGCTGAGGGCTCCTTAATTGAGGAATATTATGGAGAAAAAGGAAACCATGATGTGATATTTGTCGGGGATTGTGAGGTATACGAGAGTTTTTCCCCCATTACACTTTGGGAGAGATACGGCATTACAAGTTATATTCGTGGTAGTGCGCAACAATTGATTTGGCAATCATATTATTTATTAGAAGAAACCTTAAAATATGAAAAACCCGAGGTAGTGGTTTTTAATGTTTTGGCAATGAAATATGACAAGCCGCAAAAAGAGGCCTATAATCGGTTGGCACTGGATGGTATGAAAATGTCTTTTTCAAAACTGAAATCCATAAGGGCATCCATGCTTGAGGATGAAAGTATAATGGATTATCTGTTCCCATTGTTGCGGTATCATTCCAGGTGGAGTGAACTGACGAAAGAGGATTTTCAATATGTGTACAAAGAAAAGGGCAAAATGTTTCATAACGGGTATTATATGAGGGCCGACGTTAAACCGGTGGGGTCTGTTCCTGTCGGGAAAAAGCTGCCGGATTATCGGTTCGGGGAAAAGGCCTATCATTATCTCAATCGTATCGTGAAGTTATGCAAGAAAAATGATATCGAATTGATATTGATCAAAGCGCCCAGTCTATATCCGTACTGGTATGACGAATGGGAAGTTCAAATGGAGCAATATGCGGAAAACCATGGTCTAAAATATATCAATTTTCTGAAACTGATTGATGAGGTGGGTATCGATTTTAATGAAGACACCTATGATGCCGGATTGCATTTAAATGTATCCGGGGCGGAAAAGATGTCCGATTACTTTGGAAGGATTTTAAGTGAGACTTACCAATTAAAAGATAGGAGAAATGATGAAGCCCTCAGCAAGTTGTGGCGGGGAAAGGTTGATTTTTATTATCAAATGAAGGAAAATCAGTATATGCAGATTGAAGAATATGGGCATTTAAAAAATCTTGGGATATGATATGGTGTTCTGAATGTTGGCGAAGAATTGCCTTTTTGTCATTGCTGTAAAGCCCTATGTTTCTGTCATCCTGAGACGGACAGCATAGGTTTGACCCGCGAAGGATCTGTATTTAAGAATAGTGCTTTTGTTTATTGTGATGTGGATAACCCGTGCAAATTTTGAGCGCCAGCAAAGAATTTTGTCTTTATTATATTTTTATAATGTGGAGGAAGAAAATGAAAAAAACATGTTTGTTATTGGTATTAATTTTATTATTAACCGGTTGCGGTGGTAAGGAAAATACATCGGGAGATTTGGACAATAACAAAAATAACGGTATGCAGGTGGATTTACCTAAAAAACCGGAAAAAAAAGAGGAACCCAAGGGCTATGTATTTGAATACAACGACACTGTAATTGCCATGAACGAGAAAGCAGCCCCTATTTTAGAAAAATTNGGNGAGCCCATGGAGTATTTTGAGGCGGAAAGCTGTGCNTTTGAAGGTTTGGATAAAATTTATACATACAGCGGTTTTGAACTCCATACCTATGAAATGAAAGGAACAGACTATGTGGCATCTGTCATGTTTTTGGACGACAGTGTTTCTACAAAAAAAGGTATATATCTGTATTGCAATTTGGACGACGTTTTATCAATGTATGGTGATGATTATGCCAAAGATTTAGGCCTGTACACATATGAACTGGACAAATCCAAGATTTCATTTTTGATTGAAAATGATAAGGTGGTTTCTATTGAATATATTGCAATCACCGGGTAAATACACAATTACCACATTTTTGTCATCCTGAGACGGACAGTATTCGAGCGAAGAAAGAATGTTGTGGATTTGTACAGGGATGAAAGCCCCACATTTTTGTCATCCTGAGACGGACAGTATTAAAGGCACCCGCGAAGGATCTTAATGATATAGGGGAATTACTTTTCCATGCTTCCCTGATTATGCCAGATATAAAAATATACCCAAAAAGTGAAGCACACTGGCACCTAGGACAAATATATGCCAAATTGCATGGCTGTAGGGCAAATTTTTTATACTGTAAAATATGGTGCCCAACGTGTACATCAACCCTCCACCAAAGATCCAAGCCAGAAATCTGATTGGTGTCATAGCGATTATCGGTTTTATGGTAAATACTGCAATCCAGCCCATCCCCAGGTATAGTGCCAAAGATAACTTTCTGAACCGATCCATTTTGGAATGAGTTGTTATTTTAAATATTACACCGAATACGGCTATAGACCATACAGCTATTAAAATAACAATTTTCAAATATCCCTTCATTGCGAGTAGCGCAATAGGGGTGTAGGTTCCGGCAATGAACAAATATATAGAGGAATGATCAAATATTCGAAGTATCTTTTTTGTTCTCTCGTTGGTAATGCTATGATACAGTGTAGAAAACAGATACATCAGTATTATACATAAACCGTAAATGCTGAAAGAGACGATGGATACGACTTCCTTCTTTTGAATGGAAAAAATAAGCAGAATCGTCAAAGCCGCAACTCCGAACAGTACACCGATACCGTGGGTTATACTGTTGGCTATTTCCTCTTTAACGGTATATCTTTTATTTAATGCCGACTTTATAATGTTACTTTTCATTTTATCACCCGTTCTTTTATATTTATCTTTATAACATTGCGAAAGTTGATAAGTTTGGTGAGTTAAATTATTATGCTTATCTAACAATTATATCCTATATTTAATATTATATGTTGTAAAATCTGATTATTATAATATATTGTATTGTACTTTGTTCTCCATACTGACATTTTATCAAAGTAATTTACAAGGTGACATTATCACAAGATAATCACAAAAGTTTTTAAAAACACTGTCAATAACCTCAGAAATGCCACCATGGACATTTGATTGAATGTATGTAAAAATTGTGTTATCTTCATAGAAAGGTAATCGAAATAGCAGGGTGTGGTTACCACCTTACTTCTTACGGGAGGAGGTGGTGTGATGAGTGTATACGAGGCAATATACTTAATTATTGCATTTGGTGTGCTACTTATATCACTTATCTCCTATTTAGAGAGAGATAAAAAATAATCACCCTGCACTGCCATGCAGAGTGATTAAAGTTTTAAAATCGTTCTAGTGGTAACCACACCTTTGTGGGTTCGGTTACCTTCAATAATATTATACCACAATATCATACAAAGTAAACATATATGGAATATAATGTACATTATATGTTGCTGTTCACACCTTAACTCATGCGCAGCCAACCAAATGTGCAAAATTTCAATTAATGTACGAATTTTACGAGATTTATCCCAATTCATGCCATATTTACAACGCATTAGCTTATAATTCATACAATAGTATTCATTATGTTGTATATTTGCTGTATACATAGGAATTACTTGAAATTTTGCACAGTCGGCTATTGGCAGGAGGGCGTTTTGGTGGTAGGGTGTGAACAGTAACCATTATATATTAAGCGGTGCTATTGTCACCGGTGCCTGGCACCACTGTGGAGGGGGATGGAAAAGATAGAAAAGACCTTGACAACCGTATGATATTGAGTATATAATCAATTCTAATTACAAGTTAAAAAAGCGATGACGAAGGGAAAAATACCAATGCTTTGCTTTCAGAGAGCTAATGGAGGGTGTGAATTAGCATCAAGGCGGTATATAATACTAGCTTCCGAGCTTCTCGGCTGAACATGCATAATAAGTAGGTTGAGACGGGTTCTACCGTTACATAGATACCGGATGACAGTCCGGGAAAGAGGCAGTTTACTGCGAATTAGGGTGGTAACACGAAGATAAGATCCTTCGTCCCTATAAGTCAACACTTATGGGGATGGAGGATTTATTGTTTTTTGTCATCCTGAGATGGACAGAATGGGTTCGACTGACGAAGGATCCGATTTTTAAGATTCTTCACTTCACTTTGTTGCATTCAGAATTTGTACGTGTTACCTACACCACGATAAACGAAAATGTTCTTTTTGGGTAAGGGCAGACGACCCTGTCTGCCCAGGGTGGATAGAGTCGTCCACCCCTACGATTTTCATAGCAATGACATAGTCTGGTGTTTACCGACAATCAGGAATTATACTTATGAATTGCGTTGAATTTTTAGGTTAGTAGCATCAATTTAACAATTGTTTAGGCGGGAGGAATAAAAATGGGTAAAAAAATAAGTTTCTTTGACACAACCTTGAGGGATGGGGAGCAGTCACCGGGCTGTAGTATGAACAGGAGGGAAAAATTAATTTTGGCCAAACAACTGGAAAGACTGGGGGTGGATGTCATCGAGGCCGGATTCGCGGCAGCCTCCGAAGGTGATTTTGAATCGGTTCAAGCCATAGCCAATGAAATAAAAAATTCCACGGTAGCAGTGTTGGCGAGGGCTGTAAAAGGCGACATAGACAGGGCCTGGGAGGCGGTGAAAGGTGCGGCAAGGCCGAGGATCCACATATTTATAGCAACCTCACCGATTCACATGGAATACAAATTGAAGAAGAAACCCGATGAGGTAGTAAAAATGGCGGAGGAAATGGTTAAATATGCGGTAAGTCTCTGTCCCGAGGTAGAATTTTCCGCTGAGGATGCAACCAGGAGCGAGCCGGAATTTTTAGCAGAAATATTTGATAGGGTGATTATGGCCGGGGCAAAAATTATAAACATTCCGGACACAGTGGGCTATGCTATGCCCAATGAATTTTATGACTTTATTACTGAAGTAAGGAACAAATCAAAGTACCTGGACACAGTACAAATTTCCGTGCACTGTCATAATGATTTAGGGTTGGCGGTGGCCAATACGTTAGCGGCAGTAAGAGCAGGAGCGACACAACTCGAATGTACCATCAACGGAATAGGAGAAAGGGCGGGGAATGCAGCACTGGAAGAAGTAGTGATGGCCTTGGATGTCAGACGAAATTTGTATGGTTTTGATTTCAATATAAATACAAAAGAGATAATGAAAACAAGCAACTTACTTAGCAGTATAACGGGGATTCATGTACAACCGAACAAAGCCATTGTCGGTGCCAATGCTTTTGCGCATGAAGCCGGAATACATCAACACGGCGTATTGGCCAAAAGAGAGACATATGAAATAATGACACCTGAGTCTGTGGGTTTGACAACCAGTAAATTAGTGTTGGGGAAACATTCGGGACGCCATGCATTCAGGGATAAAATAGAATCTATGGGTTATGACCTTACGGAAGAGGAATTCAATGAGGCTTTTGAGAAGTTTAAGGAGCTTGCGGACAAAAAGAAGGATGTATTCGATAGAGACATAGAAACTATATTGACCAAGGGAATTGACGGTGAGGATGTCAAATATAAATTAAACAGATTTGTTATAAACGCCGGTAATACGATTACAACAACCGCATCGGTTGTATTGAATATAGACGGGGAGGACAGGGAAGGCATATCATTTGCGGGAGGACCCATAGATGCCGCGTTCAGTGCAATACAAAAATGTTTGGATAAGGATATTTTACTTGAGGATTTTTCACTCCAGTCGGTAACCGAAGGAACAGACGCCTTAGGTTTTGCAACCGTAAAACTTAGATATAAAGATAATCATTATATAGGCAGGGGTGTAAGTATCGATGTTGTTGAAGCCAGTATAAATGCGTATATAGATGCGATTAATAGGATAGGCTGATAAACAATGGCTGGACAATAGTCTGATTATGCGACTTTAACAATTGTTGAACGATTGTTAAACGATTGTTCCGCTATTGTTAAACTATCGTTATGACGCACTTTTAGACTTATATGAAACCATGGAGATAGGGCTTGTGGTCAGTTTTTTGACCAAGGCACTTTCTCCGTGGTTTTTCTGATCACCCATCGACCATCCCCACTGTTCACCCAATCGAACCGCATAGTCGAGTGTGCAAAATTTCAATTAATGCACAAAATTTGCGGGATTTATTCCAATTTATGTCACATACACAACATACTGATTTATAATTTACATAATAATATCTGATATGTTGTATATTTGCCATATATGCGGGAATTACTTGAAATTTTGCACAGTCAGCTATATCCCCCATTACTTCATTAACTCTTAAAGTTATATTTTTATATCACATATCCCCAACTCATACATAAAATTATTGTGACAGGAGGCCTTGCAGTATTCAAGACAATTTAACACATAGTAAGTTAAAGGAGGTGGGAATTTCAATAGAGCAACCAAATAGGTTGGTAAATGTAAGTAGTAATTAAAATTTTATATAGGGAATAGGAAGACAAAACATTGTTCTGTCTCCTACCACTTTAAATATAATCAGAAAGGATATCAGTATATGAGAAGTAAATATGACGGGTACGAATCAGATTTGATTGAACCCCGCAAAAAATATAGTGGGAAATATGATTCCGAATGTGGTTATCCGGAACCGGAACGCTGCCCAAGACCCATAATAGGTCCCACGGGCCCACAAGGTCCTCCGGGTCCTCAAGGTCCTCCGGGACAAAGGGGGCCCAAGGGTGATTTAGGCTGTCCCGGACCAAAAGGGGATATTGGATACCAGGGTCCACCAGGTCCTGTAGGTCCGATGGGCCCAGAAGGCCAAAGGGGAGCGAAAGGTCCCCAAGGGGATCAAGGTGAAAAAGGTGACACAGGTTGTACGGGTTCTACAGGTCCGCGCGGCCCCAAGGGAGCGATAGGTCCACCGGGTCCGCAAGGAGTGAGGGGGGACGTTGGTCCACAAGGTGACCCGGGTTGTCAAGGACCTCCGGGACCCCGTGGAAACCCGGGGCCGGCCGGCCCACAAGGAAACCAGGGTCCCGTAGGTCCCAAAGGTGATCCGGGTTCTGTAGGCCCGCAGGGTAATGCCGGCCCGGAAGGGCCACAAGGACCACAAGGCGCATCGGGCCCGACAGGTCCCATAGGACCGGAGGGCCCGGCAGGTCCCATAGGGCCGCAAGGGCCCCAAGGAGCCAAAGGATGTGAGGG
>JGI24712J26585_10002619_pt1 | contig 14604 bp, 10 predicted proteins | sample BioPla3DNA2_FD_26585 | JGI IMG/M metagenome (IMG submission 26585) | reverse complement strand
TTCGATTGTAGCATAGAAAAAATACTGCATGAACAATACGCCGACCACCCCGAATAGCAGCGTTCGGATTATATCGGCGGATGTACGAAACAGATAGCCAAAGGTGTCGCGTTTGCGCACGAATTGAAACAGGGTAAGCGCAACCCCTGTGCATAATAAACGAACGGTCGTAATCTGTTCCGGGGTAATCCCTTTTTCCCGGAACAGAAACGAACCGATATTTCCTGTGACCGCCCAGCACAATGCACTGAACAGCACGAGCAAAAATCCCTGTCGTTCTTTGGTCATTTACCTTTCCTTCAAGGTCATCAGCAGTTCGCCTGCTTCGACTTTTTGTCCTTCTTTCGCAATAATATGGTCCACCACACCCGGTACCGCCGCGGTGACATTCATTTCCATCTTCATGGCTTCCACAATCAGCACCGTGTCGCCTTCCTGCACGGGGTCGCCTTCTGCCACACAGACTTTCAGCACATTGCCCGGGATCGAAGCGCCTACATCGTACAGATTGGCCGGATCCGCCATTTGTTTTTGCACAAAGGTCTTGGACGTTGTGCCCGCCTTATCGACAATGCGGACTTCTCTGCGGTTTCCGTTTACCTCAAACACAACGCCGCGGGTGCCGTCTTCATCCAGTTCGGAAATATGCAGCAGTTTCACCATCATGACGACACCTTCCGCCACTTCGATCTCTGCGGTTTCTCCCACATACAAACCGTGGAAGAAAACATCGGAGCCCATGGTGGTCAGCGCGCCGTTTTCTTTTATATAGGCGACATATTCGTCAAACACTTTCGGATACATCGCATAGCTGATCACATCTTCCTCGGTGGGTTCTGTGTCCATGATACCACGTAAATGCTCTCTTGCCGCATCAAAGTCTTCCGGTTCGAGCAATTCGCCCGGACGGACGGTAATGGGTTCGATATCTTTCAAAACCAGACTCTGCAGTTCTTTCGGGAAACCGCCCTCGGGCTGACCCATCATGCCCTGGAAGTAGCTGACCGCAGAATCCGGGAACGACATCCCTTTTCCTTTTTCCAGAATATTTTCTTTTGTCAGTCCGTTTTGCACCATGAAAATGGCCATGTCGCCCACAAATTTGGACGAAGGCGTTACTTTGACAATGTCGCCCACCATTTCATTGACTTCCTTGAACATTTCTTTTACATCGTTAAACCGGTGCCCGAGGCCAAAGCTTTCCACCTGCGGTTTCAGATTGGAATACTGCCCGCCGGGAATTTCGTAGCGGTATATCTCGGCCGAAGCCGACACCAGATCCGACTCAAACGAGCTGTAGGCGGGTCGGACGGCTTCCCAGTAACGGGAAATCTTCTCCAGTTCCACCACATCCATGCCCGTATCGCGCGAGGTGTTCTCCAAGGCGGCCACCACCGCATTCAAAGACGGCTGCGAGGTTAAACCTGCCATGCTGGAAAACGCGGCATCGACAATATCCACACCGGCCTGGGTCGCCATCAGAATGGTGGCCACGCCGTTTCCGGTGGAGTCGTGCGTGTGCAGATGGATCGGGATGCTGATTTCGTTTTTCAGCGCGGTTACGAGTTTGCTGGCCGCATAGGGTTTTAAGAGCGCCGCCATATCTTTGATACCGAGAATATGCGCGCCCATCTTTTCAATCTCTTTGGCCATATTCACATAGTATTGCAAAGAGTATTTGTCGCGGCGGGTATCCAGAATATCTCCCGTGTAGCAGATACAGGCTTCGGCAATCTTGTTTTCTTCCAAGACGGCATCCAGCGCAACTTCAATCCCTTTCATCCAGTTTAAAGAGTCAAAGATGCGAAATACGTCGATCCCGTTTTCACCGGCGTGTTTCACGAATTTACGGATGATATTGTCCGGATAGTTCTTGTAGCCGACGGCGTTGGCGCCGCGGATCAGCATCTGAAAGAGGATATTCGGGATGCGTTCGCGCAAGGCAGTCAGGCGATCCCAGGGCGATTCGTGCAAGAAGCGATACGCGACATCGAAGGTTGCGCCGCCCCACATCTCCAGAGAAAACAGATTCTGCGCCAGTACAGACGTTGCNTCGGCAATGCGCAGCATATCCCTGGTGCGCATGCGCGTAGCCATCAGGGACTGATGGGCATCGCGCAGNGTGGTGTCGGTCATTAAAAGCCCTTTATTGTCCAGGACCCATTCCATGACACCTTCCGGNCCTTCCTCGTCCAGAATCTGTTTGGCACCGCGCAGATTCTCCGGTACCTCTACCTGGGGAATCACCGGTACGTCCAGATCGTGTTTTTTGTCGGAAGGTTCGTTTACGACTTTGTTCCCGATAAAACGCAGCAGCTTGAGTTCGGTGTCATCTTTGGGTTCGATATTGAACAGCTCGCTATGCATGGAAATAAAGCCGGTGTCCGTTTGGCCGGACTGGAAGGTGGGATGATTCAGCACATTGATCAAAAAGCCGATATTTGTTTTGACCCCTTCTATGCGGGTTTCGCGCAAAGAGCGCGTGGCTTTTCTGATCGCGTCTGCAAAACTGCGTGAAAACGACGTCACCTTCACCAGAAGGGAATCATAATACGGGCTGATGACCGCACCGGTAAAACCTGTGCCGCCGTCCAATCGCACCCCAAAACCGGAGCCCGTACGATACACTTCAATCTTACCTGTGTCCGGTGCAAAATGATTGTTGGGGTCTTCTGTGGTTACGCGGCATTGGATGGCACAGCCGTTTACGCGAATATCTTCCTGTTGGAGGTTTACTTCCGGCGCATCCAAAGAATAGCCCTGGGCCAGCCAGAGCTGGGTTTGCACAATGTCGATCCCGGTGACGATTTCTGTCACGGTGTGTTCCACCTGGATCCGCGGATTCATCTCGATGAAATAGTGCTGTCCGCTTGCATCCAGCAAAAATTCCACCGTGCCCGCACTGCGATAATTGACCGACTGGGCAATCCGCAATGCATCCGCGCAGATTTTCTCCCTTTGTTCTTCGGAAAGACAAATGGCCGGCGCGTATTCTATGACCTTTTGATAGCGCCTCTGGATCGAGCAGTCACGCTCGTACAAATGCACGATATCGCCGTAATTATCGCCCAGTATCTGCACTTCGATATGTTTCGGTTTTTCCAGGTATTTTTCAATAAAAATGCCGTCGTCGCCGAAGGCTTTGGCCGCTTCATTGCGCGCGCTGTGGAAATTCTCAAGCAGGGTTTCTTCCGACTCCACCAGGCGCATGCCGCGTCCGCCGCCGCCTGCTGCGGCTTTTATCATGACGGGATAGCCGGCTTCTTTGGCAAAGCGAAGCGCTTCTTCCTCATCGCGGATAATGGATTCGCCGCCGGGTATGGTCGGAACGCCCGCTTCTTTTGCCACCCATTTGGACTGCACTTTATCGCCCAGACGGTCGATCATCTGATGCGTCGGTCCGATAAAGGTAATGCCGGCCTCTTCGCATTGCCGCGAAAACTCGCTGTTTTCCGCCAGGAATCCGTAACCCGGGTGAATGGCGTCGACCCCTTTGGTTTTTGCCACATGAATAATTTCTTCAATATTCAAATAGGCCTCTACCGGCCCCTTGCCTTTTCCGATCTGATAGGCTTCGTCCGCCTTGGTCCGGAACAGAGAGGCCTTGTCTTCTTCCGTGTAGACGGCTACGGTTCGAATGCCCAATTCGTTGCAGGCGCGAAACACCCGAATGGCAATTTCGCCCCGATTGGCAACAAGCACTCTTTTGAATTTTTTCATAAAAATTCCTCTCTCTCTTGATCATTCCTTCTATTTTATCATGCTGCAGTATAACTTTCGACTCTTTAACGAGTGATTTTTCAAATGTTCCCTACCGAGTCATTCGCCGTCCCAATAAGCCCGCAGTAAAAACGAAAAAGCCGACGGGATCGCGTAGTTTCTTAGCTCATCTGCCACAATCCATACATTTTCTTCTTCTTTTCTTTCCACTTCCACTACATACGAAATCATATTCCAGGCGCGATGTGAAAAGATATGCGTATAGGAAGGCCCCTTTTCCATATGAACCGGCTGCATACCCTGATTTTTCAGCCAGAGACAGGCTTCCTCTTCTTTCAGATGGCCTTGTGTATGTAAGAATTCCCACATATTTTTTAAAAGCCCGGTCGCCTCTCGCTTGCGGATGGCCAGTGTGTTTTTTGCCGTCAGTAAAAACACCGTTCGTTTTTCTTCCTGCACCGGTTTCTTCCCGGTCTTTACGGGTAGTTCCCTTTGGGTGCCGTTTCGCCGGGCTTTGCAAAACTCGCGCACGGGACATTTGCCGCACAACGGATTTTGCGGAAGACAAATCATCGCACCCAGTTCCATCAGGCTCTGATTAAAATCACCCGGCCGGTCTTCCGGCATGCGCGCCTCCGCTTCTTCTTTTATTCTTCGTTTTGTCTGTGTTTTTTGGATATCTTCATACCATTCCAGCACGCGGGTAAACACGCGCAGCACATTGCCGTCCACCGCGGCCACTTTTTCTCCGAAAGCGATCGATGCCACGGCCCCCGCCGTATAGGGGCCGATACCCGGGAGTGTCAGCAGGGTTTCATAGTCGGAAGGGATCACCCCCCGATGTTCTTCTACGATAATGGCAGCCGCTTTTTGCAGATTGCTTGCGCGGGAATAATAACCCAAACCCTGCCACAATAATAAAAGGGTATCCTCTTTTGCCGCAGCCAGCGCATACACATCCGGAAGCTGTTCTATAAAGCGCATAAAATACGGAATCACAGCACTGACACGCGTTTGCTGCAACATAATTTCCGACACCCACACCCGATACGGGGAGGGCTCTTCGCGCCAGGGCATCTCTCTTCGATTGGCATCAAACCATTGTAAAAGGGCGTCAGAAAAAATCACAATACCGTTCTCGCAATCAGATACAATACCGCCAGATGCACGGGATAAAACGCATACATCAGCCACTTGTTCTGCCGGCCGCGCGTGCCGTCATACTGTCGGATGGGAATCAGTGCAAGCGGGGCGGTAAACTGATAGAGCAGGATCACGGCCGTAGGCACGGTGTAACCGTTCGGATTATGCCGCACGAGCGCCATCATGCCGATCACAATCACCCCGAAAAAGCCATAATCCACCTGTAAGAAATGCGCGACCGCACAAGCCAAAAGAAAATACAGCCCTTTCAGCCAGCGCGATTGTCCGTTATCCACCAGATACAGCATCAAAAGGCCGATAAGCAGAGTAAAAAAGATATTCTGATAGCCCCAATTCCAGCGTCCCAGCATGGCATAGTCAAACGGAAGTTCCGAAATGAGAGCAAACACGCCCAGCCTGAATGCATATTTTTTTATATTCTTTGTATGATAGAAACCCACGACCAGCAAATACGCAAAAATCGGAAAAGCCAGGCGTCCGATCAGGCGCATGGTAATATATACGATGGTCTGTGTATCAAAAACAGCCATATCCACAACATACGGATACAGCTGTTCAAGAAAAACCACCGCCATGTGATCGATCAGCATGGTCACCATGGCAATGGCTTTTAGTTGCGCCCCGTTCAGGGCATGTGGATTTGCAGTACGTAGCGTCATAATCTCTCCCTATAAAGGAGTGCGCCTGTTCCGGAAGTGCTTTTGGGCTGCGTTTGCTGTGTCAGTGGGGTGTTTGCCGTAGTAGTCGGCTCCGATCTCTTTGGCAAAGCGTTCATTCAGAACTGCACCTCCCACCACAACGCCCACATCCGGGATCTCCTGTTTCAAAAGGGCAATCGTCTTTTGCATCGACACCACAGTCGTCGTCATGAGTGCGCTTAAACCGACAAAATTTGCATCTTGTTCCCGGCAGGCCGCAAGCACCGTCTCCGGCGCGACATCCTTACCCAAATCATACACGTCATAGCCGTAGTTTTCCAGTACGATTTTTACAATATTCTTGCCGATATCATGCACATCATGCTGGACTGTTGCCAGAACGATTTTTCCCTTGCTGACGCCTGTGCCTTCTTGTTGCAGTTTTTCTTTTACCAGATCAAACGCACCCTTTACTGTTTCCGAGGCCCGGATCAGCTGCGGAAGATACAATTCCCCGGTTTCAAATTTCTTACCGATCTCGTTCAGTACGGGGATCAGATCTTCTTCTATAATAGCCAGCGGCTCTTTTTCTTCCAGTAGCGCGCGGGTCAACTGTTCGGTTTCTGTGCGTAATCCGCCGGCGATGGCGCTGTACAGAGTCGTTTCCTTTTGAGTTGCCGCAGGGGCTGCGTTTTTCATCTGTGCGTATTTTGCAATAAAGTCGGATGCTTCTTTGTCTTTTCCGTAAAGCACGCGATAGCTGGCGACCGTTTCCGTCATCTGCCGGTCTCCGGGGTTGATAATGGGCAAATGCAGGCCCGCTTCCAATGCCATTTGCAAAAAAGTCCGGTTGACCGCGGCCCGGTTCGGCAGGCCGAAGCTCACATTGCTGACGCCCAAAGCCGTTTTCAGACCGAGCTCCTGCTGTACGCGCCGCACGGCCTCTGCGGTAATCCGCGCATTGTCCTGCCCTGTGCTGACGGTCATGGTCAGACAGTCTACGATGATATTCTCTTTCGGGATGCCGAGCGCAAGGGCACGGGAGAGTATTTTTCCGGCAATCTCCACGCGTTTGTCGGCCGTGTCGGGAATTCCGTCATCGTCGAGCGTAAGAGCCAGAACACAGGCGCCGTACTTTTTTACGACCGGTAAAACTGCTGCCAGACTTTCTTCTTTTCCGTTTACGGAATTGATCAGCGGTTTTCCGTTATAGGCCCGCGCGGCTTTTTCGAGCGCTTCCGTATTGGATGAGTCCAGCATGAGCGGCGTATCCAGTATCGCCTGTATTTCTTTGATGGCCATGGGAAGCATGAGCGCTTCATCCACTCCGGCGGCCCCGGTATTTACATCCAGGATGCGGGCGCCTTCTTCGGTTTGCAATACGGCTTCTCTGAGTAGGGTGTCAACCCTGCCCTCCCGGAGTTCTGCCTGAAAGGCTTTTTTTCCTGTCGGATTGATCCGCTCGCCCACAATAACGGGGTCGTCTTCCACGATGACGGTTTTGGCAAAGGAGGCAATCCTCGTTTGCGGAGCAGGAACCGTCCTTTTTCTCCCGGTCGTATCCGCCACTTTCCGTAAAGCGCGGATCGTTGCCGGCCCGGTTCCGCAGCAGCCGCCGATCATCTGCACGCCTTTTTCTACAAATGCACGCAAGTCGGCCGCAAAGGCGGCGTCGGTTTGTGCGTGACCGGATGCATCGGGGAGTCCGGCATTGGGCTGTACCATAACGGGCAGGCGGGTTGCCTGCAGCAGCTCTTCTACCAAAGGAAGCATCTGCCGGGTTCCGAAAGAACAGTTGAACCCGATGGCGTCCGGTCCCATACCCTCCAATGTGACAGCCATTGACACAGGGTCTGTACCGGTAAAGGTACGGCCATTGTCTTCATAGCTCATGGTGACAAAAACGGGCAAATCGGCATTTTCCCGGCAGGCCAGAAGTGCACACTTTGCCTCCACCAGATCGGTCTGTGTTTCAACCAATAGCAGATCTACCCCCGCATCGACGCCTGTGAGCACCTGCTCTTTGTATAGATCGTAGGCGTCCTCCAGCGTGAGAGAACCCGAAGGTTCCAGCAAGGTGCCGATCGGGCCGAGGTCGAGCGCAATAAAAACCGGGCGGTCGTTTTCTTTTGCATAGGAGGCTTTTGCTTCTTTTGCACACACAACCGCTGCACGGATCAAAGCATCCGGCGCTATCTCTTTTGCTTTCAGGCGATTGGCGCCAAAGGTGTTGGTGATAATCACATCGGCTCCTGCGCGCAGATAATCCAGATGGATCGCNGTGATCATTTCCGGATGTGTGATCGACAAATGATCCGGCGGTGTGCCTTTCAACTCCATCCGCGCCTGTATCTGTGTGCCCATGGCGCCGTCGAACACAATGGTACGGTTTTTCATAAACTCTTGGAAATTCATTGGGCCTCCTTTCTGTAGGCACAGTCATTGGTGCAGTTTGCGCAAAGGCTGTGTGCCTCTTCGGTTTCACACACGCCATCGCCCGCCATAAAAACAACCGATTTTTCCGGGATCATTAAATCGCCCTTGCTTAAATAGATCCCGATCCGCTTTGTTATATCCAGATACGCAAACAAATCCCGCTGCAGATGCAAGGGGACATCGCCGTAACCGGGACTGAAGCGCATGGTTGTTTCCCCGGGGAGCTCGCTTTGCAAATACGCCGCATAAGCATCCGCCACAACTGATGCGCAGGCGTCGATAATCACGCCGTTGGCGGCATCGGTCAGGAGGGCTCTTTTTATACGGCGCATAATCTCCGGGCCGATTGTACAGGCAATAACGTATACGGTTCGGCTGTTTTGAAACAGTTTTTCCAAAGACGGATAGGGCAAAGGGATTTCTCCGTCCAGAGAAATCCCGCCGTTTTGCCGTATCAGCACAGCTTCTTTTTGCACAAAGCGAAACACCGCTGCTGCAAAGACTTCTTCCAGCCCTTGTTCCACGGCAAGCTGCAGGTCCTCGGGTGGTTCACCGTGCACGTGCAAAAAGCGGTAGATATCCGCCTTGTCGATCCACGGCGCCAGCGCTTTACGCAATTTTGGGGCGCTCCTTTAATTCTTTTACGATCGATGCAATATTCTCGGTCACCCGTCGGGCCACTTCCGGTTTGTTCATCACGTATAAATGAATGCCGTCTACCCCGGATGAAAGAAGATCGATGATCTGTTCCGATGCATAAGCAATACCGGCATCCTGCAGGGCTTCGGGATTAAACTCATAATTGTCGAGTATGCGTACAAACTTCGGCGGTAAGGAAGCGCCGCTCAAGGCCACCATCTTCTTGATCTGGCTTTTGTTCAACACCGGCATGATCCCTGCATAGATCGGCACGTCGATGTCGATACTGCGCGCCTGTTCCTTAAAATGATAGAACTTATCGTTGTCAAAAAAGAACTGGGTGATCAGGAAGTCCACGCCGCTTTTCACTTTGTCGCGCAAATGCATGAGATCCTGTGTCAGACTGCTTGATTCGATATGTCCTTCCGGATAACAGGCCGCTCCGATCGAAAAATCCCGGTTTTTAACCGCATAGTCGATCAGGTCTTTAGCATAGCGAAAGTCGGAGAACTGTTCCGCATCACTGGCGCCTTCTTTTTTGTCTCCGCGCATCAGTAAGGTGGAAGAGATCCCCTTTTCTTCCATGGCATCAAAAGTATGGCTTATGGATTGGGTATCCGCACCGACACAGGTCAGGTGCATGAGCGGACGGATGCCCAGATTGTCTTTGATATGGGTGCACATATCCAGCGTTTCTTTGCCGCAGTCCGAACCGGCCGCACCGAAGGTCACCGAAATAAAATCCGGATTATGTACGGCGATCGCTTCCAAGGTTTCATAAATCTGTTTTTTGTCGCCATCCCGTTTTGGAGGAAATACCTCAAACGAATAGGAAGGCAATGCACTCTGTTCGTGAACTTTCATACGACTCTCCTCTTTCCAATAAAAAAACTCCCGCCCCTGTATACCAGGGACGAGAGCTGTGCTTCGTGGTACCACCCTACTTCGTTTGCAGCAATGTGCGCAAACCTTCATTCGCATACGGGCCGTGCAGGCCGATAGGCTATTGCTGTGACGGGCAAACCCGGCGCGTTTGACCGCGCAGCTCCGAGGCCATCTTCCGCAAAGATCTTTCCTGCCCTTTCCCACCGGCCGGGCTCTCTGTGTGGTTTTTTCCCTGCGTACTCTTCTCTTCATAGCTTTTTATCATTTGTACGGTAACGTACTTACGAGACAGTGTATCAAAAGACAGAATTTGCGTCAAGCAATTTGCCCATAAAACGCCGGAAGAGAATTCTCCCGGCGTCAAAACATCCGATTACAAGGAGTGGATCGCCTCACCGTAGACACTGCCAGCGCCTTCCTTTAAGCCTTCACTTACGGTCGGATGCGGGTGAATCGTGTCGATCAGCTCTTTTGCGGTACATTCCAGTTCGAGGGCCAGCGCAATTTCCCCGATCATTTCGGTTGCATAGGGTCCGAAAATATGCGCTCCCAGCAGTTCGCCTGTATCTTTTGCGGCGATAATCTTTACAAAGGTATTGTCGGCCTGATCGGCAATCAGCGTGCGGGCATTGTTAAACAGCGGGAATATGCCGACCTCGATCGCCAGCCCTTTCTCCTGTGCCACAGGCTCGGTCATACCGCAGGAAGCCGCCTCTGGCTGTGTATACAGACACGAGGGGATTTTTCCGTATTCGATCGGACGGGTCTTTTTGCCCATGATCGCTTCCGCGCAGCGGATTCCCTGTTCCATGGCGGTATGTGCCAGCATGCTCTTGCCGGTTACATCGCCGATGGCATACAAGCCCTCGACATTAGTGCGCATCATTTGGTCGATACGGACAAAGCGCCGGTCCATAGCGACCTGAACTTTTGCCCCTTCCAATACATCGGTAACCGGGCGCCGGCCGGTGGCAACCAATACCTTTTGCGCAGACACCTCTTGTGTCTGGCCGTTTTTTTCAAAAACAACAGTCAAGCCGTCTTTTTCCACCACTTCTTTTACCGCAGCACCGGTGTGGACGCGAATACCCCGGGCTTGCAGCGTCATACCGAGCATTTCGGAAATGGCGGGATCCATCGGCGGTACGATACGGTCCATCATTTCAATAATGCTGACCTTTGTGCCAAGCGAGGTATACAGGGATGCAAATTCCGTCCCGATAACACCGCCGCCGATGATCGCCATCGTGTCAGGAATTTCTTCCATGGAGAGCGCATCGGTACTGTCGATCACTCCATCCAGATCCATACCCGGCAAAGGAAGAACCACCGGTTCCGATCCGGTTGCCAGTATGACGGCATCAAAGGTTTTTTCTTCTCCGTCTATCTGTACGGTTTTTCCGTCCACCAGCCGGACATCGGCCGTCAGATGGGCGATATTTCCTTTCTCCAATAGCAGACCGACGCCATGCACCAGCTGATCGACAATCTCCTGTTTGCGCGCCTGCATGCGGACCATATTTGCTTTACCGCCTGCGATGCCTTCGATCCCCAGGCTTTCCGCCTGCTTCAGATCATCCAGGATCTGTGCGGATTCCAAAAGGGCTTTTGTGGGAATACAACCTTCGTTTAAGCAGGTACCGCCCAGGTGTTTGCGTTCGGCCAGGGTGACATCGGCTCCCAGTTGTGCCGCGCGGATCGCGCAGACATACCCGCCGATCCCGCCCCCGATGATGAGTATCTTCATACCCGTCACCTATAAGAGCAGCAGCGCCGGCATTTCGATCCGCTGTTTCAGCGTGCGCAAAAATGCCGCGGCAACCGCACCGTCCACAATGCGGTGATCGACCGTCAGGCTCAGATTCATCATCGGTCGGATGACAATCTCGTCGTCTACCACGACCGGCTTTTTCTGTATGGCGTTAATCCCCAGTATGCCCATATTCGGCTGATTGATAATGGGAGTAAAGGCTTCCACTCCGTACATGCCTAAATTCGTAACCGAGAAGGTAGACCCTTCCAGATCGTCCGGATTGATCGACATATCGCGGCATCCTTCGGCCAGCCGGGCCGTTTCGTCGGAAATTTCCGCCAATGACAGGCTGTCTGCATGGCGGATTACAGGCACCATCAAGCCATTGTCCACCGCGACGGCCACGCCCATATGCACATGGGGATGATACAGGATTTCGTCTTCTTCCGTACTGGAATTCAGCAGCGGATAGTCTTTCAGCGTGCGCGCTGTCAGTAAAACGAGAATATCGTTGAAAGAAACTTTCTTCGTCGCTTTCAGATTCTCCCGCAAACGGGTGACTTCCGTCATATCGACACTGACGGTCAGATTGATGGAAGCGGAAGTGTCCTGGCTTTCTTTCATGCGAGTGGCAATGATGCGGCGCATGCGGGACATGGTCTCCCGTTCCGGGCGGGCTTCTTCGCCTGCTGCGGCAAAGCCGTGTACATCGGCGGCCCGGATCCGGCCGTCCGCCGGCACATCTTTTAGGTCAACACCCAGTTTTTGTGCCGCAATGGCTGCCATCGGGGTCGACTTGGGCGCTTTGGCCGCTTCTTCTATGTCTTCTGCCGAGATCGCGCCGCCGGGTCCGGTGCCTGTGAGGGTTTCGTAATCGACACCTAATTCCTTAGCCAGTTTTTTGGCTTTCGGACTGATTTTTACTTTGCCGCCGGGCTTTTTGGCTGCCGTTTGGGGAGCCCGCTCTTTCTCCGTCTTCTTTTCTTCTGCAGGTGCTTGCTGCGCCCCGCCCGCTTCTTGTTCCAAAGCGGAATAGTCTTCTCCGGCCGCCCCGATAATTGCCACGGGGTCCTGTACCTTTACTGTTCCTTCGGGCACTAAAATCTTCAGCAAAACGCCGTCTTGTGCCGATTCAAATTTCTTGGTTATCTTATCGGTTTCTATTTCAAAGATCAGGTCACCGCGGGCAATGCTGTCGCCCTCTTTTACCGACCAGTCCCGTATCATCCCTTCAGTCATTGTCAGGCCTAATTTGGGCATGACGATATAATCAGCCATTAGTTTCGCTTCCCTTCTGTTAGTTTGAATTTCCCTTCTTTCTGCGCCTGTTCGATCGTTTCACGCACATGTACTTTCAGGGGTCCTGCATCCGTTACAGTAAAATGCAGGATATCATGCGGTTTTACGTATATCTCCCTCTCGCCGTCCAAAGCAATCGTGCCGCGCTGGGTCGCTTCCCATCGGTAGGGCTGCCCCAGAGGCAATGTGGTCATGGGGCTTACCCCGATGGATTCGAGCGTACCGGGTGCGACCGGCGCCAGAACTTCATCATAGCCTTTTCCCAAAAACACCACGCCGCCGTATCGGTCCCGGTTTGTAATAATCTTTCGCACACCGGCGATGGCGGAAAACCCGATCGTAGCCGGATGGCAACGGGATACCACAACACCCAGTATGCTCTTCGTATTCCAGATGGCTTTGGAGCCGATCACCGGATCATTGGACAAAACCGCATCGATCAGAGCGATGTCTGTCGGTACGCCGTTCTTTGTGATTTCAATCCGTTTTTGCCGCACTATAAAATCCTTGCAGTCGCAGGCTTTGGTCGCCGTCAGACCGGCCGCAATACCTGCGGCCGTCCCTTCCACCCAGTCCGGATACACATTGTTGGTGCCCGTTGACAGGGAGATCATCGGCGTGTGTACGATTTCTTTTGCAATGGCGCGGTTTGTGCCGTCGCCTCCCAGCGAAACGATACAACCGATGCGTTCGTCTTCTTCCATCAGCCGCGCCGCTTTCATGGTGTCTTCCACGGTTCCGTAAATGTAGAAGTCCTGCACTTCCACTTCGCAATCAAGCTCGCCGTTTTGTATGAGCAAATTCACGGCGCGATACGCCATATTATGCGATTCGGGCATCAGAACAATGGTATCGACCCCCATTTTTTGTGCGCCGATCACGACCCGTTCGATAATATTGATCTTCTCGTTGTTGTCGATCACCGTGGCGTGCGAAACCAGACGGCGAATATCTTTTCCCGACATCGGGTTGGCGATGATACCGATTGCGCTCATACTTGTCTCCTTATGGGTTTACGAAATCTCTTTTACGGCATTTACAATATCTGTCGCATTGGGAAGCATCGTCTGCTCCAGATCCGGGGCAAACGGGACCGGTGTATCCAGCGCACCGACACGCATAACCGGCGCATCCAGATTGTAGAAGCCTTCTTCCGCAATCACCGAGGCAATTTCTGCGATATAGGCGCCACGCTTGGTTTCTTCCGAAACCAGGACGGCTTTCCCGGTTTTTTCCACCGAGGCTAAAACCGCTTCTTTATCCCAAGGGTAGAGAGAGCGTAAGTCGATTACTTCCGCATTGACACCCTCATTGGCCAGGGTTTCGGCTGCTTCCAGCGCATCCAATACTTGTTTTCCATAGGTAATAATACTGACGTCTTCACCTTCTTTTGCCACCCGGGCTTTNCCNANGGGGANCGCTTCCATTTTTTCGGGTACTTCAAACGGCACACCATACATGGCTTTGTGTTCAAAATACACGACGGGATTGTCATCTGCCACAGCACTTAACAACAGGCCATAGGCGTCTTCTGCATTGGACGGATACACGACTTTCAGGCCGGGGATCCCCGCTACCCATTTTTCCAGCGACTGCGAGTGTTGCGCCGCCGCCCCGATTCCGCCGCCTGCAGGCAGACGCACAACCATGGGCAGTTTCAAGTGACCGCCAAACATATAGCGCATTTTGGCCGCCTGGTTCACCAGCTGATCCATCCCGACTGTCATAAAGTCGGTAAACATCAGCTCTGCAATCGGCCGGACGCCCGTTGCCGCAGCACCGACCGCCGCCCCTACGATAACCCCTTCTGAAATCGGGGTATCGCGTACGCGCATTTCGCCGAACTCATCATGCATGCCCGCCGAAACACCAAAGCAGCCGCCAAAAGGCCCCACGTCTTCGCCGAACAGAAATACCGTATCATCGTCGCGCATGGTTTGGCTCATACCGGCGCGAATGGCTTCCGCATATGTCATAGTTGTCATCGGACTCTGGCCTCCTCTACTATATCCGTATATACATCGTGCACCACCGTGGCGGGATCCGCCACCGGCGATTCTTTCGCAAAGG
>JGI24712J26585_10002616_pt1 | contig 14612 bp, 11 predicted proteins | sample BioPla3DNA2_FD_26585 | JGI IMG/M metagenome (IMG submission 26585) | reverse complement strand
GCCCCGGCTCTAAAAAGAGACCGCAGGCTTTCTGCTCAATGATTTTCTGCTTGGCGTATTCCTGATAATCATGCGCCTTGTATTGCATCTAATATCCCTCCGATCGCCTCCGGGTCATCCAGGACGAAGACCTGAAAACCTAAGTCCCTTAATTGTTCATGTCGGTATAACTGTTGTGCCGTCGGTTCTTTGCCGGGGGCTTTGACTTCGATGAAGCCTGCCTTGCTGCCCGGCAGAAGCACCACCCTGTCCGGCACGCCCGCCGTTCCGGGAGACGTGAACTTCCAGCAAAGCCCGCCCCGACTCGAGGTTTCCCGCACTAATATCTGTTCAATAAACTTTTCTCTCATAGGCGAATCCTCTCGAGAGGCGGGTCGATGAGGTCAAAAGCGGCATAAGTGGCAGAAAGGAAGTTGTCGATAGGCTTTCCTTTGTACTGCCAAACCGTGTCCTCGTCACATCGCACGTTATACCGACCGTTGCCGTTTCGATTAATGAAGACCGTCTCGCCCTGATATTTCAGAAAGTGATTGCCGTTTCTGGTCGTTTTCCATTTGCGTCTGGGAAAATATCTTCTCCGCTTGGCACGATTTTTCACCAGGCGTTCCCGTTCTTTGGCGGCCAGAATGTCGCCTTCCATGACTCCGGCGCAGACACATCCGACCTCGACGTAGTCGAAGTAATCGGGATGTTCCATTACATGGACGTACCGTACCTGCGCGCAGCCGCAAAGCTCGCACTCTGCAAAAGTAATGAACTCATCGTCCTGGTCTTCCGCGATGTCGTAAACCCAGGTGCAAATCCACCCTTCAAGCGGTGCGCCCCATTCCTTTAACGTCTTGTGACAGCGGGCTATGTAGCCCGAACTCAATGCTTTATCCATTTCAATTCTTCTCCTCGAAAATCACAGGTGACACAAAATCACAGGTTTTTCCTATATTTACTTCGCGCGGGTGCATGCACACTTTTTACTCTCACTCATAGTGATTTCTCTGAAATAATTAATAAGAAAACTTGTGTTGTGTCATAACCTTGTGTCTACTTACCGCTTCGCACATATAGGCGCTGGCGGCCATACATGGGGAGCTTTCGGATTTTATCGGTACGCTCCCAGCCATCGACCTGAACCATTAGAGCGGCGATGGCATAGGAATCCACAGGCTTTAAGTCGGCAATATTCCGGCCAAAACACTCACACCAGATCTCGGCATTGCTGACCTCTGTGCGCCTTACAAAACCTTTGTCCGATGTGATATCGCCCTCGAGATAATTGCGGCGATCATAAAGATCCATATCCGCCCAGTTATCCGGCAAGAGCCGAGAAAGATACTCCTCTACCAGACCCTGACGCTCGTCGGCTTCCATAGCACTCTTCTGGGCATCTTCCGCCGCCCGCAAAAGGTCACCTTCGAGATAGAGCTTCTCGCCCTGTTCGAAGTAGTATTTGGCTTCCGCCCAGATCTGGTCCCGCTCCTCGGGCGTAATTGTCCAGTCCACACGTTGCTCCGTCTGGTGGCATTTAATAATCCAGAATCGACGGTTGCCTGTGATGTCACGCAGATAACCCCGCTCGCCGTTAACCGTAGCGACGATGATGCACTGCCTGGGATGGCTTTCCACGACCTTGCCGTAGCTGGGGCGATACTTGTCGTCCGCTGTGGAGAGAAAGGACTTGACCTTTTCGATGTCCGCCTTTTTCATTCCGGCAAGTTCGCTAATCTCAATAATCCAAAATCCCTGAAGTTTTTCTGCAGCGGATTTATCGCTCATGTCTGTGAGGGAAAGGGAATCCGAAAAATAGTCATCTCCTGCAAGAGAACGCCACATGGTGCCCTTGCCGATCCCTTGTGCCCCATCGATGACCGTCATGCTGTCAAACTTTGCACCTGGCTCGTAAATGCGGGCAACTGCCGCAGCTAAGGTCTTTCTGGAAACAGTCCGAACATACTTCGTGTCGTCCGCCTTGAGGTAACGAATAAAGAGGGTCTCCGCCCGCACCTTTTTATCCCAAGGAGGCAGGGAGTCCAGATAGTCTCTGATAGGGTGAAAGCGCCTGTCATCAGCCACTTTGGTAAAGCTCACATTATGGTTGCGGTCGGAAAAAGGAACATAGCGAACGTCAAGCAAGGCTTTAAGCTGGGCTGTATCGGCATCCCGCCAAAATTTATTATCTGCTGGACGATCCCAGGGAACTTTGCCTGTCACCTGAACCCGATGTGCCATCTCGTTATAGGCAAAACCGGCGAAGTCTGGATCATTGTTGAGAATAAGCATCTCGTTCCAGACGCTGTTTTGCAGGACGGTGCTCCTGGACATGTACTGCAGGTCTTTTTGCCAGTCCGTATCCTCACTGCTGAAATCCTCTCCAGCCTGTTCTCGCTTTTCTTCCATGCCGGACAGCTTTACCTTGTCGAGCGACATGGCAAACTCGCACATCTGGTTGAAGCTTTTCTTGTCGTCCCCGAACTTATGCAGGCGAACCAGATCAAAAGCGTTGCAGAGTTTCAGATAGGCGATATCTTTGGCGTGATGACTGTAGACAAACTTGCCTTCCTCTTTGATCTCAACACCGGGTAGGCTGTCCGAGCCAATCAGGTGATAGCGGTTGGGATTGTCCGTCGCTTCGTAGACCTCCGGCAGCAGCTCCTCCATCGCCGTGCTGATGGGGAAATAGGTGCGGTTGAAAAGACCGACTACGCCGGTTTTCGCAAGCGGGTCTTGTACTTTTTTAACTTCCGTTGAATTGGCCCTGCTCTCCCTGGAGGAAGTAGGCAGCTGCGCCGGATCTTTCCAGCCAGGATGTTTTTTGAGGATATCGTCTGGATCAAGCCAGTCTTTATCCGCTTCTTTGAAAATATACTCACCATTAGAAGGTGTGCTTGGCCAGTACATGAGCTGATTAGGAAGGTAGGAGCAGGAATCAAAATAGTCGATGCCGAGCATGTCCGCAAGAAAGCGTGCCACGGCGACAAACTCCTCCGCCGTTACATCTCTTGTAAGCGGAAAGACGATCCTGATTCTCGGGGCTTCCGGCGTATGACTGTGGGTCGTATAAAAGCAGGACGCATAAGGCGTTAGCGATTCAAAGTCCTCAAGAAACTCCGGCTCAATATAATCGCCGTCGAGCGCAATCATGGATCGGGAAGCCACGGTATTGGAGAGCCGCCTTCCTCCGGTCAGAACTCCGGCAACAAAGCCGCCGTGATCTTTGGCCGTCTGCCGCTCTGCTTTCGTCATGTGTTTGTATTCTTCAGCGGATTCAGGTGTACGGATAGCGACCTTGAGCCGATCTTTTAACTCATTAAAGGTGATGGTCTTATTTGACCACTTCTTGGCGTAGCAGCTGCTGCCATAGGCAATTGGCAAATCTCTCATACTCAAACCTCCTCCGTACTGATGTAGCAAACAGAAATGTCCATCTCCTGGGCCTTTTTGATTTCCCGCCACATGCCGATGGTGATTTCCCGGCCGAAGACCCAGAGTTCACTGCACCTTTGTAAGATCCCGAGGTTCATCTCGATGGCCTGCTCTCGTTCCTCTGAGTTGTTGTCATCCATGAACTGGGGGAATAGAAGATGCGGTGCGATGGGGATGAATCCCTTGTCCACAACGTGGCGGCAATACCGTCTCGCCAGTTCTGTGTTTGTCTCGATGTCGCCCCGGTAGGGCGAGCAGACAAAAATCATCTGTTTCATGTAAAAAAGCTCCTTTCGGATTATTTCGAGAGGAGCCATCAAAAAGGGATATTGAAAGTTTCCTCTCAATATCCCCTTGGACAAGTTATTCGGTTTTGAGTAAGGACCGGATATTTTTATTTCCAGTCTTTTAGTTGTTCCATGAGCCTCGCAAGAATCAATCTCTTATTATTGTTGATTGTCTTTTGCGAGCATCCCATAATTTGCGCCATTTTTCGTTCTGAATATCCCTCGGAAAACAATCGAATAATTTCCTGTTCCTCCTCAGCGAATCCATCAAGTATTAATTCTAAAGCCTCAAATAATGCTCTCTTCTCGACGGTTTTAACCAGGCAGGTATCGTCCGCCAGATAGTCAAGCAGACAGCTTCCGTTTCCATTTTCGTCGTACATCTCTTGATCCAGAGACAATAAATCGTTCCTGTGATACTGGCAGTTGTCACAGTCCGCATCACATTTCCATAAATAGCTCTTGGGACAACGACACCGTCCTGCTCTTTGTTCTTGCTTTCTTTTCCTGTCGATACATCTGGATAACTCCCGATATTGTTCTTCCGTTATCGGTATGAGATCGACGCTGTTTAAATCATTCTCTCTTCGTAGGGGGTAGTAATACTTCCTCGGCTTCGGATTGCCATGATTTTTCATAGATTGCCCTTTCCGCCTGGTTGGCTAAGGCGGAAAGGACACATAAAAAGTCGGCTTACTCTGTGCAGCGCCGACCTTTAAAACACCTGAGATAGGCATGACAAATTACGGCGGTTGCATTAAGCGCGTTCAACATTTGTCGAACACCTGCTTGATATGCACCCCACCGCCTTAATGGCCATCTCAGGCTGTGAGATTTATTGATGCTGTATCAGCACCTGTTTCTATTATTTCTGAACATGAAAAAACACGACCAACTTGCCGAGTTGGTCGAAAAAGCCACTGTTCTCAGCAGTTTTTGAATTTGGGCATAAAAAAAAGAGCCCTAAAATGGGCTCAAAACCAACTCAGTGAGTTTTTAATTTTTTAATATCAGCGGATATTCGTGCCGAGGGGCTCTAAATGGGCTTTTTCCAATATCGTATTAAAGTCGCCCAGAGAGATTTTGGGGAAGTTTTCCAAGATTTGAATATACGTTTTATCCGGCTCTTTGAAATCGGACAGTTTGAAATCCGCTTTAGCCAGAAGTTTGTCGATCATTCTTAAACGCAATTTGAGGGCTATGGCCATTGTAAGCAGCACATTTTTGCCCATGTTGTTGTAATTATCGTTTTTAATCTTGTTGTGATAGTTTTTGTGTAAATCTGTCTCTTCGTTGAATTTCTCGGGATACAGCCATTTTCTTTTCTCAAACATAAACCACAGGCACTGGCACAAAGAAGTATCGGGGTCGCTAATCCGCCTTATAAGCTCTTTCTCTTCCTCATAGTCGTTGTCGGAAATTTCCGAAAGTGCATAAGAATACACTTGTTCTTCTTCATTAACTTTCAAATTAGCCTGGAAGTTCGGATGAAAAGCATAGAATCTCTTATCCGGCCCGATGACTTTCTTTAAGAAAGCAAAAGGCGAAATCCCTGAATCACTGTAGGCATAGTCCGCAAAATGAAGCTCTCGGATATTGATGACCGCTCGTGAAAGGTTCTTTTTGATCGAATCACTTAAGTGCAGATTTCCTTCTGCATCTACGCTAATATTCTTGCTCTCAGGTAGGACAAAGTAGCCATCTACATAAATGAAATTTCCCGACTTAATCCAGGATGCGAAACCCGGACTACTTTGCATCATTTGGAAGGCATCGACTGGGGTCAGGGGAATAAAGTCTCTGGGGGATTCAATGTCATAATAGACATCGTGATAATCTTCAAATTGTTTTACGGTTTCTTTCAGATTGACTTCTAAGAGACGATACTTGGCCGAGCTTTTGGACACAACGAAATAATCAGACAGTGCTTCTACCAGCTCGGAGCAGGAAATATCCTCGTTTTCTTCGATTAGGGATATCGCTTTATTTTTGAATGAATTTCGAGGCATCAGTATACGCGGAGCCAGGCGATGGGCTTGCCACTCCAACCAATGAACTTCATTCTCCTTTGTCTTTTTTCCCTCGGCGGGCGTGAAAAAGATCTTTGATTGCCTGCACATAATGGGGTACAGTTTTTCGGCAGCCCGTTTATTTTTGATTTTCAGTATTTCAAAATATCTCTTGTCCTTTTCCCAGTGAAGCATTTCGTGAACAAGGGTGTTACGTCTCGCTCCCTCACCGTAAAATGCTGCTGAATGAGGATCTATCAGTATCGTTCCGGCCTTAAAAAAGGCATCTTTATATTCGTTGTCCGCACGGTCATAGATTTTCACATCGCTATCTAAAAGTAAGCAACAGCCAAAAATATCCAGGTTCTCAGACAAATCCACTTCTTGAACGGTCAGCCGCATCTTTTGAATAATCTCTTCAACTGGAAGAGGGATAGGTTCAAGCAATGCCTGCTTACAGTATTTCGTCAAAAATTTAGAAGCGTAATCATCTAGCCGATTAGAACCCAGGATAAGTGCTCCGGTATTCTTATTTACGTCAAAAATATCGCTAGTTGCTTTCCTCTTCAAATAGCTGCTCCTCACTCTCCAGATAATCCAGGGGCATCTGTTCCAGTTTTTTCTGCGCATCCTTCCATGCTGGGTAATATTTGGCTACCAAAGCATTGAACCTGTGCGTATGATTTTTTTCTATAAGATGGACCAACTCATGCGTAACGATATATTCAAGGCACTCAATGGGCTTCTTAGCAAGCTGAAGATTGATCCAAATTCTGCGTTTTTCAATGTTGCAGGTGCCCCACTTTGTTTTCATGTTTTTCACGCGATACTCATTGGCCGAAATACCCATCTTTTGTTCAATCGGCTGAGTTAAATTGGCGAGGACTCGTTTTAAGTCTTTTCTATACCACTCATTAAAAGCTCGTTCTTTTGATTCCCTGGTAGCGTCTTCAGGAACTGAAAAAATAATCTTGTTGGGAACTTTTTTTATTTCGTATTTGTTGCCCCCCTTGATGACCTCCAGCATGTAAGGTTTGCCCCATAAATAGTGGGATTCACCGGAAATATATTCTCTCTGGCTCTGTCGAATTTGAGCCAGCATGCGTTCTCTCACCGCTGTTATTTCAGGGAGTTTTTTCAGAACAAAGAGTTTTATCTCATCGTCAGGAAAGGAAATCGGTGAACTTACCGTTACTTTCCCCTCGGGTGGAAGAACTCTTATATACAGGTTCTTTAAGTTTTTCTTCTTTTTCACCTCAACGGGAATGCCTCCTATGAGGCAGTTATTAGATGTCATACTCTTCCTGCCTTTCTATAATTGCGAAGACCTCTTTGACATAACTCGTCGCTTGAGCTTCGTCATAGGCATATTCCCGTAGCTTTTCGTATATAGCAAGTTGAATGTTTCTCTGCTTTGGAAGACTTTTCTTCCAGTCCGTTCTGAGCGAATTGCGGATTGCCAAATCTATAGAAATTGCTAACGCTTCGTCATCAAAAAAGTCATACAAAGCCCGCTTAGCTGCGCTGTCTTTAATGGACTCCGGATACTCGCCACTTTCTTCGGGGTGCAAAATGGAGTTTGCCAGTTCCACAACTTGACGCAGATATTCTTCATAGCTCAAAGCTTCGATGCGCCTTTGCTCGATGATCTCTTCCAACATTTCGGATAATTTTCCGTAGTATTTGGGGTTTGAAGACATCTTTTTAACAATTTCATGCCTCAAGTTGTTATTAATCGTTTCGGCTTTTGCGCTGTCGTCTCCGGGCAAATCATCAATGACTGCTTCTACGGGTGTGGTCGTATCCTTATCTATCAGAGCCTCCACTAGGCTCATGTCATTTAATTTGCTGATGACTCTGGAATCTTCCGCCTTAATGTAGGTGTCCAAGATATAGCGCATGTCCGTTTCATAAGGCTTCAGGTCAATATAATCGTTGCTGGCTAAGCGGATCATGTCCCTGATGCGGTTATATCCATTGATGTTTTTCCTGATTGTCTCGACATTCTCCTCAGTGTAGCCATAGTCGCTGACTAACCTGTCGCAGCAGTTTGCGAATGATCTGGTCAGTGAAGAGGCGAGAGAATAAAGAATGTCTCTTTTTCCGACAAATTCATCAAGATCACTTTCATAGCCGTTGCCACAGAAGTATTTGATATAATCCGTATCTTCCGGACTGTCGCCCACATTCTGAAGCAGGTCATCAAGAGATGCCATTGCACCCACCATTTCCGACTTCGCTTCATCGTAGCGACTCTTAAGCAAGCCTTCCACATCTTCCTTGTCATAGTCTTCAAAGGCTCCGCCTGTGTAGTCGGCAATGGCCAGCTGAAGATTTCTAAACAAGTCCATGTAATCGACAATATAACCATAATCCTTGTCGTCGCCATCCGGTCTGTTTACGCGGCATATCGCTTGAAACAGATCATGGTCGCGCATGGATTTGTCGATATAAATGTAAGTGGCAGAGGGGGCGTCAAAGCCTGTTAGCAACTTGTCAACGACAATTAATAACTTCATCGAGGCGGGTTCATTAATAAATTTCTCCTTAGCCTCTTTTTCAAATTCCGCAACACTTTTACCGTTGAGCATCCGATCATAAACAGACTTCTTATATTCATCTTCGCCGGCCTGGTGCGGATCGCTGGTTGCTGTCCTTACGCTTGTTGCATTGGGCTCAAATGAAGTCACTACGGCACATTTTGTAAAACCTGAGCTGTTGAAAATGTCCCAGTATCTGCAAGCCTCATAAATACTGTTGGCGACCAGCAAGGCTGTCCCACGATCGTTTTTTAAGCGGGACCTCAGGCTCATATCGAAGATGATATCGCTTGCGATCTTTTCCAGCCTTTGCCTTGCACTATAAAGTTTGTTCATCGATGTCCAGCTTTGCTTTAGCTGAGTCTTGGCTTGCTCGGTAAGACCTGCCGTTTTGCTTTCGAACCACAGGTCAACTTTTTCCTTGCTGGATAAATCCTGATCGATGTCTCTTGCTTCATAGCGTAGATCCAGCACGACTCCGTCCGCTACACCTTCGTCAAATTTATAGGTGTGGATATACGGACCGAAGATCTCCAAACTTGTCTTTTTATCTTTTTTGAGCAGGGGTGTGCCCGTAAAGCCGATTAAGATGGCATCCGGCATAATTGTTTTTACGGCCTCATGGAGCTTCCCGGAATTTGTCCTGTGACACTCATCAATAAAAGCGATGATGTTACCTTTAGCCCGAAAATCGGCAGGGAGATTTTTCAAAAGATCTTTGAGGTATTTGTCCACATCCGCCTGACCGCCTGCATTATGCCCGTACTTGTGAATAAGAGAGCAGATGATATTGGCCTCTTTTCCGTTAAGCAGTTCATGCAAATGCTTCGTGCTTTTAGCTCGGGTTACTTTCTCCTCTACGTCTAAAAACAGGCTCTCAATCTGGTCATCCAATTCCTCACGATCAGTAATGATAACCACTCGACTGTCATCGATATTCTCTATAATCCACTTAGTTAGCCACACCATGATGAGTGACTTACCTGAACCTTGCGTGTTCCAAATGATGCCGCCTTCTTTTTCCCTGATTCTCGCCCTTGCGGCAATATTGGCAAAGTACTGATTATGCCTGGCGACCTTCTTGATTCCGGCATCAAAAATAATAAAGTCGTGGATGAAAGACAGAAAACGCTCCTTCTGGCATAGAGAAACGATTCCGTTTCGCAGCTTGTTATCTGTCTGCAGGTCACTAATCCTTTTCGATAGGTCATCCTTTGCACGGATATCCTCACGCCACTCAAGGAAATATTTTTCTTTTGTTCCGATAGTGCCGTATTTCAGCCCCTCGGCTTCATTCCCTGCAAAAATCAACTGCACGGTATGAAAGAAATTCTGAATGTATTCTTTTTTCTGGTTGGTCAGACTCTGACGAATTCCTTCGCCAACGCTCACGCATGATCGTTTTAACTCAAAGACAGCTAACGCAATTCCGTTTATGTAGATCACCAGATCCGGTCTTTTGCGAGAATGGCCGTCATAGCACAGGGCTGTGACCTCTTCGGCCAAATAAAAATCGTTGTTTTCAATGTTATCCCAATCGATATAGTGAACAGTTTGGCGATTGTTCTTGTCGTCCTTCGCCCCCTGTCTGCCATACCTGAGAAGGGAATAAACGTCCTTGTTTACTTTGTATAGACTGTCCACCTGGTTACCGACCAGATTAGCCAGCTCAGACATGGCAATAGCTATCTGTTCTCTCTTGTAACCCCGTTTTTCCAGATTTGCTTTAAGAAGATCGGGGTTAATACATCTGTTATTTTGATCTTCCAGATTTCCCAAATACGTGTAACCGAGGTCACGAATCAGCCAGGACTTGACCTTGTTCTGCAGTTTTCGCTCCTTATCCACATTCGCCATTTTTGACCCCCTTACACTAATCTGACTCTTCCGGTTAACAGATCATTCATTGCGCCCTCTTTGAGCTGGGCGATTTTATTTCTTTCCTGTTCAAGCGAATTTATCTCATCGTCCATTGCTGTAAGAATAGAAGCGATAGCTTGCTGTTCTGCTTTGCAAGGCGGAACCTTGACTTCAAAATCTCTTAAGATTTTTTTGTTTAGCCCTCCGCGGCCTCCATCTCCAGATGACAGTTCTCTAAGAGCTTCGTATCCATCCTCAAGCGCATAGTACAAAAACATAAAATCTGTGTTTTCATTCGCTACCATAGCGGCTAAAGACTGATTTAAAGACATCTTGCTTTCAAGTACTGCAACTGTCCCTCGGGTCTTGCCTTGGCCAGCTAGTGCTACTATCACAGAACAGGGCGGAGCCATTCTGGCAGAAGAGTTCTTCAAGCCACTTTCAGTAATATAACTTGTAGGATTCACTATTTTCTTCTGATGAATTTCAGTTGAGGACAGCCAAGGAATAGTACCGCCCCAGTACTTATCTACTGATGTAGAAGGCGTACCTCCAGTAATAATTTGCTTGGTTAGCATTTCTAGTTTGCAAATTTCCCACTCTTCCTCAAACCCATCAAGCCTTGTTTGGCCCTTGACTAAATCTCCCAAGGCCCCATCACGGATGGCTTTTTTCTTTTCAATCAATTTGGTCAGGTTCTCGATATGCTCGTCAAAGGTTGAGAGCGTGTCAGAGATAGCTTGTTGTTCATCCACATTAATCAAGGGAAATGGAAAGTCTTCTGTGACTGATAGCGAAATTTGAGGAAAAGAGCTCCTGCCATCACCAGCATTTTTGAAATAGGCAACGTGATGTTTTAAGTAATAATATAAAAATTTGATATCATTTCGTCCGTCACTAACATATCCCCACATTTCATTTTTGAAGGTACACGGTTTTTCTGAATACAGAAAATCAATTATCCCTCTTGACTGAACAATCACGACTGGTGAAGTTATTATATTCACATTAGTTAGTTGTTGAGCCGAAGCTTTTGCTACAGTAGAGCCCCCAGCAAATATCGTGATTGCGCCTGTAGGCGAGTTGATTCTCCCCATTTCCCCAGCTGTAATAGCTGTGCCTGCAACACGAGTGAATTGTTTTTTTATGACACTCAATTTTGCGTCGCTTTCATAAGGATAAGTTACCATCTGTATCCCATCCTTTCCAAGGCAAGGTGGACTTTGTTTCTGGAATCTTGCGTCGTCTTTTCGAGCTCATCCAGGGTGTGTTCATAACGCTTGGAAATGGTAATAACTCGGCTCACGATTTCATTGAGAACCAGATCCATTTCGTTTGCGATATCGGTCGCAAGCCTGACAATCCATTTTTCATCAAAAAGCAGTCGTTTGATTTCATCTACCGACAAATCGCCGTATTGGACAGTCACTTTCTCATCAAGGCTGCCCTCCGCTTCCTTGATGCTCTTTTCCAGATCGTCCAATTCATCAGACCGTTCCTTATAGGAAAGTAAGGCCTCGTATTCTTCCAGATATTTCTCGGGAAGCTCAGCCTGACTTTTTGCCTCCTTGATCGCATTTTGGATTTTGGCTTTGCCAAGTTTTCCGTTTTTATTCCGAAGTTCAAATGAATCAAAGGCGTTATTTGTTAATACGAACTCTTCCGCTTTTTCTGGGCTTTGAGCAAACAGAACAAAGAGTTCATCCAGGAGAGCTGCAGCTTCTGAGACACGCTTATCATCCAGTTCTTTTAGCCTCTTATTTAAATCGGCTTTTGTAATGTTATCTCCAGCTTCATTCAGAACCTCTTGGTAAATACTGTCTTCGCCAGATTCCTCTTCTATGCGGTCCTGAAGTTCCGTACGAATCGCTTCGGCACCGGAATTTAAATCTTCAAGCTCTTTTACTTCAGACGAAAAGTATTCTCTTTCGATAATTTCTCGGGGGATAAGAGCCCCGTCAAAGGACTTTACCTTCGTCTTGTCATCGACTTGGATTGTTTCTCCGCTTTCGTCTTTCACCTTTTTTTGCCTGTATTCATATTCAATTTCGCGGCCGGCTTCGTAGCCTAATGCTTTGATCACGTACACGTCGTCCTGGAGTTTTTCATTCCAGTAGTTAAGCAGGCAGTCATAAACATCGTAATTGTCCAGAATAATCGCGCCTTCATATGCAAGCAAAAGTTTAAAGGCGATCTCTCGTATAAGGCCTTTAGGGTTCGTGTCTCCACTAATGTTAAGCAGGTCTGACTTAATCTCGTTTTTCCAGCCGTCAAAAATCGTATGCTTTTCAAGCTCAGATTCCTTGATGATGTTCGTATCGTTATAGACCGCTTCCTCGACTGACTCAGGAGACATGGCCAGTTCATAGACATCATGGTCAGCGTCGACAAGAGAAAAAACCTTTTCTTTTAAATTCGGAGAAACATTCCATAAATTCGCAAGCGAATCTATGTCATGCTTCGGTATGCCTCCTTTGAGGTGAGAGGCGATGTTTTGAGGCAGGGAATTATCAACTTTTTGAATGTACCGAGGCACATTCAAGTTGCCGTCATTTTGTTTTATTTCTTCGTTGCTCACGAACCTTGAATAACCTTCTATCTCAATACGGTTGTTGAAGGTTTGCACAATCTTTTCAATATCCTGCTCTCTCAGGCGGTTTTTACTGCCGTCTTTTTTAAATCCCTGACTGGCATCAATAAAGAAGATGCCTTTTCTTTCCTCAGCCTTTTCCTTGTCGATGACAATAATGCAAGCCGGAATGCCCGTTCCATAAAAGAGGTTGCCAGGAAGGCTCACAATGCCTTTGATGTATTTCCTTTTCAAGATTTCTTTACGGATGGTTTCCTCTGCATTGCCTCTGAACAAGATGCCGTGAGGCAGGATAATCCCGGCTTTACCGGTATTGTTTAAGGCTTTTAGCACGTGCAAAAACCAGGCGTAATCACCATTCTTTTCAGGTGGAATGCCATAGCCGTCAAACCTGCGGAATTTATCTTCACTCGGCTTAATGCCGTCGCTCCAATCTTTGTCAGAGAAAGGCGGATTCATGACGATAAAATCAAATTTTCGGAGCTCACCGAAATCGTCCGTGTGTTGAGGATCTGAGAGTGTATTGCCACTAAGAATTACACTGGTTCCTTTGTTATGCAGAATAAAATTCATCTTTGCCAAGCCCGCTGTGTCCGGGTATTTTTCCTGGCCATAGATGTCTACTATTGAATTACCCCTCTCATCGGTAGGAGCTTCGTCAGCTGCACGAATAAGGAGGGAGCCGCTTCCAGCTGCCGGATCGTGCAGAGTCCAGCGCTTTCCCGCTTCTTGCTTAATATTTCCGATGCCAATAAGCCTGGCTATCGTTCGAGAAACTTCACTCGGGGTATAGAACTGGCCTTTACTCTTGCCAGATTCCTGAGCAAACTTCATCATAAAGTACTCATAGGCATCGCCAATGATGTCATCACCGCTTGCTACGTTACTCTTGAAGTCAATCGCCGGATTTTCAAAAACAGCAATAAGCCCGGAAACTTTATCGACCAGCTCCTTGCCTTTACCGAGTTCATCAGGATTATTAAAGCTGACATCGGGAAGAAGGCCTTTTAGCCTGTTGTCTTCCAGGAATTTTTGAATGATGACATCGACTCTTTCACCGACATCGCTTTTTCCTTTTGCTTTGGCCAGATCATCAAAAGAGGCTCCCTCATTGACGGTAAATTCTGCAAATCTCTTACCTTTATATCGATCAGAAACGTATTTAAAGAACAGCAGAACAAGCACATAGTCCTTGTATCTTGAAGGCTCTACGCCACCTCTTAATTTATTGCATGCTTCCCATAGAATTGAATACAACTCAGATTTTTTCACTGCCATATCCTCAAATTACTCCTGATTATTATTTTTACTGTCTGCGGTTTTTTCACCATTGGAAAAGCCTGTTTTTTCGCCGATGCCTTCAACTTCCACGATATCGCTTATCTGGCAATTAAGGCTTTTACATAGACGAACAAGCACATCCATAGAAACATATTCATTTTTCCTCATTTTGGAGAATGTACTTGGCGCGATTTTTGTTTGCGATTGAACATCAGGGGCATCCAATTCGAGATCTATCATCCTCTTCCACAGTTTTTTATATGAAACATCCATGTTCTGCCTCCTCAGCATCAAAAAAACTCACTTAATTATACCATCTGCATTTTGTGTTTTCAATGGTTATTTCGCTTTTTAATGAATAGTTTCGATTACTCGAATATTTAACCTTCCTTGCCCTGAAGCCTAAAAAACTTCAGGGCTTTTTTACTCAAACCCAGCCTTTCTGTCCAAGGGGGAAGTGAGGGACACACAATACCAGCCCTTAGAACAGGAGGAAATGCTTATGAAAGCACGACAAGCAATGGACATGGAGCTAATCGGACTTCTGACCGCCATCAGCATCCTGTCCAAGCGAATGGCAAATGAACTGGTCAGAAATCGACAAACGAAGGAGGCAAGCTATGAGTCG
>JGI24712J26585_10002615_pt1 | contig 14613 bp, 13 predicted proteins | sample BioPla3DNA2_FD_26585 | JGI IMG/M metagenome (IMG submission 26585) | reverse complement strand
TAAACAAGCTTTTATATAGTTCATTTGAAGATATAAAGAGTATGAGAATCATGAATGATCTATTAAAAGATATCCATTATCTATTAGTTGATTATATTTTATATAATATTGATAGAAAAGAACTCAAATCTATGAACTTGTTAAAGATATGATATAAGGTTTAAAGCATACAAGTATTGACACAGAGAAGATTATTTGTTAGATTAAAACGTATAAGATAATAATATTATACTAAGACGAAGAATGAATTGATATTGCCTATTATAGAGAGTCTAGGATGGTGGAAACTAGATATAGATGTATTGATTTAGGCACTTCTGAGTATATGTTTTGAAGTGAGTACCTCTACGGGTATTAAATAGGGTGGAACCGCGGAATTTATTTTTCGTCCCTATAGCTATGTAGAGGTTTTTTTATTTTTAAGTTTAAATAAAATTGAGGAGGGTTACTATGTTATTTCAGGATTTAATGCTGAAATTACTTAACTATTGGGGTGAAAAGGGCTGCTTAATAATGGAGCCATATGATATTGAAAAGGGGGCTGGGACTATGAATCCTCATACTTTCCTAAGGGCTTTAGGACCAGAACCATGGGAAGTAGTATACGTCGAGCCTTCTAGACGTCCTGCAGATGCTAGATATGGAGAGAATCCAAACAGGCTTTATCAGCACCATCAGTTACAAGTAATATTAAAACCATCACCAGACAATGTACAGGATTTATATTTGGAGAGTTTAAAGGCTATAGGNATAGATCCACACAAACACGATATAAGATTTGTTGAAGATAACTGGGAATCACCAACATTAGGGGCATGGGGCCTAGGTTGGGAGGTTTGGCTTGATGGTATGGAAATTACACAATTTACATATTTTCAACAAGTTGGTGGAATTGATTGTGAGTTAGAATCGGCAGAGCTTACATATGGGCTTGAAAGAATCGCAATGTATTTACAAGATGTAGATAATGTTTTTGATATAAAGTGGAATGAAAACATGCGATATGGTGATATATTCAAAAATGCTGAATATGAACATTCAGTCTATAGTTTTGAAGAAGCAGATGTAGAAGTGTTAAAAGGGCTGTTCAATACTTATGAAGAAGAAGCCAAAAAGGCAATAGCTCTTGATTTGGTAATACCAAGCTATGATTTTGTTTTAAAATGCTCCCATGCTTTTAATATACTAGATGCTAGGGGTGCAATTTCTGTATCTGAGCGAACTTACTATATAGGAAGAGTCAGAAGTATTGCTAAATTAGTTGCATCAGCTTTTTTAAAGCAAAGAGAAGAAATGGGGTTTCCTCTATTGAAGAAGGATGGTGAATTAAATGAATAAGAAATATCTTCTAGAAATAGGTGTTGAAGAAATGCCAGCTAGATATATAGCTGACACTATAAGCCAAATGAAAAACAATGCTGAAGAACTATTAAAAAAGGAAAGAGTTGAATATTCAAGCATTGATATATATACAACTCCAAGAAGACTTTCAATGATTATACAAGGCTTAGAAGAAAAGCAAGACACAATAGAAGAAAAGGTAAAAGGTCCTTCAAAGAAAATTGCATATGACGAAGATGGTAATCCTACAAAGGCTTTTTTAGGCTTTATGAGAGGTCAAAGAGTAGATATGGATTCAATATTTATTGATTTAGTTAATGGCGAGGAATATGTTTTTGCAAAGATAATTAAGAAAAGCAAATCATTAGAGGAAATACTATCAACAAATATGCCAAATTTTATTAGGCTTATTAATTTTCCTAAGACTATGAAATGGGGCGGTAAGAACCTAAGATTTGCTAGACCTATTAGATGGATAGTTTCAATTCTTGAGGATAAGGTAGTTCCTTTTGACTTAGAGGGAATTGAGGTTTCAAATACTACAAGGGGTCATAGAGTTCTAGGTAATAGTAATATAGTGATAGATAATGTGGAAAATTATCCCAAACTATTAAGAGACAACTATGTAATTGTTGATCAAAAAGAACGTAAAGACATCATTAAATATGGATCTGAAAGATTAGTTAAAGAAAAAGGTGGGACTATACAGTATGATGATGAACTATTGGATGAAATCACAAATATTGTAGAATATCCTACTCCTATAATCGGAAGAATTAAAGAGGAGTATCTGAGTCTTCCTGCTGATGTAATAACAACTCCTATGAAGGATCATCAAAGATATTTTCCAGTAGTTGATGATAGGGATAGGTTGTTGCCATATTTTATTACTGTAAGGAATGGTAATGATGAGCATTCAGACATTGTAGTAAAGGGAAATGAAAAAGTACTCGGAGCAAGGCTTGAAGATGCTAAATTCTTCTATAATGAGGATATAATCAAACCACTAGAGGATAATGTGGAAAAATTAAAACATATAGCCTTTCAAGAAAAGCTAGGCACATTATACGACAAAACAATGAGGATACAAAAATTAGCTGTTAAGATTGGTCAATATTTAGAAGTTGGGGAAGAAACAGAAAAGATTATAGAAAGAGCAAGCTATCTTTCAAAAGCTGATTTAGTCACCAAAATGGTTAGTGAATTTACAGAATTACAAGGTAAAATGGGTATGGAATACGCAATTAAGTCCGGTGAGAATGAGATAGTAAGCCTGGCAATATTTGAGCAATATTTACCAAGACACTCGGGAGATCAATTGCCAACTACTACATCAGGAGCTATATTATCAATAACTGATAAATTAGATACCATTGTAGGATTGTTTGCAATCGGAATTCAGCCAACAGGTTCTCAAGATCCATTTGCTTTAAGAAGAAGTGCACTAGGAATCATTAACATTATATTAGATAAGCAGTTGAATCTATCTTTATCAGAAATAGTGGACTTTGCTTTATATATATATGTTGATGAAAATAGTTTGGCCTTTGACTATAATAAAGTTAAATCAGATATAATGGAATTCTTCATTGGTAGAGTAAAAGCTATGTTCTTAGATATTGGGATAAGATATGATATAATAGACTCAGTAATAAGTACTAAGTCTGATGATGTATATGATATGAAAATTAGAGCACTTAAGTTAAATGATTGGCTAATTAAAGATGATGTTCACCATATATTATCAGTCTTTAATAGACTATCGACTCTTGCTATTAAGACCGAAAATGATGAAGTAAAAAGAGATTTATTTACAAATGAAGAAATAGAATTGTACGATAGTTTTAACAATATTGAGGAAAAAACCCTTTGGTTGATAGATAGGAAGGAATATGACAAGGCCTTAGACCTGCTGACTACATTAAAAGAACCAATAGATAATTTCTTTGATAATGTTATGGTAATGGTTGAAGATGAAGACCTTAAAAATAATAGACTTGGGCTCATTAGGAAAATATATAATCTTATGATGAAAGTATGTGATTTATCACAGGTGTTAGATAAATAGTACTTGCTATAGAAAAAGGTGGTGAAGTAAAATCCAATTCAGTGAGAGGCAAGAAAGAATTATAGAAATAGTTAAGGATAATCAGCCTATTACAGGTGAAGCAATTGCCAATAAATTAAAATTAACAAGGGCTACATTGAGACCTGACCTGTCCATATTAACTATGTCAGGGATATTGGATGCCAAGCCAAAGGTAGGCTACTTCATGACTGGAAAAACGAGATCAAGTTATGTTTCAGATACTATAAAGGATATATCTGTAAAGGATGTAATGAGTGTACCTGTAGTATTAGATGAATCAACAAATCTATATGATGCAGTGGTATTTATGTTTGTAGAAGATGTAGGTTCTATTTATATAACAAATACTGGATTTTTGACAGGAGTTGTATCTAGAAAAGATTTGCTTAAAAGTGCAATTGGTGGAACAGACTTACACAAAGTACCGATTGGGATGATAATGACCAGAATGCCAAATGTAATCTATGTTACTCAAGACGATAGTGTATTAAGTGCTGCAGTAAAAATTATAGAGCATGAAATTGATGGCTTACCTGTAGTTGAAATAGTGGACGAGGAAAATAAAAACTTAAAGGTAATCGGACGGATTTCTAAAACTACTATTACAAGGTTATTTGTAGAATTGGGAAATGAGTTATAGGAGGAAAATTATGGATGAAAATTTAACTATATACGTTTTGTCGGACTCCATCGGTGAAACTGGTGAATTAATTGCTAGAGCTGCTGTCAGGCAATTTAAATCAACTAATTATGAAATAAAAAAGTTTCCCTTTGTATCTAAAAAGGAAAAGATTAAAGAAATTTTACTAGATGCAAAAGAAGTATCAAGTATTGTTATATATACAACTGTTAATGAAGAAAATAGAGATTATATTGAATTATTGGGTAAAGAATATAATGTACTTACAGTCGATGTACTGACACCACCTCTAGATGCTATAGAAAAAATTGTAGGTTTTCCACCTAAACGTGAAGCTGGTTTAATAAGACGACTTGATGAAAACTATTTTAATAAAGTAGAAGCTGTTGAATTTACAGTTAGATATGATGATGGGAAGGATCCTAGGGGTATAAAAAAAGCAGATATTTGCTTAATAGGAGTTTCAAGAACATCGAAAACGCCTCTGAGTATGTACCTGGCACATAAGAATTATAAAGTTGCAAATGTTCCTTTGGTACCAGAAGTATCAGCTCCTAAAGAACTATTTGAAAAAGATAATAGAAGGATATTTGGCCTGATAGCAAATCCTGAAAAACTAATTGAAATAAGAAGAGAAAGACTGAAGGCTCTTGGTTTAGACGATTCAGCCCATTATGCAAATGTTGAGAGAATTAGGGAAGAGATTGAATACTCAAAAGAAATTATGGAGAAGTTAAATTGTAAGGTAATAGATGTATCGAGTAGAGCTATTGAAGAAACTGCAATAATTATTTTAGAAGAAATGATTAAGGATTTTGGAGATAATATGATATAATGAAGTGTTGTGAACAACACTTCATTTTGTTTCATAAAAACATGTGAATAAACACTTGAGTAATAAGAAGAAAAAATATTTATTATTTATGAAGGATTATTGACTTTTATGTTGTATATATAATATATACGAGTTTTACAAAAGGGGCAATAACTTATGGAAATAAGAAAACAATATGAAGAATTTGAGGAAACAAATTTATCTAAATATGCTATGTTGAGCAAAAATTCGATGGGAAGAGAACAAGCAGAAGAACAATGTACTATCAGAACTGTTTTTCAAAGAGATAGGGATAGAATTATCCATTCTAAGTCCTTTAGAAGGTTAAAACATAAGACACAAGTTTTTATTGCACCTGAAGGAGATCATTTTAGGACAAGACTTACTCATACTCTTGAAGTTGCTCAAATTGGTAGAACTCTTGCAAGAGCTTTAAAGCTTAATGAAGATTTAATAGAAGCTATGGCCTTAGGTCATGATTTAGGACATACTCCCTTTGGACATACTGGAGAAAAAGTATTAAATGAATTACATCCAAATGGGTTTAGACATAATGAACAAAGTATAAGGGTTGTTGACCTATTAGAAGGGAAAGAAAAGAGGATAGGCCTGAATTTAACATATGAGGTAAAAGAAGGTATTTTAAATCATAGTGGAAATAGGGTTAGTGAAACATTAGAGGGAAGAATTCTAAAGTACGCAGATAGAATTGCCTATATTAATCATGATATAGATGACGCCATAAGAGCGCATATTATAAAACAATCAGATTTACCAGAGGATTGTCTTGAGGTTCTAGGCAAGACACATGGAGTACGGATTAATACTATGATACATGACATTATTGAAACTAGCTACAATACCAATTCAATATCCATGAGTAAAGAAATTGGAGAAAAAACAAATAAGTTAAGAGACTTTATGTTTGAAAATGTTTATTTAAACAAAAAGGCAAAATCAGAAGAAAATAAAGTGGAGCATATAATTAAAGAATTATATAAGTATTATTATGAAAACAACAATAAGATTCCTCAGGCTCATTTGAGTATATATGAAAATATAGAAGCAAACATTGAAGATATAATTTGCGATTATATAGCTGGAATGACTGATAGATACGTGATTAATGTTTTCAATAACATTTTTATCCCAAAACGTTGGGAAATATTTTAAGAAAAAAGAAGGATTTTTGAAATATGTGTCGAATACTAATATGTCGAATAATAAAACAATATAAGAAATGGTAGGTGTTTGTAGGTGATAATATGACTTATATTAATGATGAAATAATTGAAAATATTAAGGAAAATAGCGATATTGTAAGTATAATTTCTGATTATATTCATTTAAAAAAGTCAGGCTCAAATTATGTAGGTTTGTGTCCCTTTCATAATGAAAAGACTCCCTCTTTTACAGTATCATCAACTAAACAGATTTTTCATTGTTTTGGATGCGGAGAAGGTGGGGATATATTAAAGTTTATAATGAAAAAAGAAAATGTTGATTTTCCTGATGCAATAAAATTATTAGCCAATAAGTTGGGAATAGAAATAGATATAGAGGATACTAAAAATTCTACTAACAAGGATGAGAAGGAAAAAATTTACGAAATTAATAAGGAAGCTGCTAGGTATTTCTTGAATACTTTAGAGCGTAACAAGACTCCATTGGATTATTTAGCCATTAGATCAATTAGTAAGAAGACTAGGAGGCAATTTGGCCTTGGATACGCTTTAAATAGTTGGGATAGCTTGTACAATTATCTAAAATCTAAGAGTTTTTCTGATGCAGAAATTGAAAAGGCTGGACTCATAGGAAAAAGAGATAATAACAATGGCTACTATGATAAATTTAGAAATAGAATAATGTTTCCTATTATTGATACAAGAGCCAGGGTCATAGGATTTGGTGGTAGAGTAATGGATCAAAAGATGCCAAAATATTTGAACTCGCCAGATACTATAGTCTTTAGTAAAGGTAATCACCTATATGGCTTAAATCTTGTAAGTAAATATTCTAACAGAAAAAGAATCCTATTAGTAGAAGGATATATGGATGTAATTTCATTATTTAACAGTGGAATTAATTATGCTGTTGCAAGTCTAGGAACTGCACTTACTGAGAGGCAAAGTAAAATAATAAAACGCTATGGTGATGAGGTATATGTTTGCTATGATTCAGATGCTGCAGGTATAAAAGCGACTTTAAGAGCAATAGATACTATGTTAAAGGTTGATTTGAATCCAAAAATTTTGTTGCTACCTGATGGTATGGATCCTGATGACTATATTAAGAGGTATGGACCTCTAGAATTTGAAAAACTTTTTGTTAATGCATATAACTATATTGATTTCAAAATTCATCAATTAAAAAGTGAATATAAAATAGATACATTAGAAGGAAAGATAAAATTCACAACAGAGGTTGCAAAGATTATAAGAAATGTTAAAAGCCCTATTGAACAAGACATTTATATAGACAAGATTTCCAAAGAAGTGGGAATAACAAGAGAGGCTATAGAAAAGGAAATTAGGGGTAATAATTATAATAAGAAATCATTTAATTATAAGAATAAAGACATAAGTGAAATTAAGCCAGTTAAAAGTGCATTGCCTCCTGCTTATTATAAAGCAGAAATAGAGCTAATAAAGTTTATGATAAAGGAAAAAGATTATTATCATTATATTATAGAAAGATTATCAATAGATGATTTTAATAGTAAAGAATGCATAAATATATATAAGCAATTAAATATTCTTTATGGTAGTCAGGAAATTATAGATGAAAAGGTATTATTTAACAAGATATTGGAAATACCTAATTTAAACAAGAATTCAATAGATTCCATATTTAGTAATTCTACAAAGTATCAAGCAAGGGATATTGAAAATATAATAGATGATTTAATAAAAACAGTTACAACTAACAATTTATTAATGAAAAGAGATAAAATGCTTAAAGAAATCGAAGAATTAGAAAAAAAATCTAGGAATGCTATAGAGGATGAAAAGTTTAAGCAATTATGTTTAGATTTAATACATTTAAATAACAAAATTAATCTAGATAATTAGTAGGGAGGCCACGATGGAAGATAATAAGAAAAATCTAGAGATTAATAATAAACAAACAGCTGAAAGTAAACTATTAACAAAGGGCAAAAAGGTAGGCTTTTTAAAATATAAGGAAATTATGGATACTTTTGAGAAAATTGCCCTAGAACCAGAAGAGATTGATGAAATATATCAAAAACTAGAGGATTCAGGTATTGAGATTATGGGCGATAAAGAAGATGAAGATGCCTTATTGTTAGTAGATGATGATGAAGACAGCGATCCAGAAGAGGATATTGATGTGGATAAGGAGTTAGAAGAGTCCAAAGAAAAAGAAATCTCAGTTCCTAAAGGGGTTAATGTTGATGACCCCGTAAGAATGTATTTAAAAGAAATTGGGAAAATTCCACTTCTTAGTCCTGAAGAAGAAGTTGAGCTTGCTAAGAGAATGGAAGCAGGGGATGAGTATGCTAAGAAAAAATTAGCGGAAGCAAACCTTAGATTAGTAGTAAGTATTGCCAAGAGATATGTGGGCAGAGGAATGCTCTTCTTAGATTTAATCCAAGAAGGAAATCTAGGATTGATGAAGGCTGTTGAGAAATTTGAATATAAAAAAGGGTTTAAATTTAGCACCTATGCAACATGGTGGATAAGACAAGCGATAACTAGAGCTATTGCAGATCAAGCAAGAACTATTAGAATACCAGTTCATATGGTTGAAACAATCAATAAATTAGTTAGAGTTCAAAGGCAATTAGTTCAAGAACTTGGTAGGGATCCAACACCTGAAGAAGTAGGTAAAGAAATGAGTTTGGATGTTGAGAGAGTTAGGGAGATTATGAAAATAGCCCAAGAACCAGTTTCCTTAGAAACACCTATTGGTGAAGAAGAAGATAGTCACTTAGGAGATTTTATTCCTGATGAAGACGTACTTGCTCCCGCTGATGCTGCAACTTTCACTATGCTAAGAGAGCAACTTATTGAGGTCTTGGATACTTTAACTCCTAGAGAACAAAAAGTTTTAAGGCTTAGATTTGGCCTAGATGATGGTAGAGCAAGAACTCTAGAAGAAGTAGGTAAAGAGTTTGATGTAACTAGAGAGAGAATAAGACAAATCGAAGCTAAAGCATTAAGAAAGTTAAGACATCCAAGTAGAAGTAAAAAATTGAAAGATTTTCTTGAATAAAGATTCGTTTCTATAGCGAATCTTTAATTTTGGAAAGGAAAGTAAAGATGAATAATAAGTTATCAGAGAGATTATATGCTATCACAAAATTTGTAGCTAGAAATTCAATTGTGGCTGATATAGGAACCGATCACGGTCAGATTCCTATGTATTTAATAGAAAACAATATAAGTAAGCGAGTAATAGCTTCAGATATAAGTCAGGGCTCTCTAAATAAAACAATTAATTATATAAAGGAGCTAAAAGTATCTGATAAAATAATAGCTAGACTAGGGGATGGATTAGAAATCATCAAACCCTTTGAAGTTGATACTGTAATAATTGCTGGTATGGGAGGCTTACTTATTAGGGATATTCTATCAAAAGATATTGAACTCACAAATTCAATTACAAATTTTATTCTACAACCTATGGTTGCAACTAAAGAGTTGAGAGAGTATCTATATAATAACAATTTTAAAATAATTGATGAAGAATTAGTTTTAGAAGACAATAAATATTATGAAATAATATATGCTAAGAGAGGCAAAGATATAGTTGAAAAAGAAATATATTATGAAATTGGCAAGAAAATTATTGAGAAAAACCATCCTTTGTTGAAGAGTTTTATAGAGTATAAGATTAATAAACAGTCTTCGATTATTAAGGAGTTAACAGGTATAAATACAGATAAGGGTAAAATAAGATTAGAAGAAATTGAAGGATTGATAAGTCAGTACAAGGAGGTATTAAAAATAGTTGAAGGCTAAGGAGATAATAGCTATATTAAACCGAATTGCCCCCCAGAAGCTTATAGATAGTTGGGATAATACAGGCTTTCAAATTGGAGATGATGAAAAAACCATAAAGAAAATCATAATAGCTCTTGATTTGGATGATATTCTTGCGGATAAAGCTATAAAGGAAGATTATCATATGATAATTACCCATCATCCTTTAATTTTTAAATCTCTAAAAAATATTAACAATAATGACTATCTAGGAAGATTAATTATGAAACTTATATCAAACGACATAGTTGTATACAATGCTCACACAAATTTGGATTTGGCTAATGGTGGTGTAAACGATGAGTTTGCTAGATTAATGAATTTACAGAACATAAGGCCATTAAGCCAAGTGATAATAGATGATGAAAAATATGGATATGGACGAATAGGAGAAGTTGAAGCTACAGACTTATTAGCGGTTGTCAACACAATTAAATCCAAATTATCCGTAGATGATATAAGAGTTTATGGAAACAAAGATACTATTCAAAGAATAGCAGTTTGTGGTGGAAGTGGGTCTGACTTTATTAGGGATGCTTTTGAAAATAATGCAGATATGTATATTACAGGGGATATTAAATATCATGATGCCCAAATAGCTTTGCAACTTGGACTTGTTTTAGTAGATGCTGGACACTTTCACACAGAGAAGATTATATTACCAAAATTGAAGGACATGCTATTAAAAGAAGTAGATGCTCATGTTGAGATTGATGTTTACATGGATACAAGCGTAAAATACAAAATTCACTAGTATGAAGAAATACTACCAATAAAGTAATCTTGTAAAACAATGAGAAATTTGATATACTTATCTTCTCAAAGAGTAGATTGTTTGGTCGCGTGCTTAGGCATGAGGAAAGTCCGTGCTCCACAGAGCAAGATGCTGGATAACACCCAGTGGGGGTGACCCTAAGGATAGTGCAACAGAAATATACCGCCTAATTCTATTAGGTAAGGATGGAAAGGTGTGGTAAGAGCGCACCAGCATTTAGGTGACTAAATGGCTATGTAAACCCCATCTGGAGCAAGACCAAAAAGGAACAGAAAAAGGCAGCTGCTCGTTGCCGTTCCAATGGTAGGTCGCATGAATCTATTGGCAACAATAGATCTTAGATAGATGACCATATAAACAGAACACGGCTTATAGATTTACTCGACTAAAATGACAAAAACCTTGTATTTCACAGGGTTTTTTGTTTTTGTTTTCTCCTATTTTTACAGTTTCATTTATGATACTATCTAATCAATGAAAATTATGACAGAATCTTTTAATAGTAACGATTGTGTTTATCTTTTGGTTTTATAATATGATTGATTTATTTTTACTAGTTCTTTTGAGGAGTTATTGACTCAGGGCTTAATGGAAGCTGGATTTGATGTTAAAATGAGTGAAATATAAACTAGTTGAAGTTCAGACAGAGGATAGAATAAACAAGTAGTAATCTTGTAAGAATAGGTTATAATTATGTAAAAGAATATATAATTGTCACATATGTTGACGATTTTAATGCAAGAAATTAGAATCTCTGTTAATTATGTGACAAAGATTCTTTAAATATGGTACAATATCCCTGAGGAAAAATTAAAGCATAATATTATAGGAGGTATTCTAATGAGTCAAATATTAAAGGGTAATGTAGTTGCAGCAAAGCTTAAAGAAGAGATGAAAGAAAGAATTGCAAAGCTCAATGAAAATGGAAAGCAACCTAAATTAGGTATTGTTAGACTTGGAAATGATCCTAGTGATGTTTCTTATGAAAAAAGTATAATTAAGAATTGTGATGCACTGGGAATAGAAACCGAAGTATTCGAAAAGGATGCTAATATGACCACTGATGAACTAGCTGACTTCATATCTGAATTAAACGATAATGATAGCATTTCTGCCATGATAATGTTTAGACCTCTTCCTAAGCATATTGATGAAGAGGTAATTAGAAATACTATCAAACCATCAAAGGATGTTGACTGTATGCATCCATTAAATCTTGAAAAGATTTTTGAAGGAGACATGAGTGGATTTGCACCAGCTACTCCAAAAGCAGCAATGGAAATACTATTATACAACAATATCGATTTGGAAGGGAAAAATGTTGTTGTAATAAATAGATCTATGGTTGTTGGTAAGCCTTTAGCTATGATGTTATTAGAAAAAAATGCGACAGTAACTATTTGTCATTCTAGAACTAAGGACCTAAAAGAAATAACTAAAAAGGCTGATATTGTTATCCCTGCACTAGGAAAACCAAAATTCTTCACAATGGATTACTTTACTGAAGAATCAATAATTATTGACGTAGGAGTAAGCATGACAGAGGATGGGAAACTAAGTGGTGACGTTGATTATGAAAATGTGGCAGACAAAGTGAAAATGATTACTCCAGTACCTGGTGGTGTAGGTAGTGTTACTACAACAATCTTGTTAAATCAAGTTGTATATGCTTGCGAAAATAATTAATTAAGAAATAGAGTCTAATAGACTCTATTTTTTCTACAAAAATAGTCATAATTCTTTGAAGGAGAAAATATATCGGATATTGAATATATAAGGAGATAAAAATGTCCGCCTAATAAATAAAGTTGTGGTTTTAGGGTGATTAATTCTTATCGAAATATAGTAATAAAACTAAAGGAGGGAAAATCTTGGGATATACTATAGAAATTAAAAAACCCAATCTAATTGTACACTTTTATGGAGAATTAGATCATCATATTACTGAAAAGTCTAGATTGTTAATAGATCAAAAATACAAAGATAATAATCTAAGGAATATCATTATAGACCTGACTCAGTTAACTCTCATGGATAGTTCAGGCATTGGACTTGTAATGGGAAGATATAAACTCGTTAATTCTAATGGTGGTAGAATAGTATTAGTAAGTTCTAATACTTATATTGATAGAATTATAAAGATGTCAGGATTATTGAAAATTATTGAAGTATATATGCGTTTAGAAGACGCATTAACAAACTTAGAGAGGTGATAACTATGGATAAAAACTATATGCGGTTAGAATTTTCCAGCAAATCTAATAATGAATCTTTTGCAAGAGTTGTAGTAGCAGCTTTTGCTTCACAATTAGACCCTACATTGGAAGAGTTATCAGATATTAAAACTGCAGTATCAGAAGCTGTAACAAATGCAATTATTCACGGCTATGAATTAGGACAAGGTATTATTATAATAGAGGCAAAAATTGAGAATGATACTGTTGAGATACAGATAATCGATAATGGTAAGGGAATAGCAGATTTAGAGCAAGCCATGGAACCTTTTTATACTTCTAAACCAGATTTAGAAAGATCAGGGATGGGTTTTACTGTAATGGAAACATTTATGGACGAATTGATAGTTGAGAGTACTAAAGACATTGGTACAAAGGTCATCATGAGAAAGAAAATTGATCGCTCTATAGATAAGGAGTAGGTAATATGAACTTAGGGGGAGAAGGGAATAGATTGTTATCTCACGTAGAAACTATAGAGCTGATTAAAAGAGCACAAAGTGGTGATAGCAAAGCGAGAGAAACATTAGTAGAATCAAATTTAGGCCTAGTTAGATCAGTACTGAGGGGATTTTTGAATAGAGGTCACGATGTTGAAGATCTTTTCCAAATTGGTAGTATAGGATTACTGAAAGCTATAGATAAATTCGATATATCCTACGATGTGAAGTTTTCAACATATGCAGTACCAATGATTATTGGTGAAATTAAAAGATTTCTTAGGGATGATGGGATAATAAAGGTAAGCAGATCTCTTAAACAAATCGCTGGAATGGCAAAGCAAGCAGGAGAAAAGCTATATAAAATTTTAGGCAGAGAGCCTAGCATACAAGAAATATCAGAAGAAATTGGTGTGGAAAAGGAAGAAATAGTAATGGCTCTAGAATCATCTTATCAACCAGAATATCTATATGAAATTGTTTATCAGAATGATGGTTCTCCACTATACTTAATAGATAAAATTAATTTAGAAGAGGACCAACCTACAGATGTATTAGATAGTATTGTTTTAAAAGATGTAATAAGCCAGCTTAAACCAAGGGATAGACAAATCATAGTATTAAGATATTTTCAAGATAAAACACAGGTAGAAGTTGCAAATGTGTTGGGTATATCACAAGTTCAAGTATCAAGGATAGAAAAGAGAATAATAGGAGAAATGAGGAAATTTCTAGCAAAGGCATGATATGCCTTTTTTTTGTATGAAATTTCGTTTATAGTCAATAATATTATCTAGGTGATGATATTGAAAACTATTAGTTTTATAAAAATAGTAATTTTTGGAANGCTTATTTTGCTCATTTCATCAATAATAGCCTTTAATATTGTATCCAGTAATTCAGATGAGATTCCAAGTAGGGCTACTCTGGTAAAAAAAGATCAAGATAGGTATTGATAATTATGGATAAAGAAAAAGTGTATATAGTTCTAAGAGAAAAGTTAACTTTAGATACCGAAGATTACATATGTGTAAAAGATATAGGAAAGGTATATTGTTTAGAGGAAAAGATAAGAAAGCCTATTGAGAATATTCAAGTATATGCTAGTTCTTCTATTGAAACTTGGGACTTAATTGATCCGACTCTAATTGCTGAAAAGATAATGGATAGGATTACTAATATAGATTTGAGTTTTCTTGGTGCTTCAGATGTTCTATTAGAAATCAAGTCCAAAGAAAAAGAAAATAAAGTAT
>JGI24712J26585_10002612_pt1 | contig 14623 bp, 26 predicted proteins | sample BioPla3DNA2_FD_26585 | JGI IMG/M metagenome (IMG submission 26585) | reverse complement strand
AATCAATGGTGAAAGTGGGTATTCCGGTGAGAGATATATTGCTGGAACTAAATGCACTTTTGTCCACGGTCTACTCACCAAAATAGGATAACTAAATCTTGACAAAGTGCAAAATTTGTAATATACTAATATTAATAGCATTAATAAAGAATAAGGAGTATATTATGAAAAAAGCAATGGTTAAAGGTATAGCCAGTTTAATTACAGTAGGTGCAATAGTAGGTTTTAGCCTTAGAAACGCAAACAATGATAGTAAAGAAAGTGAGGGAATTGTTTTGACAGCTAGTACAACAGAACAAGTGACAGAGCCAAAAGAAAGCGAAACGTCACAAGCAACAACTGCTGCCACGCAAGTAGTAAAGCCAGCACAAGAAACAGAGGTTTCTTTTGCCCCAGTAGACGAAGGCGGGATAACCAATTTCACATACACCGTTAACACAGATGTTGTAAATGTTGAATTTAGTGAAATTAAATTTAACACAGAGATTAATGAAATTTATTTTTATCATAGATTTGGCTATAACGAAAATGATTACTTAGTGCCAACAAACATTAAAATAGTGGATGGTGCGGGTAATGAGGGGTATAAACGTTCTTTCGGAAATACCCAATCAGGATGTTTTGGCTTAGACCTCACGCAAAAGCAGTATATCATATGGTATGAATTTGCCGACAATCCTGATATAGGCATACTTAGAGTAGATATTACTTTGCCATAAAACCAAACAAAATTAAATGGAACAAACACTAGTTAAACTGGAGAATGCTCTTTTTATTGCACTAAAAACAGAAAGGAAAACACATGAAATTCATTTACACAGAAGAACAAATCAATATGATTGTAAGTTGCCTTAACAGTTTGGCGATTACAGGCATGGACAATGCGAAAAAACTAGGCTTGGTAGCACAAACGCTAGACCAAGCCGAAAGAGTGGAAGAAAAAGAGGAGCAAAAGGAAACAGGGAAATAAAAAATAAATATAACAGAGGTAAAGTATGGACAGTACAATAGTAGTATCGCTCATCACTTTAATTGGGGTAATCATCACAAGTGTACTTAGTTTTTTCGCAATGAGAAAAGAAAGTGCTGATAACTTCAAACTTTTCATTTACCGGGTAGAACAACTGGAAAAGAAAGTAGAAAAGCATAATTCAGTGGTGGATAGAACNTACAAGCTTGAGAAAAATCAAGATGTATTGGAGGAACAAATCAAAGTCGCTAACCAACGAATAGATGATTTAGAAAAATATACGGATTAAACAGAAAGGAATTGTTATGAACTGGAAAAGAAAAATAACATCACGCAAGTTTTGGATATCGGTCGCAAGCTTTGTAGCTATGCTTTACACTGCTTTTGGAGGAACAGAAAGCGATGCAATGCAAATCACAGCCTTAATTATGGCAGGAGCAACTGTTATCGGTTATACAATCGGCGAGGGATTGGCTGATAGCTCCGATACATACGAAGTTAAAGAGGAGGAATAATGGCTACTGTAATAGATGTATCTTATCATCAAAATAAAATGGACTTCTCAAAAGCAAAGTCAAGTGGAATTAAAGGCGTTATGCTTAGAGCGTCTTACGAAAACAGCACAGATACGAAATTTGAAAAGTTTTACAATGACGCAAAANCACAAAACTTTGACTTTGTCGGCTGTTATGTTTATTCAACTTGTTTTTGGAAAGATAGAAACAAGGGAGATTATAAAAAAGCAGTTGAACTTTTAAATCGTGATACACAGCACGTTTTGAGCATAGTTAAAGGCAAGGGGATAAATTACATTGCTCTCGACCTAGAATTCAACCAGACAGCCACTACAACGTTTAGCAAGGCACAAATCACCGAACTAGTAAACTTGTTCGCCGATAAAGTTAAAAAGGCAGGATATATCCCTTTGTTTTACAGTTTCGCAGACTTTTTTATCAGTTACGTTAATTGGAAAGATATTAAATGCGACTTCTGGGTAGCGTACACTGTTGATACTGGCGATAAGAACAAATTCCCTGATACAAATTACGGCAAACTCATGAAAGAAATGGGGAGCAANCTCAAACTTTGGCAATATTCCCACACTGGAACGGGGAAAACTTACGGTGCTGACGGTTGGCTGCCAAACCATGTTGACCTTAACTATGACTACATAGAAATCGTTAAGGAAAGCAAGCCNTCTGTTGACGANAAACAAACAGAAACACTAACACCAAAACCAACAGCAATCAAAACAATCAAAGTCGGCGATAAGGTTATTTTAAACGGCTACTTATTCAGTTCCTCTTTCGGTGCAGGCAGAGGGCAAGTGAGAAAAGGAACAACTCACACTGTTACTAGAATTGCCGATACCAAAAGAACTTCACCTTATTTGTTAGACAACGGCTTAGGCTGGGTTAGAAAGCAAGATTTAACTTTGGTTAATCAGACAGAAAAGACAAAGGCAAAAGAAAACACAAAAATTAAACCGATAATTAGTAAAATAAAAGTTGGCGATACTGTGACGGTAAAAAACAGTTCTAAAACATATGACGGAAAAAACTTCGCTGAATGGGTAACAGACGGCAAGACAAAATTCAAAGTTTTAGAAATTAAAGGCAACAGAGTTGTGATTGGCAATTCAAAAGGCGAAGTAACAGGAGCAATAAAAGATACAAACTTAAACAAAGTATAATTTGTGAAAGAAACAGCGCATGTTTTACACCGCAAAAAAGCTACTATATCAAGAATAGTAGCTTTTATTCTTTTTTATTTTATTAAACAAAAGTAAAAGCCTCAATCAAACTGAGGGCTTGCCCCACTTCTCCAGTTAAAGAAACCCTTTTTCCCATCATTCCGTCAGGTTCACGAGCAATTTCTTTATATGTAACTTTTTCGCATGAACTTTTATAATCTTTTTTTAATTTTTCTGTGNCTATTGTTGTTACTGGAGTTGTTTCTACTTTTTTAGCAGTTGTTGTTGTTTTTGTTGTCGGCTCAGCTGTTTGCTCACTCGTGCTTGACGTTATCTCGCCAGACGGCGAACACGACCCTAAAACAAAAACCGTTGCAATCAATAAAACAACAAANTTTTTCATAAATTGTTTCCTTTCAACTTGTTCATATTGACAAACTAATATGAACGTTGTATAATGTATTTAATAAGCTTGGTATTAGAGGAATTAATCTCCTCTTGAATTTCCAAGTATTTTTTGGTACTATTGAATTAGGCGGGAAAATCACCAAGAAAGAGGTGTTTAATTTGGAAAACGGAAAGCAAATGAGTGTTGATGAAATGCTAGAAATTTTAAGTGAAGAAAGAAAAGCGGAGCTAATAGAGGTAATAGACAGCTTGCTTGTTGATGACAAAGAAAACACCGTCCTAACCCTTGCAACTTAATTGCAGGGGCTTATTTATCTTTTTCTATCATTCTTCTCATTAAATCTAACACTAACTCCTTATCTTTTTCAGATAGGGAGTTTAATTTTGTTTTGATTTCCTTGTCTTGCTCACTTTCTAATCTCTCGTCTTTTAAGTGGACTTTGTTTCCTAACAAATCGTCAACCGATATGCCGAAATAGTCTGAAAGTTTTTTCAAGTTCACCGCCGATGGGGTTACACCGTTTTTCCATCTGGACATATTCCCAGAACTTAATCCAAGTTCTTTAAAAACATTTGTAAGTTTGACGCCTTTTTGTCACATTCATTCAATAGCGTTTTATAAAACATATTTTTCATTCCTTTTTTGTTAATTTTGCATAAGAAATTCGCTACAATCTGTACATATGCGACAAAAACATTCATAATAGGCATTTTCCTCTTGACAAATGCACATTGTGAATGTATAATGTAATTACAGCAATTAAGTACAGCAAAGCCCACCCTACGAAAATAGGGTTTAATTGTAAACATACTAACTCGCAATTATTATGTTACACGATTATAATGGCTTTGTCAATACTTTAGGCTTTAAAATTTTAATTTGTTTTTGTTGTTTGGTGAATTTTGTCGAATAGCAAAAAATGTTGCCAACTACAAAGTGTTGGAGAAAGAGGTCATTATGTTAGGGAAATATGTAATTGTAAGGTGTGACAGAGCGGGAGTGTTTGCAGGAGTTCTAAAAGAAAGAAACGGTCGAGAGGTTACATTAACCAATTGCCGTAGGTTGTGGTTCTGGAGTGGGGCTGCGAGCATTTCGCAGTTAGCTGTTGACGGAACAAAAGACAAAGCTAGTTGTAAGTTTACAGTTGAAGTAGATGAAATTCTGTTACTTGATGCGATTGAAATTATTCCGTGTACAGAAAACGCAGAAAGGTCAATAAAAGAGGTAGATGTATGGAAAAAATAAAAAAGTTCCTAAAAATTGAGTATGGCTCTGGCTCTGGCTCTGGCTCTGGCCAAGGTTCGGGCTCTGGTAATGGCTATGGCTATGGAGATTGCTATGGCTATGGCTTTGGCTCTAGCTTTAGCTCTGGAGAAGGCTCTGGCGCTGGCGCTGAATCTGGCTATGGCTCTGGCCCCGGTTCGGGCTCTGGTAATAGCTCGGGCTCTGGCGCTGGCGCTGAATCTGGCTATGGCTCTGGCCCCGGTTCGGGCTCTGGTAATAGCTCGGGCTATGGCTATGGAGATGACTCTGGTATAAAAGCTATCAACGGACTTAATGTTTATGAAATAGATGATGTACCCACTGTAATAACACACGTTAGAGGAAACATCGCAAGGGGTGGTATCTTAAATTCAGATTTATCTATTTCACCATGTTACATAGTAAAAAATCAAAATTTTTTCGCTCACGGCGAAACGTTGAAAAAAGCTCACTCCGCTTTGTTGGACAAGTTGCTTGACAACATGACAGTTGAAGAACGAATTGAAATGTTTTTAGCTAAATTTAATCTAGTAGATAAGTATTTGGCGAGAGAGTTTTTCGATTGGCATAACAAATTAACAGGAAGTTGTGAAATGGGGAGAATGAGTTTTGTTAAAGACAACGATATTAATTTAGATAAAGACAAGTTTACGGTTGATGAATTTATTTGCCTTTGCGAAAATTCATACGGCAGTGACATTATTGGGGAACTGAAACGAGAAATAAACAATAGGAGGTCGGATTGAGTGAGATTAAAACTTTTCGCAATTCGTTATTTGGCGAAGTACGAACGGTGAAAGAAAACAACACCGTGTTGTTTTGCGGGTCTGATGTGGCGAAAGCGTTGGGGTATGTAAGGCCCAACGAAGCAATATCTCAGCATTGTAAAAAAGATGGTACGGTGTTTCACCGTATCACCGACAGTCTAGGTAGGCTGCAATCAGCAAAGTTTATTAGCGAGGGTAATTTATACCGTCTAATCGTTAATAGCAAACTTCCCTCGGCGGAAAAGTTCGAACGTTGGATATTTGATGAAGTTTTACCTACCATTCGCCAAAGCGGTGGCTATGTATCGAACGACGAGTTGTTTATTAATACATATCTACCATTTGCAGACGACCAAACGAAGTCGCTGTTCAAGGGAACTCTCGAACTTGTTAGACAGCAAAACGCAAAAATAGAGCAAGACAAGTCAAAGGTTTTGTTTGCCGAAAGCGTTTCAGCGTCTAAAACTTCAATTTTAATTGGCGACTTAGCAAAACTAATTCGACAAAACGGAGTTGATATTGGGCAGAAAAAACTTTTTGCTTGGCTAAGGGAAAACAACTTCCTCATGAAACGTGGCGAAAGTTACAATATGCCAACGCAATATAGTATGGAGTTAAATTTAATGGAAGTTAAAGAAACGACCTTTAATAACCCAGACGGCTCAGTGAGGATAACAAAAACACCGAAAATTACGGGTAAAGGTCAGCTTTACTTTGTAGAGAAGTTTCTGTCAAAGGGGCTTAAATGAAAAATCTAGCTATATCTAAAGCAGTTGAAATATATTATAGGCATATTGAAATCGGCACAGCCGATATTTGCGACATTTTCAACTGTGGGCGAAACAAAGCTTTAAGGCTCAAAAAATCGTTCGTGATGAAATGGTAAAGCTTGATAAAGTTCCTTTTAATGCAAATCACGTTAATACTGAAATCGCTTTTAAAGTTTGGAGTCTTGATATTAAAGACTTAGAACGGCGATTGCGTAAAATTCAAAAATTGGAGGGGGAGAAATGTCAATCTCAAACATCATCAGCAAAATAAACTCTCCTCAATGGCTGTGGGAAAACACAGCGTTTGGAGAACGTCGCACTTGTAAATGCTGCAACAAAGAGTTTCTTGTTGCCGTTCCAGGTGAATATGTGTACAAGCGAGTTATAAAAGGAAAAACTTGTTTCTTTTGTAGTTGGACTTGTTATAGAAAGGAGGAAAAAAGCCTTGAAAAGAAAAGAAACTATCAAAGTCTTAAGCGTTAGACTCTGTCAATTGATTTGCGTTCTATCGCTCCTTGTCGCATTTGCAACAATAGGAATAGATGACGCTTATCAGTTAGATACAAGCGTTCCTCAGCCATTCTTTTCACAGCATATGTACTTAATCACAGCTTTATCGTTAATGGTCGCCTTGTTAAGTGGGTTATTTTCAAAGTTAATTAAACTCCCCTTAAAGAAAGGCAGAAAATGAGGGAAAAATTCTTTTTACGCCTTTTCCTTTGTGAAACGAGTGGGAAAACAATTTCCGCACCAAAGAAAAGGCAAACTGGAAAAGGGCATTTGAAAAATATGTATTGTCCGTTTTGTAAGAAAGAACATAATTTCGTGCAAATCGGAACAGAAAAAGGGGTTTAAATGGTTTTAGAACTTGAGCGAATGAAGAAAAAAGACCGCTTGAAGTTGGCTTTGGCGGATATGTGCAAATCTCCGTATCCAACAGTAGTAGAAGTCGCTAAAAAATACGGAATTACCGCAGATTACGTTCTCCGTTCGACTAACGGAGCGTCCAAAAAAACATATTCACAAGCGTTAAAGGAGGTCGTAGATGTCGAGAGCGCATATATGTGTTGAGTGCTTGCACAGTTTCGATGAGCCGGAAAGTTGGGTTGAGCCTCACGGAGAAAGGCGAGAGGGTTGCCCGCATTGTGGTGGTACATTTGTAAATGCACTTTATTGTGACGGTTGTAACAAGTTAATCGTTAGCGATTATATCAAGATTAAAAACCAAGACGTATTCTGTAGCGATTGTTACACAGAACACAGCTTTGATGAATAGGAGGGAATAAATCTTAATGTTTAAATTGTTTAATAAAAAAGCAAGGGAAGTCGTCAGAAAAGCTGAGGATGGCGAGTGGATAAAGGTTTTAAACGACCTCAGTTTTATCGGAATTAAAAAAGGCGAAATTCGACAAGTTCGCATGGCAATGGACAATGGAGTTGACGCTGGAGGATTTATTTACCACTCGGAATATGTNGTGTTAGAAAACTACAAGCCTAAGAAAAGAAAGNGCAAGCAATGGCGATAATTGAAAAATTTGTTGAGAGCGATTATCCTGATATTTTTGAAATGACTAATGAGGAATACCATTCGTCAATCGGCATTAGTAAGTCAAGTTTGGATAAATTTGCTAAGTCGCCTGCTCACTACTTATACAGTAAGAACAACCCAACTCAGCCTACTCCAGCAATGCAAATGGGAAAGCTCATTCATACGGCGATTCTAGAACCGTCAGAACTACTCAACCGTTATGCTGTCGCTGTTAATTGCGACCGTAGAACGAAAGAGGGAAAAGAAATATGGGCAAGTTTCTTAGAGAGTAGCAAAGGCAAGCAAGTTATCACGCAAGACGAGTATGAACTCGTTACAAATATGCGTGAAACGTTATTCGCTAATCCGAAAATTAAACACTTGCTAGACGGTGCAGAAGTCGAACAAAGCTACTTTTGGGTTGATAAAAAAACAGGGTTGCTTTGCAAATGCAGACCAGACGCTGTTAATATGGGGTATTTAATTGACATTAAATCAACAACAGACGCCTCACCAGAGGCATTTGCAGTGTCGGCATATAATTTCCGTTATCACAACCAATCAGCGTGGTATTTGGACGGATATGCCGAAGTGACGGGCGAACAGCTGAAAGGTTTTATATTTATAGCTGTAGAAAAAACAGCACCTTTCCAATCGGCTATTTATATCGCCGACGACTTATTTGTCGAGGCAGGACGTCAAGAAAATAATATGCTGTTATCCAAATTTGCCGAATGTGTTCAAACGGACTCTTGGCATGGATATGGCGGAAAAGACGACATGCCAATAACTTTAAACTTGCCTTATTGGGCATACAAACAATATGAATTATAGGAGGAACTATGAGCAACGAATTAGCAGTACAAGACCAAAACCCATTTTCAATTGTCGGCAATTACAACAACAAAAATATCAATGAGGGTGCAGTAAGAGTTGAGCAGACTCGTTCTGCGGCAGAAGTACACTCAATGATTGTCGCCGCAAAACAATTCCCTCGTGATGAGGCAACGGCTTATGCAAGTCTAATGAGGGCTTGCCAGAGAAAAGAACTTGCAGAAGTTTCAATGTATTCATATCCTCGTGCTGGGCAAACAGTTTCTGGACCATCTATTCGTTTAGCTGAGGAAGCGGCGAGATGTTGGGGCAACGTTGAGTTTGGCGTCAAGGAACTGTCGCAGAAAGACGGTGAAAGCGAAATGCTCGCTTTTGCTTGGGATTTAGAAACGAACGTACGTTCCTCTCAAACGTTTAATGTAAAACACGTTAGAGATACACGCTCAGGGGCTAGAAAACTAACCGACCAACGTGACATTTACGAAAACAACGCAAATAATGCAGGGCGAAGATTAAGAGCGAGAATTCTTGCTATCTTGCCACCAGATTTTATCAACGCCGCACTCGAAGAATGCGCACGAACACTAAAAGGCGACAACTCCGTTCCATTGGAGGATAAAATCAAGAAAATGATTGTTGCTTTTGAAAAAGTTGGCGTCAAGCAATCGTTGATTGAGGGGCGACTTGGTAAAAAGTCCGAGCTTATGACAGATGACGAGCTAGTCGAGTATAGAGGAATTTACGCCTCAATCAAAGACAAGCACTCAAAGGTTTCTGATTGGTTTGACGTAAAAGACAATACCGAAAAGGCAGATGAATTAAATGCCATTCTAGGAGGCAAAAAATGATTAAAATAGGCAAGTACGCAATTGACACAGACCGTTTTAATTACATTGCAGGGAAAATATATCTTGCTGATGTAAAGCAAAAAGACGGCTCGGTGAAACAAGTTGAAAGAATACTTAACCCTGTCTTTTGTGGCTCTTTAAGACTAGCTTTTGAGTCGCTCTTAAAAATGGAGCAAAAGGAAAAGTTAGGGGAAAAAGACATGAGCTTAGCTGAGGCTATTGCAATTGTCAACGAAACAACTGAAAGTTTTAATGCTTTACTGGAAACAGCGCTTAAAGAAAACCTAAAAGAAAGTGAGTGTGCAAAATGTACAACAAAGTAATTTTAATGGGGCGACTAGTTAAAGACCCTGAACTCAAAACAACCAACTCTGGCAAGGCTGTTGTAAGTGCGACGATTGCGGTTGACCGTCAATACAAGAACTCCAACGGTGAAAAGCAAACGGACTTCTTTAACATTACCGCTTGGGAGGGTAAGGCTGAATTTATCAGCAAGTATTTCTCGAAAGGAAAGCTAATTCTAGTTGATGGCGAACTCCAAAACCGTAAATACACAGATAAAAACGGCGAGAACAGACAATTTACAGAAGTTCTCGTTTCCACTGTAAGTTTCACAGGCGAAAAACAAGGCTCTAGCGAGCGATTACAGCCACAGGGAAATAACGAGGGTAATTTGTCAAGCAACTCTCAAAAAGCTCTCAAATCGAGCGTAAACATGGAAATTCAAGACGATAACGAAGAATATCCATTCTAAACTTTTAATTCTGATAGTTTTCTGTACTGATTTACTAAAAAATTGGTACAGAAAACAGAAAGGAGTACGCTATTTGAGTGAAAATAAATCTTATTACGCTGTTATTCCTGCAAATGTCAGATACGACAAAGACTTAACTGCTAACGCAAAACTCTTGTATGGCGAAATTACAGCCTTAACCAATGAAAAAGGCTACTGCTATGCTAGCAATTCATATTTTGCAAATCTTTATGGAGTCAGCGCTGTAACAATTAGTAAATGGGTTAATCAACTTGCTCATCAAGGGTATGTAAAATCGGAAATTATATATAAAGAGGGTACTAAGGAAATTGCCGGTAGGCACTTGAAAATTGCTACCCCCCCTATTAAAGAAAAGTTTAATAGGGTATTAAAGAAAAGTTTAATACCCTCACAAAGAAAAGTTTATGACCCTATTAAAGAAAAGTTTAAAGATAATAATACAATTAATAATACAATTAATAATACTTGTGCGATTTCTGATTCCGAACTCACTAAAAACACTTACTTAGAAAGTTTTGAAACGTTCTGGAAAGCATATCCGAGAAAGACTTCAAAACAAACAGCGAAAACGTCATGGCTTAAAATTAAACCAAATGAAAAGCTGTTTTCAGAAATAATGAAATCACTCTCAATTCACAAGCTAACAGAACAGTGGACCAGTGATAACGGAAGATATATTCCTCATGCGTCTACATGGCTTAATCAAAGACGTTGGGAAGATGATATTGAAATACCAATAAATAAAAGCGAAACTGGAGGGTATCGCTTGTTGTAGGAGGATAAATGAAATTAGGAAGTTTGTTTGACGGTATTGGGGGATTTCCGTATGTCGCACAAATGTGCGGAATAACTCCAGTGTGGGCGAGTGAAGTTGAGCCTTTCCCAATTGCTGTAACAAATCACCACTTCCCANATATGAAACATTTGGGGGATATAACGAAAATAAATGGGGCTGAAATTGAGCCAGTAGATATAATCACTTTCGGTAGNCCTTGTCAAGACCTTTCTATTGCNGGGCAGAGAAAAGGCATGAAACACGAAAACCATGGCGACGACGAAACAACGAGAAGTGGGTTGTTTATGGAGGCTATTAGAATTATCAANGAAATGAGGGANAAAACAAATGGANTATATCCAACTTTCGCTGTTTGGGAAAACGTACCCGGAGCATTCAGTTCAAACAAAGGAGAAGATTTTAGANCCGTCATTGAAGAATTCTGCAAAATTAAAGATGGTAACACCATTATTCCTAAACCTCCAAAAAACAAGTGGGCAAGAGCTGGGGCAGTTCTGGGAAATGGGTATTCCGTCGCTTGGCGAACGCTCGACGCTCAATACTGGGGAGTTCCCCANCGAAGAAAACGTATCTACCTTGTCGCAGATTTTGGAGGAGAACGTGCCGGAGAAATACTTTTTAAGTCCGAAAGCTTGTTTAGGGATATTGAACAGAGCGAAAAGGAGAGGGAAAGAGTTGCCAGACCAATTGAGGGAGGCGTTGGAAAGGCAAGCAGATTTGACANCTACAACCAAGAAGTTTATTTAGAAACTTCACAGACGTTGAAAGCGGGGCAAGGCGGGGATAGTGTTGCAAAAGTTGTTTTGCAAGACAAACAGCAACCCACATATTGCCTACAAGGAAACTGTATAGACCGTTCTGATACGGCAGGGTGTAACGGTAAAGGTTGGGCTGAAGATGTGTGTTATACACTAAACACGATTGACAGACCAGCAGTAACAACGTTTCCAGATAAAGCATCCACACTCCGAGCGAATGCGGGTATGCCAAAACATGAAGCTGATTTTGTGGGGAGGTTGGTGTGTGATGTGCTTTGCTTTAACGAAGGGCAAATTACATCGCCGACAAACGGAAACAATCCAAAACCCAACGACCCTTGTCATACGCTTTCAGCAACTGATGGTAGAGCTCCAACGGTGATAATTAGCCAACAACCAATGAAAACGGCAGGGTGTAACGGACACAAATCAACGTCGGCAGACATTACATATCAAGAAGAACTGTCNCCCANGCTTGAAAGGAATATGCCGAGTAATGTTGTGGACGAACGACCAATTTGTATGAATGAACGCCAACACGCGCTAACGGTTAGCAAAAACTTAGCAAACACACTAACAAACACAGATTACAAAAGAACTCAACTTGTATTTGAGCCGCGCTCCCCCGATGNAGGGCCACGAGTACATGAGAATATTTCACCAACTTTAAATACGGCACAAGGAGGGCAAAGGCAACCGTGCGTAGTTGAAAATAACGTTGGATATGAGCAAAGGGCATATGACGAATATCTTGATACAGGAATAGGAGCAACGTTAAAATCAGCAGGAGGAAGTTTGGGCGGTGGTAGTGAAACCGTGGCTTATTGTGTTAATGAAAGTCAATTAAATCAATCTGTCCGCCGGCTAACTCCAACCGAATGTGCTAGATTACAAGGCTACCCTGATTATTGGCACGTTTTGCCTAAGGTTAAAGAGTTGTCAAAGGAAAAACTGGAATTATTAACTCAAGCTTACATACTTATCGACACATAAAAACAAACAAACCGCTTGACGAGATAAACGAGCCAACGGAAAAAAGCTTGATAAACTGGTACAACAAGCTTGATAGTGACAGTGCTGTTTACAAGGCTTATGGAAATAGTTTAGCTTTACCGTGTGCTTATACAGTGATTGCAGGAATATCAAAATATAGAAAGTAGGTTGATAAATGTTATCCATAAACACACTCCCACTTGAATTATCGGTTGGAGGAGCAATTCTCTTATGGGGCGGAGATAAGCTCAAAGACAAAATGAGAGAAGTTTACCCCCACGATTTTTCAGATGACAACATACGAAACATTGTTCAAATTCACATAAAAAACAACTTTAATCAAAATGTTACTTTAGCAAAAATCAGTGAAAANAATGACATGAAAGCGTTGTACATGAAAATGCTTGANAGCGTTATTTCAAGCACTGTATTCGCTGATGAATTAAATCAGCTGAAAGACATGAGAAGTAAGGCAAGAATTAAGGAAAAAGTATCGGAGCTGTTTTTTTCCTTAGATGAAAACGACCTTACACCGAAAAGGTTACATGACGTTGCCAACGAGGAATTGAACAAAATAAATACAAGTTTTAACAATGCTTGGCTTGGTGATTATGAAAAAACGTTTGGAGAGCCTAGAATTAAAGCAAAGTGCTTTTTACCTAGAATTAACAAAAGCACAAACGGAGGGTTTAACTTCCCTAGCTTAGTTGTTGTTGGTGCGTCGCCCTCCACTGGAAAAACAGCTTTTGCAATAGAACAAGCTGAGTATTCTCGCAAATTAGGGGAAGAAGTGTTGTTCTTCACGCTTGAAATGAGCAGAGAACAAATAACCGATAGACGAATAGCTGTTCTTGAGAAAATACCCTATTCGGCAATTGATGGAGGAGGGTTAAGCTTAGAACAACAAGAAATCGGACGAGCATGTATACGTGAAATGAAAAAACATGAGAATCTAACTTTGATTGATGATGTCTATTACGTTGAGCGAATGATAGAAATTATACACCAGAAAAAAGCGTCAGTGGTAATTATAGATTACTTGCAAATCGTATCAACCTATCAGAAAACTCAAGACGAGCGGATAAAGATAGACCGCATACTTGAACAACTTAAACGCTGTGCAAAAGAGGCTAATTGTTGTATCGTGCTATTGTCACAGCTTAGACGATCAACGTCAACGGCTTTACCTACAATGTCAGACTTGAAAGAATCAGGAGCGATTGAGAGCAACGGTGACTACATTCTCTTAATGCACCGCCCAGCTGTTTTCGACCCTGCACAAGATGAGCATTCGCTGAAAATCATTGCAGGAAAAGTGAAGTTTGGTAAAACTGGAATAATCAATTGCTATTTCGACGGTGAGTATCAAAAAATAACAGAGTTAGAGAGGATAACATGAAAGAACTAGAAAAAAAGTACGAACTATTTCATAAAAATATGGGCTTGCCGAAGTTCACGCTTAGAAAATATTTCAACACTTTGACTTTTGATGAAGATTTGTTGCAAGTTGCAAATTTAGCACTTTGGAACGCTTGCTTGAACTTTGACGAAAGCAGAGGAACGGCTTTTTCGACCTATGCCGTTAAGTCTATCCGAATAGGCGTTATTGCTGAAATTAATTCTAGGCAAAAGGAAAAACAGCTGAAAGAGGTTGTTTTGGAAAATGAGGAAAAAGATATTCGGCTGATGGCAGAACCGTTTTCCGTGAGTGATAAAATACTTGAGATAGAAATTCCCTATCTTGACGAAAGGGAAAAAGAAATAGTGCGATTGAGGTTAAACGATGAAAGCTGCACTGAAATCGGCGATAAGTTAGGGATAAGCCGACAGCGAGTATATAAAATTTTGCAATCTATATCTGAAAAAATAAAAAAACACAACGAGGAGGGAATATGAGTATTTTAGGTTTTATACTTTGGAATTCTAAAAAGAGGGGTAGAAAGGAAATGAAATGAGCCGTTCTTATAAGAAGTTTCCTAGGTGGGTACATGAGAAAATTAGATGAGTAAAGGAGTAAAAAAATGGGGTTTTGGGTTAGAGAACAAGATAAACAAGCGTTATTGATGGTGACGTACGTTTACATATGTAACTTTGGGGATAACGACGTCAGGATTAAAGCCTCTATTCCTGAATGCACTAATAACTACACGTTAGCTATCTATTCTACAGTTGAGCGAGCATTAGAAGTACTTGATTTAATGCAACAACATCTGCAAGAG